>Ga0302347_1004264_pt1 | contig 11577 bp, 9 predicted proteins | sample PhyWR1_FD_202178 | JGI IMG/M metagenome (GOLD analysis project Ga0302347, IMG submission 202178) | Leaf surface microbial communities from wheat plants in UC Gill Tract Community Farm, Albany, California, United States - DLSL W.R1 (v2)... | ecosystem: Host-associated > Plants > Phyllosphere >...
ATTTGGGATAACACGGAGTCGGACGACGACCATGAGTGAATTGCCTACCGCTAAAACCCGCCCGGCCTCCAACTGGTCGGCAATCTGGATTCTCCCGCTCATTGCCCTGATCATCGGTGGCTGGCTGGGATGGCGCGCCTATACCCAGACCGGAATCGATATTCAGGTACGCTTCGAAAGTGGCGAAGGCATCGTCGCCAACAAGACTGAAGTGGTCTACAAAGGCATGCCTGTGGGCAAGGTCAAAACCCTGGCCCTGGATGAGGATGGCCCGAGCAAAGGGGTGATTGCCACCGTCGAGATGGACAAAGACGTCGAGCAGTACCTGAGAACCAATACCCGATTCTGGCTGGTCAAACCCAGCGTATCCCTGGCGGGTATTACCGGTCTGGAAACCCTGGTATCAGGCAACTACATCGCCGTCAGCCCGGCCGATGGCGAACCCACTCGCAAGTTCAAGGCCTTGTCACAAGAGCCGCCTCTGTCTGACGCCAAGCCCGGACTGCACCTCACGCTTAAAGCCGATCGCCTGGGTTCGTTAAACCGTGGCAGCCCGGTCTTTTACAAACAGATCCAGGTGGGGCAGATCAAAAGCTACGTGCTGTCAGAAGATCAAAGCACTGTCGAAATCAAGGTCTTCATCGAACCTACTTACGCCAACCTGGTGCGTAAACACACACGATTCTGGAACGCCAGCGGCATCAGCATCGACGCCAACCTCTCCGGCGTGAAAGTACGCAGCGAATCCCTGGCCAGCATTGTTGCCGGTGGTATCGCTTTCGCGACGCCAGAGAACCGCAAAGATAGCCCGCCGACTGATTCAAGCTTGCCGTTCCGGCTCTATGAGGACTTTGACGCCGCCCAGGCGGGGATCAAGGTCAAAGTCAAACTGAGTGACTTTGAAGGTCTGCAAGCCGGTCGTACACCGGTCATGTACAAAGGTATCCAGGTCGGTAGCCTCAAGGCCTTGAAAGTCGATCCGGACCTGACCAGTGCCAGTGCCGAACTGGCACTGGACCCGTTGGCGGAAGATTACCTGGTGCAGGGCACCCAGTTCTGGGTGGTAAAACCCTCCATCTCGCTGGCCGGCATCACCGGGCTCGAGGCTCTGGTGAAAGGCAACTACATCGCCATCCGCCCGGGTGACAAGGGCAGTACGCCGGAGCGTGAATTCGTGGCCCGGCCCAAAGCGCCACCGCTGGACCTGCGTTCACCGGGTCTGCACATGGTGCTCTTTACCGAAAACCTGGGCTCACTGGAGGTAGGCAGTCCGATTCTCTACAAGCAGGTCAAGGTGGGCTCGGTCCAGAGTTACCAGTTCTCCCGCACCAAGAAACAACTGGTCATCGGTGTGCACATCGAGAAGGAATATGAAAACCTGGTCAACGCCTCAACCCGTTTCTGGAATGCCAGCGGTATTACCCTTACGGGCGGATTAACCGGAGGCATTCAGGTCAAGAGTGAGTCCCTGCAAAGCCTGATGGCCGGCGGGATTGCATTCGAAACACCGGAAGCCACGGCGCCCCTGCAAAAACGTATCCCTCGTTTCCGCCTGTTCACCGACCGCGACGCTGCAATGCAGCAAGGTGTTGCTGTAACAATCAAAGTGGCCCGTGCCGATGGACTGCGCAGCGGTACACCGATTCGGTTCAAAGGTCTGGATGTAGGCAAGATCGAAAGCATCGACCTCAGTGACGATCTGCAGTCGGTAATGCTCAAGGCCCGCATCACCGAAGTGCCGGGGCGAATCGCACGGGTGGGCAGTCAGTTCTGGGTGGTCAAACCCGAGCTCGGGCTGATGAAAACTGCAAACCTGGAAACCCTGGTAACCGGTCAGTACCTGGAAGTGCAGCCTGCGGCCCGACAACTGGGGCCGCAAACCAACTTTGTCGCTCTGGACCAAGCGCCGGAGGCTGCCGTCTCGCAAGCCGGGCTAAGCCTGGTGTTGAGTGCTGCACGCCGTGGCTCGCTCAAGGAAGGCGTACCCGTGACCTACCGTGAAGTCACGGTCGGCAAGGTCACCGGATACGAGCTGGGCAACACCGCGGACCGTGTACTGGTGCATATCCTGATCGAGCCGCGTTACGCGCCGTTAGTGCGCAGTGGCAGCCGCTTCTGGAACAGCAGCGGTTTTGGTGTCGATTTTGGCCTGTTCAAAGGCGCCACCATCCGCACCGAGTCGTTGGAAACCCTGGTCCAGGGCGGTATTGCCTTTGCCACGCCGGATGACGACAAGATGGGCAATCAGGCCCGCCCGGAGCAAACCTTCCCCTTGTTCGACAAGTTCGAGGAAGAGTGGCTGCAATGGGCACCCAAAATCCAGCTGGGCAAATAGCCGCCAGTTGTAACCGCTCAAAAAAAGGCCGCGATCATTGATCGCGGCCTTTTGGTTTAAAGCGCACATCAGGTCTCAGACTTCATCCAGCTCCGGCAGCTGAACCGGTGCGCCAGTCGCAGGTTGCACCTCGTCATGGCGGCGGATGTACTTCCAGTCATCCTCATCGATGTAAATCCCGTTCGGGCCGCTGCCACCTTCAAGGTCGATGGCCACGTGGGCACAGACCTGCGGTTTGACACTGGCCAGAATAGGCACAAAGCCTAACTGCAGACTGGTTTCCAGCAGCGCAGTCTGGTTCTTCTCGTCAATGTCGGCGGCTTCGTCCAGGTAGTACGGCAAACGGATACGCCCGGCCTGATCGCGATCCATCAAGTGCAGCAACAGATACATGTTGGTCAGCGCCTTGATGGTCATGGTCGTACCGTTGGACGCAGCACCGTCGATATCGGTGTGGATCACCGGCTGTCCATTGACCTTGGTGATCTCGAACGCCAGCTCAAACAGATCCTTGAGCCCCAGCTGGTTATGGTTTGCCGCTACCAGCCGCGCCAGATACTCCTTGGCTTCTTCGTTCTTGTTGTCCTGCTCGGCGCTCTGGCTGAGGTCGAACACCGACAGGGTTTCGCCTTCTTCGTACTGACCTGCGCTGTGGATAATCTGATCGATATGTTTGAGCGCCTCCTTGTTCGGCGCCAGCACGATGCGAAAGCTCTGCAAGTTGGAGACCTGACGCTTGTTGATCTCGCGGTTGAACAACGCCAACTGGTGTTCAAGGCTGTCGTAGTCACTGCGAATATTGCGCAGGGTCCGGGCGATGTCAGTCACGGCTGCACGACGGGCCTTGCCCAGGGTCAGGGCTTCCTCGGTACGGTGCGCATAAGCGTTGATCAGCAATTGCAGACGACGCTCCATGTCATCTTCGCTGTCGAACTTGGCAACGCCTTTGAGGCGCACCTGCGCATACAGCGCTTCGATCTGACCGTCGCTGCGCAACAGGCTCTGCCAACTGTCCTGATAGTCGTTGAGCAACGGCAACAGGTTGTCCATCGAGTCGTCGACCGGGTCCATGAACGGCGTACCGAACGGCAGATCGGCCGGCAACAACTGACGACGGCGCAAGCTGTCATCCAGAGTGCGCTGCTTGGCTTCCATGTCACCGATCTGGCGGCCCACCAGTTGCAGCTTGGCCGACAGTTGTTGCACCCGTTCGGTGAACGCATCGCTGGAGCGTTTCAATTCGTCTTGCGCACCTTCGGCCTGGGCCAGTTGCTCAAGTTTTTCGCCTTCCTCGGCACTCAACGTCTGACTGCGGCGGAAGTCTTCCAGCGCCTTTTGCGCGTCCAGCACCTGTTGATACAGAGACTCGGCTTCACTCTTGCTCGCCGCTCGGTCAGAGGTCACGGCCTGCTGGGTTTTCAGTTGCTTGAGTTCTTTTTCCAGACGCTCTTTTTGCTCGCGCAACGCAGCGCGGTCGGCCAGCGCTTGCAGGGCAGGCGGCTCAATGTGACTGAGGTCGATGCAAAGCCCGGGTGCCTCAAAACGCTCACCTTTAAAGCCATCGAGGATCAACTCCAGGGATTTGACCCACGCGTCACTGTCATCCAGCGCAATCCCGTGCTCGCCCAGAGGCAAGCTGAACAGGGCGCTATTGAACAGGCGCATCAGGCGCTCCACATCCTGCTGTGAAAACTCTTCGCGCAGACGGGCGTAGCTATTGTTGTCGGCGTGGTCGAGCTGTTGCTTGACCGATTTCAGGCGTTTTTCCAGATCCCGCAGGCGCTCGTCCAGATCCTCGGCGCTGAACTGCCGCGATTGCGCCAGGGCGCCTGCCAATTCGTCGTGGGCATCCTTGGCGGCCAGCAATTGCTGCTCCAGCACTTTCACATCGTCAACCAGGGCAAAGCGATGCTTGAGCACTGACAGCTCGCCGAGCCAGCGCTGGATGCCACTGATTTCCCGCTCCAGGCGCATCAGCTCCTGGGTGCTGCTGCGTTGATTGTTTTGCAGCGAATCCTGTTCGTTGCGGTAGTGCTCGGATTGAATCAGCAACTCTTCCTTGCGTGCCCCGGCGTAGTCCTGCCAGGTGCCGAGCAGCGAATCCAGGAGCGGCGACAGGCGATGCAGCTTGCCGCGCAACAGATCACGCTGGCGAACGCCGGCAGCCAGCGCTTCAACCAGCGGCCCGGCGCCGACCAGTGCGTTGTAGTCCTGCTCCATGCGGCGCACGTCGCGGAAGGCTTCTTCACAGGCGGCAATGTAATCGACGCTGCCCGAACGCAGGCTGTGCTCGAAGGCATCGAGGAACAGTTGCTTGAGCTTGGCCGCGGTGATTTCGCGCATGTGCAGCAAGTTGATAAACAGCGCGCGGAACGTCTTCATGCTTTGTTCGCTGGTGGAACGCAGCGGGATCAGCGTCAGGTCCAGCGGGATCGAGGTATGCCCGCCCACCAGCAAGCGGCGCAGTTCGTCGGGCTTGAGCTCGTAGGCCTTGAGGCCATTGCGCTCAAGGTTGGTGAACAACTCTTTTTGCCGCAGGCAGGTGTCATCTTTCTGGTAATGGGCCAGGTCCAGCTCGCCCGCGTAGGCGAAAAACTGATGACCGAAGCCGCCGCCCGGGCCGCGGCCCACCACGCCGATCACATGGGGGCCATGGGGCAGGGAGACTTCCACGAGGATGTAGCTGGTGTCCGACGCAAAGTAGAAGCGGCGCGACTGTTCGAGGCTGTACTTGCCGAAGCTCATGTCTGACATGCGCGCCAGAATCGGGAACTGCAAGGCATTGATCGAGGCTGATTTGCCGAGGTTGTTGGCGCCGTACACCGACAGCGGATGCTCCAGCGGGAACAGACCCAGGCTGTAACCGGCGGTATTGAGCAAGGCAAAGCGGCGTATTCCGTAGCGTTCCTGACTCATGCATCCATCTCCTGTTGCTCGGTGGCAATGGCGCGAGCCAGTGCGGCATCTTCGTGTTCATCCGCGGGCTCTGCGTCATCGTCGATCAACACCGGCGTGGGCAGCGGCAGAATGCTGTGCAGGCTGGCGGCCAGATCGCGGTCTTGCTGAACCGACAGGCAGACGTCGAGGAAGCGGTGCATCGGCGGCAGAAAACGGTAGATACCAGGCTCTTCGCTGGCAAACCCGAGCTGCGTCATGCGGCGCATGATCTTTTCTTCCAGCTCTTCGTGGGTGGTGACTTCCGCCTGTACAAACAGGTCCCGGTATTTATCCAGCAGCGCGGGCAGCTCATCGCGCCCCAGACTGCCGCCATCGAGTACGGCAATCGGGTCGCGGCCCTGATCGGCCAGATGCTCGACGATGATAAAAGTGAACAGCGCCAGGCGTTGCGCAGTCTTGTTCACTTGCGCGGTAGCGGTGTCGGGCACGAAGTAATAAAAGCCTCGGGTATCACACACCAGTTCAAAGCCCAGCGCCTTGAACAGGGCGCGGTATTGATCCTGGAAGTTGGACAGTTGCGCGTACAGCTCCGGGTCGCGACGGCTGACGTGGTAACCCTTGAACAACTCACGAAAGATCGGCGCAAGTTGGGACAGTTCTGACAGATCAAGATGCATGAAGAGGGCTCGCTGTAGTCTCGGTTGCGTCTTCGCTGCGCGAATGCAGGGCGAAGGAACGCAGGCTGACCAGATGTTCGTGGGTGTGATAATCGCGACGCTCGAGGCGTTCGCGCACGAAGCGTTTTTCCCGTGACAGGCGGGAGAACCAGTACAGCAACTCGTCGGTGTCACCGTCGGGCTCTTGTGCCAGCAGCCAGCTCATCAAGTCCGGCATCGGCAGCGCAGCGCTGCACCGATCGAGCATTTCCTTGACCGTACGCGGCGCTTTGGGCGTTTCGCCCCGATGGACTTTATGCGCCTTGGGGAAGCGTGCCGGCTTGGGCTCAAAGCGGGCCAGTGCATACACGTAGGCTTCAACCTGGCTGGCGCTGCCCAAAAAGGTACTTTGCGGGCGCGTGAACATCGGCATCGACGCTTGGGGCACGGCGTCCAGCCCTTTGCGGCGAATGGCTGCCAGCGCCAGTGCCGCGCCACGGGTCACGGCGTTGTGACGGCGCGCTTCTTCACGCAGTGGCAACAGCAGTTCACGGGCATGGCGCAAAGTCAGTTGGGCGCTGGTTTGCATTTCAAGGATCCGCGCGTGGGTGCGCAGCAACATGTCGTCATCGACCAGATGGCCGAGTCGCTGCTGCTCGCTGAGCATGCGCAGCAATACGTTTTCAACCTTGCGCACGCCTTGCTCGAAAGCACCGTCGGCGTTGACCAGCTGGATCATCGGCTCGACGTATTCGTCCCAGGTCGCCAGAACCTCGGCATAACGCTGGCGCAGAGGGATCTGCCGGTCGCTGGTCTTGGCCCGTTCGGCCACCGCGACCAGGGCCTGTTCGTCATTGGCGAGTTTTTTCAGCACATCGCGAACGCGCATATCGAGCAAACGCAACTGGCGCGCCAGATCATGACCGTCACGGATGTCGAACGCATCCTGGATATAACCTGCCAGACGCTCCAGATGACGCAGATAGGCTTCGATTTCCAGGCACAGGCCCAGGCGGTGTTCGCGCCTCAGGTACGCCAGAAAGTCGAGAATTTGTGCATTCAACTCAAAGCGGTTCGGGCTTTTGGCGACCGGCACCAGAATATCCAGCCGGATCCAGCTGTCGAGGACGTTAGTGATGTCCTGCGGCGTGCTATCCACTTGATGGATAGCCAATTGCAGACGCAGCTCGCTGAGGCTCAACGTGCCTTGGTCGAAGTGTTCACACAAAGGCTCAAGGAGGGCCCAGTGCTCGGCGAGGGCACGTAATACGCGCTTGGGTTCGATCATGGGAGGGCCGGTCAATTGGCAATGAAAGGTCGCGATTGTACTGCAACGTGCTGTCGAGTCATCACTTGGCGATCAGAGGCGCCACGGACCGATCAACCGTTTAGGCATCAACTGCGGGCGGGAAGGGCAGAAGGGCGGTAGAATCGCCCCTCTTTAGTTATCCACAGATGGCCGCCCCTTGTTGAACGAGTCCCGCCGCCGCGCTTACATGACTGCCATGCAGGTGGTCAGCTGGTTACCGCGCACCGAATTGCCGTTTGCCGCGCCTTCGCGGCCCGAACTGCTGGTGCTCCCTGAGCCGCCCGCAGAGCCCGTGATTGCGCGTCCAGTGGTCAAGGCAGTGGCGGCTGCGAGCGTGCCTGCTGAGCGGCCAAAGATCGACGTGCCCCGGCCTTCGGTCACAGTACGCCCGGTCAGCAAGCCTGTGGTTGAAGCCGAGCCGGTGCCGGTAACGGCCAGGGTGGTGCAACTGCCGCCACCGCGCTTTGCCTTGCAGTTGCTGCGGGCCGGGCGTTGCCTGGTGCTGGTGGAGTTACCCACAGGCAGCGCGTTCCAGAGCCGTGACCCGGCCTACTTGTTGTTAAAGGACATGTTGCGTGCTGCCGGTCTGCCCGACAGCCCGCAAATCATTGGCGAGCCCGTACGCTGGCCGCTGTTGCGCCGCGGCAATGTCGATCAGGGGCCGCAAGCGGCGCGTGAATTCGTGCAGGGCTTTGTCATGGCCCGTCTCGAAGACGCCGAGTGTGCCTGCTTGTGGCTGGTGGGGTTGCCGGCCGTGCGTTTTGCCGGTGAGGCAGACGCTGAAGCGTTTAACACTGAACTCGAAATTGAAGGGCTGGGCTACGCATGGGCGCTGCCGGGTCTGGAACTCTTAATGGATGAGCCACAACGCAAAGCGCATGTGTGGCAAGCCATGCGCCGGCTAATGGCGCGCTGGAAACAAAATGATGAGTGACGCTGTAACTTTTCGCCCGATGACCGAGGCGGACCTTGAAGCCGTACTGAAAATTGAATACGCCGCCTTCAGCCACCCGTGGACCCGCGGTATTTTTCTCGACGGGCTGGGCAAATACCAGATCTGGCTGATGTTTGAAGGTGAACAGCAAGTAGGCCACGGGGTGGTACAAATCATCCTCGATGAAGCACATTTGCTGAACATCACCGTCAAGCCGGAAAGCCAGGGCCGTGGCCTTGGTCTCAAATTGCTCGAACACCTGATGTCGATTGCCTACGCAAACAAGGCCCGGGAGTGTTTCCTTGAGCTGCGCGACAGCAACACGGCGGCGTTCAAGTTGTACGAGCGTTATGGCTTCAACGAAATCGGCCGCCGCCGTGATTACTATCCGGCCGTTGGCGGTCGTGAAGATGCGGTCGTCATGGCCTGCACCCTGGTGGACTGACCAGCACCCTGTAGGAGCGAGCTTGCTCGCGAGCTGTATCCTTCTTGAAAAGCTCGCGAGCAAGCTCGCTCCTACAGGTTTGTAAGAGCTGGCCTGCTCAGGTTCAGCAAGTTACTTAGGTTGTTTACGCCCCACCGGATCTATATCTGCCAGTTCCGCTTCGTCCAGACCGTGGCCTGCGCCAATTTCACTGCCTTTGACCACACTAAGATCCCAGTCGGCTGCGCCACCACGCTCTTCCACTGCCTCGTAGGCATCCCGGGCACCGTCTTCGGGTATCAGCATGTCTGCATCCAGGTCATCCGGATCCGAATCCCTGCCCGGCAGTGCCGCCCCGCTGATTTCCCGGTTGCGCGGGCGATTGTCACCGATATGGCGCTTGTATTCTTCATCCGTCAGCAGGTCGTCCAGCGACTCGCGAGTGTCATCAGGATCGTCAAAGTCCAGCGGTTCAACCGAGCCCATGCGGTCTTCTGTATCGTCGATGTCCTCAGGTTCTTCTGCTCCAAACGGACGACGTGAATCAGTCATGGTAATTCCTCATAATGTGGGTCCTTATTACGGTGGACTGTAGACGACCCTGAAGATTCCACGTGACCCCGACCAATGGTTGGCTGTCAAAGCAGCGCATCAACTCTTGAGGCTTCACAGCATGAACGAACTACAAGACCTGATTGATAACAACGAACGCTGGGCAGATGCGATCAAGCAGGAAGATCCCGAGTTCTTTGCCAAGCTGGCCCGCCAGCAAACGCCGGAATACCTATGGATTGGTTGTTCGGATGCGCGAGTACCCGCCAACGAGATCGTCGGCATGCTGCCGGGCGATTTGTTCGTACACCGCAATGTGGCCAATGTGGTGCTGCATACCGACCTTAATTGCCTGTCGGTCATCCAGTACGCGGTCGACGTATTGAAGGTCAAACACATTCTGGTCACCGGCCACTATGGTTGTGGCGGGGTACGGGCTTCGATGAAGGACCAGCAGCTGGGACTGATCGACGGCTGGCTGCGCTCGATACGCGATCTGTATTACGAGAACCGCGAAATGCTGGCGCTATTGCCCACCGAGGAAGAGCGCGTCGACCGTTTGTGCGAGCTCAATGTGATCCAGCAAGTGGCAAACGTGGGTCACACCAACATTGTGCAGAACGCCTGGCATCGCGGGCAGAAGCTGTCGGTCCACGGCTGCATTTACGGGATTAAAGACGGCCGCTGGAAAAGCCTGAACACCACCATCAGCGGGCTGGACCAACTGCCGCCGCAATACCGTTTGCGTCCGCTGGGTGCGGTCTGACACGCCCGTAACCTGCAGGCGCGAGCTTGCTCGCGATGGCGCCCCTTGCATCGCGAGCAAGTGTTTTCTACTGCTACGGCATCACTGGCGGTACATAAGTCAGCGTGGTGCCCAGCGCCCACAGCAAAAACAGCACCAGGGGCGTATGCACCAGCAGTTGCACGAATGAAAAGCCAATCAAGTCCCGCGCCTTCAACCCCAGCACGCCCAGCAACGGCAGCATATAGAACGGGTTGATCAAATTCGGCAAGGCCTCGGCCGCGTTATAAATCTGCACCGCCCAGCCCAGGTGGTACTCCAGGTCATTGGCCACTTGCATCACATAGGGTGCTTCGATAATCCATTTACCGCCGCCGGACGGTATGAAAAAGCCCAGGATCGCCGAATACACCCCCATCAACAGGGCATAGGTGTCATGGGAGGCGATCTGCACGAAGAACGTGGAAATATGATGGGCCAGGGTTTGCCCGTCAGTGCCTTTGACCACGGTCATCAGCGCGGCAATCGAGCCATACAGCGGGAATTGAATCATCACCCCGGTGGTCGTAGGCACTGCGCGGGCTACCGCATCCAGAAAGCTGCGGGGGCGCCAGTGCAGCAGCGCACCGAGCATCAGGAACAAGAAGTTATAGGTGTTGAGCCCTGAAATGGCGCTGATCGCGGGTTTGGTCGAGAACTCATGAAGCAGCCAGCCTCCCGCCAGCAGTACCAGCAAAATAGTCAGCAGCGGGCTGTATTCCAGCCATTCGCCGGGCCGGGTGCGCGGTGGCAGTTTGGGGGTGCTGAACGTCGGGTCAATGCCGCAGGCGGCGGCATCGCGTGCCGAGTCAGGGCCTGGAGCCGTCGCGTAGGCAACGATTAGCGAAACCACCACCAGCGCCGCCAGCATGACGCCGGACTGCCACAAAAAGATCGTTTCGGTGAACGGGATGACCCCGGTAATCGACAGGATCGACGGCGGCAGGCTGGCCGGGTTGGCCTGCAGTTGCGCGGCAGATGACGACAGGCCCAAAGCCCAGACCGCGCCCAGGCCCAAATAGGCGGCGGCGCCGGCGGCGCGATAGTCCATGCGCAAATTGGTACGCCGGGCCAGCGCCCGCACCAGCAGCCCGCCAAACACCAGCGACAGACCCCAGTTAAGCAAGGACGCCACCATCGAAATCAGTGCCACCCAGCACACCGCCTGACGCCCGTTTTTCGGGACCTTTGCCAGCTTGTCGATCAGTTTTACGGCGGGTGGAGAGCTGGCGACCACATAGCCGCCAATCACCACAAAGGCCATTTGCATGGTGAATGGGATCAGGCTCCAGAACCCGTCACCGAAGGCCACAGCGGCCTCGGTGGGTTTGGCGCCCATCGCCATTGTGGCCAGCGTGACCGTGATGACGGCGACGGCGGCAAATACCCAGGAGTCGGGGAACCAGCGCTCAGCCCAGTTCGAGCAGTGCAGGGCAAAGCGGGCGGAGCGGCTGTCTACAATCTCAGCGGCCATGGAAAATACCTCAGTGTTCTTATGATTATTGAAGGGCCGGTTTCAGCCTGGCGTGCACAATAAATCAATTCGAGGGTATTTCCGACGGGATAAAGGGTGAACCATCGCGCGGGGTCTAGAGTCACTGACTGTAAGCGGCAAGCCTGTCGCTTTGTGACGACCAGACAACTTGGAGTTCAAGATGAAAGAGCACACATGTGACTGTCCGAAC
>Ga0302347_1004266_pt1 | contig 11573 bp, 10 predicted proteins | sample PhyWR1_FD_202178 | JGI IMG/M metagenome (GOLD analysis project Ga0302347, IMG submission 202178) | Leaf surface microbial communities from wheat plants in UC Gill Tract Community Farm, Albany, California, United States - DLSL W.R1 (v2)... | ecosystem: Host-associated > Plants > Phyllosphere >...
AACTCTGCGCTGAAATTTCTTTTTTTCATTGGAGCACCTGTGTTGTTCTGAGGTGAGCATATCACCTCTGTTCAGATGGCCAAATTCAGTGTGCCACTTCAGGGCGGTTAATGATAAAAGTAGAATAAACAAGCGAAACGGTGAACCAGTTTCCTCTTTTTTACCCTTCAAAGGCAAACTTCTTCACTCTGTGTCGTTTGTAATCGCATCCGTTCCGGGTATCATTTTGCGTACTGCATTCCAAATCTGAATCTGCGATAAGGCATGATTGCTCTTTCGCTGCGATCGACCCCGAGGATTTTCATGAACAACGCCGAACAACAGTTTCTTAATGAGTTGGATAACAAATTCTGGAAGGCCGCTGACAAGCTGCGCGCTAACATGGATGCCGCTAACTACAAGCATGTAGTACTGGGGCTCATCTTCCTGAAGTATGTCTCCGATGCTTTTGAGGTCCGCCAGCAGGAGCTGGTGACGCTGTTCCGCGATGTCGGCAATCCGGATAACATCTACACCATGTCGCGTGACGGTTACGACTCCGACGAAGAATACGCCCAGGCTATCCGGGACGAGCTGGAAGTTGAAGATTACTACACCGAGAAGAACGTCTTCTGGGTGCCGAAGGCCGCGCGTTGGGAAACGCTGAAAAACAAAGCCATGCTGCCGACCGGTACGGTGCTGTGGGTGGATGAAACCACTGGTCAGGACGTCAAACTGCGTTCAGTCTCCTGGCTGGTGGACAACGCGCTGGATGAAATTGAAAAAACCAACCCGAAACTGAAAGGCATTCTGAACCGCATCAGCCAGTACCAACTGGGCAACGAGGTGCTGACCGGACTGATTAACACCTTCTCTGACGCAAACTTTAGCAACCCGGAATATAACGGCGAGAAGCTCAGCTTAAAGAGCAAAGATATTCTCGGTCACGTTTACGAATATTTCCTCGGCCAGTTCGCGCTGGCAGAAGGCAAGCAGGGTGGCCAGTACTATACGCCAAAAAGTATCGTTACCCTGATTGTCGAAATGCTGCAACCGTACAACGGGCGCGTTTACGACCCGGCGATGGGTTCCGGCGGGTTCTTTGTTTCCAGCGACCGCTTTATCGAAGAGCACGCAGGTGAGAAGAATTACAACGCTGCCGAGCAGAAGCGTAACATCTCCGTCTACGGCCAGGAGTCTAACCCGACCACCTGGAAGCTGGCGGCGATGAACATGGCAATCCGTGGCATCGACTTTAACTTTGGCAGCAAAAATGCCGATACCCTGCTGGACGATCAGCACCCTGATCTGCGCGCCGACTTCGTGATGGCTAACCCACCGTTTAACATGAAGGAGTGGTGGAACGCGAAGCTGGAAAATGATGTGCGCTGGAAGTACGGCACGCCCCCGCAGGGCAACGCTAACTTCGCGTGGATGCAGCACATGATCCACCATCTGGCCCCGAAAGGCTCGATGGCGCTGCTGCTGGCCAACGGTTCGATGAGTTCTAACACCAACAACGAAGGCGAAATCCGTCGCAACCTGATCGAAGCGGATACGGTGGAGTGTATGGTAGCACTGCCGGGGCAGCTGTTTACCAACACTCAAATCCCGGCCTGTATTTGGTTCCTGACCAAAGATAAATCGGGCGGCAATGGTAAAGCGCACCGTAAGGGCGAAGTATTGTTTATCGACGCTCGTCAGATCGGCTATATGAAAGACCGCGTACTGCGTGATTTTACCCGCGAAGATATTGCCAAAATTGCCGATACCTTCCACGCCTGGCAAGCGGATAAAGGATATGAAGATGAAGCCGGGTTCTGCTTCTCCGCAACTCTTGAAGATATTCAGAAAAATGACTTTGTGTTAACCCCTGGGCGTTATGTTGGCGCTGCTGAGCAGGAAGAAGACAATGAGCCGTTTGCTGAAAAGATGGCACGACTGACGGCACAGCTTAAAGAGCAGCTGGAAGAGAGTGCGAGGCTGGAAGCGCAGATTAAGGAAAATCTGGGAGGGCTGGGTTATGAATTCTGAAACTCTTGAAGATTTATCAATCAAACTAATTGATGGGGATAGGGGTAAAAATTATCCGAAGCAATCTGATTTTTTTGATAATAGTGACTGTTTATTTTTATCTGCAAAAAATGTGACTAAAAATGGATTTGAATTCACCGATTGTTCCTTTATCTCAAAAGAAAAAGATCAACAACTTCGAGCTGGAAAATTAGAGAGAAATGATATAGTCCTCACAACTAGAGGAACTATAGGGAATTCTGCTTTCTATGACGATTCCATCGGCATAAGTAGTGTACGAATTAACTCAGGTATGATCATTCTTCGCCCAGATACAAAGGTTTGGAATCCTCGATTTCTCTACTTCTTACTAAACTCAGAACTGGTAATACAACAAATATCAGCATTAACCTCTGGATCCGCCGTGCCTCAGCTACCAGCTAGGGATCTGAGGAAATTTGTGCTACCCAAAGTCTCCTTAAACAAACAGAATAAAATTGTTGAGATAATAGGGACTGTTGTTGATAAAGTTCAAATAAACCGATCAATAAACCAAACCCTCGAACAAATGGCGCAAGCCCTGTTCAAAAGCTGGTTTGTTGATTTTGAACCGGTAAAAGCCAAAATCACGGTGCTGGAAGCTGGTGGTTCACAGGAGGAGGCGACACTTGCTGCCATGACGGCGATTTCCGGGAAAGATGTTGATGCACTGGTGGTTTTTAAGCGTGTACATCCTGAGCAATATGCTGAGTTAAAAGCTACAGTAGAACTGTTTCCGTCTGCGATGCAGGGCAGTGAGATGGGGAAGATTCCTGAGGGATGGCGTTATGGACCATTGAGCAGCATTGCTACTTTTGCCAACGGAAAAGTTGATGTTTGCTCTCTGACGCCTGAATCGTATATTTCTACTGAAAACATGCTGGAAAATCGGGCTGGTATTTCTATAGCCTCTTCACTGCCCTCAGTAAATAGCGTTCCTGAGTTTAGATGTGGGCACGTTCTAATTTCTAATATTCGACCTTATTTTAAAAAAATTTGGTTGGCTCGTTTCAAGGGAGGACGTTCGGCGGATGTACTAGCCTTTGAAGCACTAGACTCAGTCACTGTAGAATATGTTTACAATCTCCTTTATCAAGAGACTTTCTTTAATTTCATGATGCTTACCTCTAAAGGTGTGAAAATGCCTCGTGGTGATAAAAAATCGATAATGGGCTGGCAGTGTGTACTTCCTGATAAGAAAATTTCAAACGCTTTCTCAAAAGCAGTTAGTGAATATTATTCATTCATTGAAATTAACAATGCGCAGAATAAAACGTTAACTCAGCTCCGCGACATCCTCCTTCCCAAAATCCTCTCTGGCGAAATCTCCCTACCGGAAGCTGAGCTGGCGGTAAGCGAGGTGGAAAATGTATAAAGTTGATACGCCCACTAACAGCCTGCACTCCCTACAGGAAGTCTCTTTCAACAGCCTCGGTTTTACCGAACGGGGCAATCTGCAGGAATGGTTGGCGCAGAATCCCCAAGCGTTAACTCGCGATAATGACGATGAACTGCTGATTATACAGAAAGAGTTCGCCGGTTTTGACGACACCAAAGAGCGCCTTGACCTGCTGGCTATCGATAAAAAGGGCAATCTGGTGATCATCGAGAATAAGCTCGATGATTCAGGTCGCGACGTCGTCTGGCAAGCTCTCAAATACGCCGGGTATTGTGCCAATCTGCGCAAAGAGCAAATTCTGCAGATCTTCCAGCTTTATCTGGATAAATACGAGCCAGAGGAAAACCGCCCGGCGGCGGAGGTACTTGCTGAATTCCTCGAATATGAAACGCTGGATGAGGTTTTAATCAACCAAAGCCGTACCCAGCGAATCATCATGGTCGCGGCCATCTTTCGCAAAGAGGTGACCAACACCGCCCTGTGGCTAATGCAGTTTGGTCTGCGGGTACAGTGCTTTAAGGTTAAACCCTATAAATTCAACGACGATGTATTCGTTGATATCCGTCAGGTGATCCCCACGCCGGAAGCAGAATCCTACATGATCGGGATGGCGCAAAAAGAGGCGGAAGAGCAATCCGTAAGCGGCGTGGTAAAACCAGTTCAATTGATGCGAAAAGCCTTCTGGACAAAGATGTTGGAGCGCCTCAAAGCCAGCATTTGTACTCTGTATAATAATATCAGCCCGTCCACTGACCACTGGCTTAGTGCAGGTTCAGGCATTAGCGCCGTGTCGTATAACCTGATTTTCAGTAAAAAAGAGATTCGAGTTGAGCTGTGGATTGCCAAAGCCTCCGCAGAGAGTAATACCTTTGCTTTTAACTGGCTGCATGAGCACAAAGAGGCAATTGAAAACGCGTTTGGCCATCCGCTTAAGTGGGAGCCTCTGCCGGGTAAAAAATCGTGTCGAATTTCCTACGCCAGCCCGGCCATCAGCCTCGATGAAGCCAACTGGCCTGAGATGATCGACTGGCTGCTGGTAAACCTGACAGCGTTTGAAAAAACGCTTGCTCCCTTTATTGCCCCACTGAATATGGCGCTCAAAGAGATTTCAAACGCACCGGAAGAAATAGAAGAAACCGAGACAGAGGAAGCCTGATGCTGAGTGAAGACGATTTAGAACAGCAAAGCCTGCAATGGTTTGCTGAACTGGGCTGGGAAGTATTGCACGGACCGGATATTGCACCAGATGGCAACAATCCGCTGCGCGCTTCGTTCCACGATGTGTTTTTGCGCCCGGTATTACTGGAGCAGTTGCAAAAGATTAACCCACATCTCCCGGTTGCCGTGCTGGATGAGGTGATACTGCGTATCGCCCATGCTCAAAGCCCGGATCTGGTCGTTAGTAATAAAACGTTTCACCACTTGCTTCTCGAGGGTGTTCCGGTGCAGTACAAGCAGGATGATAAAGTTATCCACGATAAAGCTCTGCTGATGGATTTTAACCAGCCGAAGAATAATCGCTTTACGGTGGTAAATCAGGTAGCCATCCAGGGAGCGAAGCAGGTACGTCGCCCGGATGTCATCGGTTATATCAACGGTCTGCCAATAGCAGTTATCGAACTAAAGAGTCCCGTTGATGCCAATGCCGATATCTGGGCAGCATTTAATCAACTACAGACCTATAAAAACGAACTCAGCGATTTGTTTATCTGCAACGAAGCGCTGGTGGTCAGCGACGGCTATAACGCCCGCATAGGTTCTCTTACCGCGAACGAAGAACGTTTCCTGCCGTGGAAAACGCTGACCAATGAAGACGACAAGCCACTGTTTGAGTGGCAACTTGAAACGGTAGTTAAAGGGTTCTTTAACCGTGAATTGCTACTCGACTACATTCGTTATTTCATTCTGTTTGAAAGCGATGGTAAACGACTGATTAAAAAGATTGCCGCTTACCACCAATTCCACGCAGTACGTGAGGCGGTGGCAGCGACAATTGTGGCCTCTACCGGTAAACACTTGCAGCTACGCAGCAACATCACGCCAGGCAGTAAAAAAGCGGGTGTAGTTTGGCACACTCAAGGTTCCGGTAAGAGTATTTCAATGTGCTGCTACGCCGGAAAGTTGCTGCAACAGGCAGAAATGAACAATCCGACCATCGTGGTAGTGACCGACCGTAACGATCTCGACGGACAGCTTTATGCCACGTTCTGCCAGGCGCAAGATTTGCTTAAGCAGGAACCGTTACAGGCGAACGACCGCGACCAGCTCCGCGAGATGCTCAATGCCCGCGAATCAGGCGGGATTATTTTTACCACCGTGCAAAAATTTGCCCCGCTGGACGGCGAACAAACTCACCCGGCGCTCAATCTACGCAGCAATATCGTCGTCATTTCCGATGAGGCGCACCGTAGTCAATATGGCCTTAACGCCACGTTGGATCGCGAAACAGGCGCTTATAAGTACGGTTACGCCAAACATATGCGTGATGCGTTACCCAATGCATCGTTTATGGGCTTTACCGGAACACCTGTATCTTCCGAAGATAAAGATACTCGCGCGGTATTTGGTGATTACGTCTCTATCTACGATATTCAGGATGCGGTAGAAGATGGCGCAACCGTGCCTATCTACTATGAATCGCGTCTGGCAAAACTCGACCTTAACCACGAAGAGCTGGAAACGCTCTCAGAGCAAGTTGATGAGCTGGTCGAAGACGAAGAGACCGATCAGAAAGAAAAAACCAAAGGTGACTGGAGCCGCCTGGAAAAACTTGTAGGTTCTGAACCGCGTATCAATCAGGTGGCTGCCGATCTGGTTCAGCATTTTGAGGCCCGTAACGCCACAATGAATGGCAAAGCGATGATTGTTGCCATGAGCCGTGAAATCTGCGTGAAACTGTACAATGCATTGGTCGCGTTACGTCCCGAATGGCACAGCGATGATGTTGAGAAGGGTGAAATCAAAATCATCATGACCGGCTCAGCCTCCGATAATAAATTCCTGCAGCCGCACATCTACAATAAGCAGACCAAAAAACGCCTTGAAGCGCGCTTTAAAGATCTCAACGATCCGCTAAAACTGGTGATTGTGCGCGATATGTGGCTTACCGGATTTGATGCCCCCTGCTGCCATACCATGTATATCGACAAGCCGATGCGCGGACATAACCTGATGCAGACCATTGCGCGCGTCAACCGCGTCTTTAAGGATAAACCAGGCGGTTTGGTGGTGGATTACATCGGTATCGCCAATGAACTGAAACAGGCACTAAAAACGTATACCGATTCTAAAGGTAAGGGACAAACGACTGTCGATGCTCATGAAGCTTTCGCTATTTTGCTTGAAAAGCTGGATGTGATTCACGGCATGTTTGCCAAAACACCAACCGCTGCCGGGTTTGATTACACCGGTTTTGAAGAAGTACCTCAACGGTTTTTACTCAAAGCCGCAGATTACGTGCTGGGCCTCGATGATGGTAAAAAACGCTTTTTTGATGTTGTGCTGGCAATGAACAAAGCCTGGTCGCTCTGCAGTACGCTGGATGAAGCCAAACCATTGCAAAAAGAAATAGCGTTTCTGTCAGCGGTGAAAGTGGCAATTATCAAGCTGACAACAACCGACAAGAAATTCAGTCAGTCAGAGAAAAACACGCTGCTCGGTAAAATCCTTGATAACGCTATTATTGCGACGGGGGTGGATGATGTGTTTGCGCTGGCAGGCCTGGATAAACCAAATATAGGATTGTTATCGGACGAGTTTCTGGAAGAAGTGCGTGAAATGCCGCAACGTAATCTGGCGGTCGAGTTGCTGGAGAAACTGCTGAATGACGGCATTCATGCTCGAACCAAAAACAACGTAGTTCAAGAGAAGAAATACTCAGATCGCCTGAAAGCCGTGCTGCTCAAATACAATAATCGCGCCATTGAAACTGCGCAAGTCATTGAAGAACTGATCCAGATGGCAAAAGAGTTTCAGGAAGCCATGGCGCGTGATGAAGCGCTGGGGCTCAGTCCAGACGAAATTGCTTTCTACGATGCGCTGACAGAAAACGAAAGTGCGGTACGGGAACTGGGTGATGACATCCTTAAGAAACTGGCTATCGAAGTCACGTTAAAATTGCGTCAATCTACAACCGTAGACTGGCAGGTACGCGAAAGCGTGCGCGCGCGGTTACGTATTCTGGTGCGTCAGACGCTGCGTAAGTACAAATACCCGCCAGATAAAACACCTTATGCTGTCGAATTGATTCTGAAGCAAGCTGAAGTCGTTTCGAATGGCTGGACAGTTTGAGGTTCAATCATGTGAGGTTCATCGTAGATGAACCTCAATTACATCATTCATATGCTGAAAAAAAAGACACTAAAAAGATGCTCGCCATTACAGGCGAGCATCTACTTTCTTTATATCTAATCAGCTATTTTCTTTCTATAAATAACGTTGTGCTTCTGTAGTTCTGATTCCATATCATTAATGCAATATACGATATAATAGATACTAAAAATAAACGTGTAGAATGGATTCATCTTCAGTTCAAATTTAAACTCATTTAAAGCATAAGTCTGTAAAGCTGTTTTAGCTTTAAAAGCCCAAACGATAATCATTACAGTTGAAGCAACAGAAAGCAGTGTGGCAATATGATCCAACACCGTTTCACTTTCACTTACAGAATAACTTATATCAGTCAATAGCCATCCAAATCCAGTAACAATAGCCAGCCAAAGGGGATAATCCTTGGCAACAAACTCATTCTTCATGTGCTCTGTTAACTTTGGCTGGTTCAGATATAACCACATCATGGGGTAAATGCCACCAGTTACAACAGACAGCAATACAAACTTCGTTACCTTTGTATCGATTTTAGCTTTTAACGTATTAATGTTTTCCATATGTCCATCTCCATATTTAGTAAGTTATCACCAGGAAAAGGTGAATGAGCCTTTATTTGTAATGACGACTAATTCAAGTGGTCTGCACTGAGAAAATGATTTATTAGTCGGACTGGTAAATGTATAAGACTGACCGAATCCAAGTCTTTTATTTACGTTTTCGCCTCTGTCCGCTGTAGAGATAACGCAGTTGCCACGGTTAAGCACGAGAGACTTTATTGCGACTTCATAATCAACACTGGTAATGGTATAGCGCCATACAGGAAAAGAGACCGTGCCCGCTCTGAGTTGTTCTCCATTTGCATCAACTTTTATAGGGGAATCTGATGCAACCACCTGAAAACTTGAGAATAATAGACCTGAAATTAAAAAAAAGTTACGAATTGAAAATAGTCCTTTCACAATTATACCCCTTACCTTTAACGGTATTAATTATTAATATATTTCTCGATATTATTTTCAAAGTTAGCGCCATTTAACTTGATCTCGGTAATAAACTTACTCCCTTTCCATACCTGTATAAATGGACCACCACGTAAATATTCACCTATATCATATCGATACTCACCATTGGGAATAGTGACACTTTGATCACCATTTCCAGACATACTGAACTCAACCTTTTCACGTGGAACATTAATTAAAATTTCAGGATTATCATCCTTCCCATACACATAACGAATATTACCGTACACGTAACACACACCCACGTGCTTGCCACCCTTGGCGGTATAAGCATCAAAGATGGTTTGTTCACCGTCGCAGGAATTATCAGGATTGGCATAAACAGATATTGAGAACATACCTGCGGCTAACAGCATGGCACCGCCGAGTAATTTTTTCATATAACTCCTTTAATGATAAAAACGCCTGATATTCAAAAATATGAACAGGAGTCTTTGACTCCTAATTTTATTAATCTGCTGATGACAGTTGTTTTGGTGGTTTTCACCACAACTGAAAACAACTCTTGATCTATATCCCATCGGTTTCCTCTCCTTGCCAGCTACCAGCGACTAATCACTGAATAGCTTTTCCTGACCCACCACCGGTAATAACCTGATTAAAGGCAGGTTGATGTGATCTTTTCAGGAAGGTAATGAGGTGTAAAATTGTTAATACCGATCGAAATAGATAAACTGATCTGTTTTACCTATCGATAAAAACGATCAATGATAAAAAAATGATAGCTGATAACTATTAAAATACTCAATACCGATCGGTCGCGCAGATCAATAAGAAAAAGTAATTGAGAAAATTAATGGGGATTTACTGAGTTGTTGGGTGAATAGATAGAAGGAAAACCAAACCTAATTAGTCAAAAGTGTGTTCACAGTCACGACATTCATACTGATCGAACAGGACGCCATCAAGCGATGCTCCTGTTACCGCTCCAGCCGTCGCACCGGCGACAAATCTTCCCAGTATTGCGCCAATGACAGCCCCTGTAGCTGTTCCCACCACCGGAACAACAGAACCTATTGCCGCCCCCGTACCTGCACCACTAAGTGCTCCTGCCACGCCTCCAGCGATCCCGCCTGCCTTCCTGCCAATATGACGTTCACGTACACGGCCAGAGCCGCATTGCGGGCATATCATAGTCATGTTGTAATTCTCCTGATTTCAGCTATTTAAAAAGCAAAAAAGCCCCCGAAAATTCATGAACGGAAGCTTTCTATGTGACATTACGGCTTTATGTTGCTAAAGAATCAGCCAGTAGTCTGGCTATACCACCTTACTAAATGTTCCCTGTATAACGGAGCCTTGTGCTAAAGACTCTATATAATTGGCATACCATTGGAGCATTTCCCTACGCTGATCCAGATACTGTGCATGATTGTAGGTGCCACGAATAGTGTTCTTATCGACATGGGCTAGCTGTAACTCAATCCACGCCGTGTTGTAGCCTTGTTCGTGCAGGATGGTACTCATCGTGTGCCGGAAGCCGTGTCCTGTAGCCTTTCCGTGATATCCAATCCTTTTCAGCACCTGATTGATGCTTGCTTCACTCATAGGCTTGGTAATGTCATTGCGCCCAGGAAATACCAGGTTATAACGGCCTGTTATCGCCTGAATCTCACGTAGTGCTGTCACAACTTGATCAGATAGCGGTACAAGGTGAGGGCGGCGCATCTTCATCCGTTCCATCGGTACTTCCCAAACTAGCTTATCAAAATCAAATTCTTTCCATTCAGCCATGCGGAGTTCAATGGTCCGAACGCCAGTTAGCATCAGAATTTTTGTTGCTAGTCGAGTAATTGGACTACCGGAATAAGCGGCGAGAGCCTTTAAGAAAGCAGAAAGTTCATCCGCTAACAGGTGAGGGTAGTGCACAGATTTTGGCGGGGTTAATGCACTTGCCAGCTCGGAGGCTGGGTTAGTTTCAGCTCGACCAGTGACAATCGCGTAACGAAATACTTGGTTGCAGGCCTGGCGGATTTTGCGCAGCTTATCGAGGACACCACGTTTTTCGAGTTTACGCAGTGAGCTGAGGATCTCCAGAGGCTTGATCTCTGCAATCGGTCGCTTACCGATATCCGGGAAGATATCGTTTTCAAACGCTTCCATAATGTCTTCAGCGTAACCCTTCGACCAGTTAGGGCGTTTGTACTCATGCCATTCAAATGCTATAGCTTTGAAGGTATTTTCCACTGTCGCTTTGCGAGCTTGTTTCTGAACCTTTTTGTGTTCGCTGGGATCGATAGCGTTAGCAACTTGCCGTTTAGCTTCATCTCTTCGTTGTCTGGCTTCAGATAACGAAATCTCAGGATAGATACCCAACGCCAACATCTTTTGTTTACCATCAAAGCGGTACTGTAAGCGCCAGTATTTAGATCCATTAGGATGAACCATTAAATGCATGCCTTCGCCATCGGTAAGCTTGTAGGGCTTATCCGTGGGCTTTGCACTTCTTACCTTCACATCGGTTAATGCCATTTGAGGCCCTCCGTTGCTGGCTGTTGGTATAAGATGTCATTGAACGGGGATGTACCATTACATATACCAACAGATACTACTTGATGCTGGTAGATGTAGGTAGAGTCTGAGAGAGTTTCGACGCACTAAAAACAGCCAAATCACTGAATTTCAGGCATAAAAAAGACGTCGATTGACGTCTCTTGATATGAATTTGGTACGCCCTACAGGATTCGAACCTGTGACCTACGGCTTAGAAGGCCGGTGCTCTATCCAGCTGAGCTAAGGGCGCATGGTGAGTGGGTCGGATTATACGATCCGCGTCTGCTTAGTCAATGATT
>Ga0302347_1004273_pt1 | contig 11560 bp, 10 predicted proteins | sample PhyWR1_FD_202178 | JGI IMG/M metagenome (GOLD analysis project Ga0302347, IMG submission 202178) | Leaf surface microbial communities from wheat plants in UC Gill Tract Community Farm, Albany, California, United States - DLSL W.R1 (v2)... | ecosystem: Host-associated > Plants > Phyllosphere >...
AAGGGTTTTTGCTTGCCCTGGAAGTCATTCAAGCGCTCCAGGCTGTGGGTGGCGGCGCGGGGCGCGTAGCCGGCGCGGATCATCAGGTCGGTGCCGAGCAAGTCGGCCTGGTCTTCCTGGCTGCGGCCCCAGGCGGTGCTCCACACGTGGTCGGAAAAGGTGTTGGCCAGCGTGGTGTACAGCACCGTATTGCCGATGGTTTTCTGCGTGCCGGCCGGATCTTTGCTGAACACCTTCATGGTGCCGGAGCTGCGGTCGATGCCGGTGTCGGCGGCCATGGTGGCCAGGGCGACCGTGGAAGCGACGGTGGTGAACATCTCTTTCTGCTGCTGGAACGCAGCCATGCGGTCATGGTGATGCAGCAGCACGTGGCTCATCTCGTGGCCGAGCATCGCGGCGATTTCATCTTCGCTGCCGACGTTATCGAGCATGCCCAGCGGCACGAACAGGTTGCCGTACGGGTCTGCCGAAGGCCCGAAGCCGTAGCTGTCGGTGATCTTCACCTGCAACGTCGGCAACTCACCCGGCCAGCCTTTGGACAGGCGCGTGACGATGCCCTGCAAGTACACCTGCAACATCGGGATATCCACCAGGTTCTGCTGGCGCGCTTCGGCTGCCGGCACCGCGCGGCCGTCGTAGCTCAAGCGCTGCTGGCTCTGGCGTTGCGGGTCGAGCTTGTAGTACTGGCGCACGTCGGTGTTGTCCACGTAGTGGCCCTGCACCCTGGATTGTGTCGAAGGGCCCACCAGGTTCATGAACGCCTGGTCCGCCCCCTTCAATGTCGCGCAACCGCTGAGCAGTGCGCTGGCCAGCAATAGATATCCCTTCACCGCCACGCTCCTTTATTGATTGCAGCCCGCACCAAAACCGATGGTGGAGTTGTTGCGGCTGTCTTTGGTCTGGCTCTTGGTCAGGCCCTGGCAAGGCAGCTCGACGATATTGAGCGGCGGCACGATGCGCAGGTCCATGGTGTCCAGCCAGACTTTCTGGCCGGCCAGTTCCACCTGCACCAGGTCCAATGCCTTGTTGTACTGCAACACCGGCACGGGTTGGCTGGGCGTGTCTTTTTTCGGCAGCTCGCGCTGCTGTTTGCCTTGCTCATCCAGCACCGCCACCGGGTCGGCGAGGAAGGCCATGATGTTGTGGGTTTCGGCCCAGGCGCCTTGAGTGAACAGGGCGGCGAGCAATACGATCAGGTGTTTGTTCATCCTTGGGTTCCTTGAGTCAAAAAAACACAGCGGTGCCGTCAGCGATCGCGGTCGAACCAGGCTTCGATCCGTTCGCTGAACAGCACCAACGACAGCAGCACAATGCCCAGCACGTTGACCGGGGTGATGTGGTTCAGGCTCAGCAGCACACTCAGCGCGATGAGCACCGACATCACCAACAGCCACGACGGGCATGGCGACGTGAAAAACCAGATTTCCTGGCGCCGCCAACGGCTCCAGGTGCGATAGCCCGCCAGCCGCCGCGCGTGCAGGGCCTTGAGCAGGGCGATCAAGGCGAGCAGGCCGATCTCGACAAAATCCAGCCAATGGAAGGGCAGGCCGGGCAGGTTGGCGGGCTCGTGGTCGTAGTCCATGCCGTCGTTGATCAGGTTATCCAGGGCCATGGCATGCAGGTACACGCCGGGGAGCTGGCCGTGTACCGGTGACTCCACCAGGTCGCCGGTGGAGGTGATGTTGGCGCCGACCAGCACCAGGCGGTCGCGCAGTAGTTCGGCGATCAGTTCTTGGTCTTGCGGGTCGCTGACTTCCAGGTCGCTGGCCGCCAAGGTCAGCGTGTAGGGGCAGCGCGCCTGGGCCGAATCATCGAGTTTCCAGAACACTGCCTGGAACAACTGCACCACGGCTTCCAGCAAAAAATGCCGCGCGGGTGTGCAATGGCCGATGTCGGCGATGCGCGCTTGTTCCGGTGCGAGTTTCAGTCCCCATTGCACGGCGATGGGCTGTCTGTTTGCAGCCGTTTGCGCATCCACCGGCGGCTGTTTGCACGGTTGGGCGGAGCAGAAGTATCGATACATTGCCAGGGCTGGCGTTTCCATCAGCCCTATCGGCGTGTTCACCGCCAGCGGGTACTTGTCGTCCACGCCTTCCCACGCCACCAGGCCTGGCCGGCTGACCTCGACAAACGGCGCCAGGGTATTGGCTTGGCCCGCTTCGCCACGCACCACGCCGGTATTGGCCAACCACAACGGGATGCCCTGGCGCTGATAACGTTCGAACACGTTTGCCAGCAATTGGCTGCCGCGCGCCGGGTCGCCGAACGAGTGGTCGTGGCTGTAGAGCAGGTCCACAAACACCGCCTTGGGCTTGTACGCGAGCAAGCGTTTGAACAGCTTGCTCTGCTCGCCATAGGGCATTGGCCAGGAGGTCTGGTTGCGCATCAGGTAGGCGTCGTCGATCAAGATCACGGCGATCTGTTGCTGGCCGGTGCTTGGGTAATTGCTGGCGAACAGACGGTTGAGCCACTGCGAAGAGGCCTTGTCACTGGAACTGGCCAAGCCGAACGGGTCGAGGATCGCTAGCAGCACGATAAATGCGGCCAGCCAATAGCGGCGGTATTTGAACAGCGGGGGGTTCGACAACATCCGTGTCTCGATAAAAAGCACAAGCAAGACAGGGTTTTTAGCGGAGCGGGGAGGGGGTGTCAATTGGAAAAGTGGCTAAGTGCCATTGCGCTGGGCAAATGCAAACCCCTCGGCCAGTCTGCGGCCGAGGGGTGTAGCGGTCAGAAATTCCAGCGCGTGCTGAGCATCACGTTGCGCGGGTCGCCGTAATAGGCCGAGTTATAGAAGCCGATGTTGGTGTAGTAGGTCTTGTCGAAGACGTTGTTGACGTTGAGCGTGGCCGAGACGTTGTCGGTGATCTGGTAGCGGGCCATCAGGTCCAGCAGCCACAGCGGTTCCTGGGAGAAGTTGTCCTGGCTGCCGGTGGTGTAGTTGTTGGTCAGCAGTTTCCAGCCGGTGCCTTGCCAGCGCACGCCGCTGCCCAGGGTGAGTTTGTCCAGCGGACCGGTCAGCTTGTAGCTGGTGTAGAGGTTGAACTGGTCTTCCGGTTCCCAGGTGGACAGCTTCTCGCCCTGCTTGTCGCGCATGATCTTGTGGGTGTAGCCCGCCTGCAATTGCCAGCCGGGGGCCAGCTCCCCGGAGATTTCCGCTTCGTAGCCTTTGGTCTTGGATTCCACGCCTTTATAGGCGCCGTACAGCCCGGGGATGGTTTCGGAGACATAGCTGTCGTCGCTGACCGCGCGGTTGTCCTCGTGGATTTCAAAGTAGGCGAGGCTGGCGTTCAGGCGGCCATCGAAGAATTCACCCTTGAGCCCGATCTCGTAGTTCTGGCCTTCATCCGGCTCCACCGGTTTGTTGTTGAGGTCGCGGTATTCACGCTGCGGCAGGTAGATCTCGGTGTAGCTGGCGTAGGCCGAGAAGTTGTCGTTGAGGTCGTAGGTGAGGCCGGCGTAGGGCACCACCTTGCCGGTGTCCTTGACCTGGCTGGTGCCGGTGACTTCGAAGTTGTTGACGCGGGTGCCGAGCATCAGGTGCATGGCGTCCGTCACGTTGAAGCGGGCGGTAACGTAGCCGGCGCTTTGGCGGGTGGTTTCGTCGTTGTAATTGGTCATCGGGCCACGGCCTGGTTCTGCGGCGTCGCCATCCCAGGGGAAGTAGTCGTGGCTATTGCCATTGACGTGGACGGCGGCGGTGTAGTCTTTGCCGGTCCAGCGCGAGCGCGACACCGAGGTGCCGACCACCAGTTCATGTTCGCGGCCAAACAGGCTGAACGGGCCGGTGGCGTACAGGTCGCCGGTGTCGCTGGTGGTTTCACCGTAGTAGGCGCGCGTCAGCATCATGGCTTTGCCGGTGGTCGCATTCGGGCTCAGCAGCGCGGACAGCGGCGCGTCGTAGCCGTTGATCTGGTGGTTGTACTGCGCCTTGCCCACCCAACCGTTGGCGAATTCGTGTTCGAGGGTGGCGAAGCCGGTGCGCGTGTACTGCGCCCACGAGCTGAACTTGGCGCCGTTGTTGAACGAACGCGGTGTGCTGATACGGTTGCCGGACAAATCATACAGCGCTGCCGAACCGGACCAGCTGGAGCCCTGCGGGTCGCTGTCCTGGTAGTCGGCGCCGACGGTCAGCAGCGTGTCGGGTGACAGGTCGAATTCGAGGATGCCGTAGTACACGGCGGTCTGGCGCTGATAGTGGTCGAGGAACGAGTGCTTGTCCTGATAGGCCGCGACGGCGCGCCCACGCACGTTGCCCGACTCGGTCAGCGGGCCGCTGACGTCGACTTCCGAGCGATAGTTGTCCCAGGAACCCGCGCCCAGGTCGATGTAGCCCTTGAATTCCGAGGTGGGTTTCTTGCGCACCATATTGATGGTGCCGCCCAGGCCGCCGGCGCCGGTGAGCAGGCCGGTGGCGCCCTTGAGGATCTCGACGCGGTCGTAGATCACCGTGTCGGTGAGGGTGTGGCCGGAGGAGTATTGCGCGTCCTGCAGGATCGGGATGCCGTCATACTGGAAGTTGCGAATGGCAAAGCCACGGGAGTAGTAGGACGTGCGCTCACTGTCGTAAGCCGCAACGGTGATGCCCGGCGTGTGGCGCATCACGTCGTCGAGGGATTTGAGGCTGAAGTCGTCCATGGCCTGGCGGGTTACCACGGAGATCGACTGCGGCGTCTCCCGTGGCGTCAGCACCAGTTTGGTCGCGGTGGCGATGGTGCCCGGCGTGTAGGAGCCGCTGCCTTCGGTCACGGTGCCCAACTGGTTGGTGGTGACTTCGGTGGCGCGCAGTTGCAGGGGGCCGTCGCTGGTGCTGGCGACCAGCACATAACCGCCGTTGCTCTGGCGTTGCGCCGCCAGGCCGCTGTTGGCCAGCAAGCGCGCCAGGCCCTCTTCAACGGTGTACGAGCCCTTGAGCCCTTCGCTGGTGAGGTTGCGCGTCTGCTGGGTATCGAACGAAATCGTCACGCCCGCCTGCACACCGAATTGGGTCAGGGCGTTGCCCAGCGAGCCTGGCGCAATCTCGTACGCAGCTTGGCTCTGGGCGTGTGCGGGAGTGGCTTGCAGCGCCAGCGCGGGTAGGCTGGCCAGGGTCAAACCAAACAGCGCCAGACGCACGGCACGGGCCATGGCCGTCTTGGCGGTAAGAGGAAGCGGGAGCATTCGATTGTCCTTGCGTAGTCTTGGCAGAGAGCCGCTGTGTGCGCGGCTTGTGTCATTGACGGATGAGAATCGAAATCAGCAAGGTTGCTTGTAGGTTTTTTTACAGGGCTTCGACGCTGACCCAGTAGCGCGTCAGGTACGTCACTTTCACCGGTAGGGATTTGCCCAGGTTTTGTAGGACGGTGTCAGTGTCATCAATCCGAAACGCCCCGGAGATGCTCAGGTTCTGTACCTGCGGCGCACAGCGCAACACGCCCGGGCGGTAGCGGCCCAACTGGGTGATGAAATCCCCCAGGCGCCAGTCGTCCACGCTCAGCATGCCCTGGACCCAGGCGGTTGAGCCTTGGGGTAACGGGCGAGGGCGGCCGATGGCATCGCGGTCGAAGCTGACTTGTTGGCCGGCTTCCAAGGTGAGTCGTTGCGTGTCATTGCGCCGTGGGCGGACTTCGACCGCGGCCTGTTCGACGCCCACTTCGGTGTGATCGCCCCATTGGCGCACGCTGAATTGGGTGCCGAGTGCGCGCACGTTGCCATCGCTGGTGGTCACGCTGAACGGCCGCTGGGTCGGGTCCTTGGCGGTCTGCACGAGGATCTCGCCCTGGTACAGCTGGATCAGCCGTTGCTGGCCGTCGAACTGGATATCCAGCGACGTATCGACATTCATCTCCAACCGCGTGCCATCCTCCAGTTGCAGCGACCGCCGCTCACCGGCGTGGGTGCGTTGCCCGGCGAGCATCGAGCGATAGGGCACCTGCTCCACCGCCAGCCATGAACCTGCGCCAACGGCCATCAGCATGCCTAGAATCTTCAATACGTCACGCCGCTGCTGCTGCGCCGCCCCCAACCCGGAAAGCGCCGCCCGCTGCGGCATTCGTGCCCACTGCTGTTGCAGCGCCTCTACCCGCGCCCAGGCCGCCGCATGCTGCGGGCTGGCCTGCAACCACGCCTGCCAGGCGAGGGTACGCGCTTCGTCGGCTGCGCCGTCATTCAGCTGCACGTACCAGGTGGCGGCGGCTTCCAGCGTCTTCAGATCCAGCGGCGCCGCCATCAGGGTTCGACCAGCAACAGGCACTGGGTCATGGCGCGGATCAAATGATTCTTCACCGTCGTCACCGACACGCCAAACCGCTCTGCGGCCGCCACGTAGGTCAGGCCTTCGAGCTGCACCGCGAGGAAAATCTCCCGGGTACGTGTACCCAATTCATCGAGCAGGCTATCGATCGCCAGCAACATCTCGATGATCGACAACCGCACCTCCGGCGACACCGCCACCGGTTCCGGCTGTTGTGCCCGCGCGAACAGATACGCTTGCTCAATCGCCCGACGGCGGGATTTGTCGATCAACAGCGAGCGGGCGATCGCACTCAGGTAGCCGCGAGGTTCACGGATAGGTGCCGCGTTGCGGGCCGTCATGACGCGTATGAAGGTGTCCTGCGCCAAGTCAGACGCATCCGCCGCATTGCCCAGACGCACGCGCAACCAGCCTTTTAGCCAACTGTTGTGTTCGCTGTAGAGCTGATGAAGCGCGGAATGATCGAGGGGCGACATGAGCGGGCCATTGGGGAGTAAATGGTAATGGCTCTCATTATTGTGATGGTGGGGTGTTTAGGCAAGGGGCTTTCGACGCTGGATGATCGGTGTTGAGTCAATTTAAAATTGCCTTTCTTCATACATCAGAAACCACAAAGCCCCGCGCGCGGGGCTTTGTACTGTGGCGCTGAATCGTGACCCACTGACTTGTAATCAGTAGGTCCTCTTGCTTGAACGTTTTACGTATCACCAATCTTCACGACGCTCCGAATGCTGATGAAGAATTCGAAACACTATCACTCGATCACCTTGCAGGCTATACGTAGCCCGATACGGGTAGGTAGTGATGACGAGCTCCCGGCAATCGGGGCTTGGAGACGCTTTACCAGCGTTAGGAAAGCGCTCGAGCATCTCCAAGCTGCTGAGAATATGGAAGACTGCAGCCTCCCCCAGCTCAGCTCCAACTAATGCTTCGTAGTGCTCGTAAATTCCATCCAGGTCACTTTCCGCTTTGCTGCTTAATGCGATCTTCGGCACGTTTTACCCACTTAGCCTTTACGGCATCCAGATCAGTGACGTTGCCGGCGGCAGCATCCTCGATGCCTTCTTGCACGGCTTTGAAATGCCAGGACTCATCGGCCATATAGCGGCTCAAAGCTCGCTGCAGATGGTATTGACGGTCTCTGTCGGTCGCGTGTGCCAGTTGATCCAACTCGTTGGCAAGCTCGGGCTTCACTCGGAAAGACAGAACGGGAGAGGCTGCCATAACGTTGCTCCATACATATTCTGTATACGCTGTGTACACGGTATGCAGACGTTAGGCTTTGGGGGGGAGGTGGTCAATAGCTGTTTGTCGGTTGGGCGAAGGCGATCGGGAATGGGGGCATTGCGCCTGTTGATGGCGGGCAGAGCGCCGGACATTGATCTGAGTGACAGGCACGTCGTATGCCAACCGAAATATTCAGTAACGCGAGGAAGTTATTGCGTAAAATTATAAAAACCTTGGATCCAATTCTTGAAAATTCACTTTTGGCAGCCTAGGGTATTCAGTGTTAGGTACCGCTAGACAACACACCTTCCACCGACTGTTCGGTATAAACAGTCAGTGTTGGAGGTTTCTGTGTCTGTCATTCATTGGTCTTGGTTTATTATCGGCATCAGTGTCGTGTTCGAGTTTGCTGGCACGATGGCCTTGAAATATTCCAATGGATTTAACTTATTCTGGCCCTCTTTAGTCACCGTATTGTTCTACGCAGGCGCGGTTGGCCTTATGGCGGTGGCGTCAAAAGTACTTGATGTCAGCGTCATGTATTCCCTCTGGGCTTCATCCAGTGCCGCCTTAATTGCGGTCGGCAGTTATTGGTTGTTTTCGGAACACTTCACTGTTTATAAAGTCACGGGTGTTGGGCTTCTGATTGCCAGCATTTTTGTCTTGAACTTGGGTGACCTGTCATGAACGCCGCCTCGTTTTGGTCGTGGGCGTTGGTGGGGATCACGGTGTTGTGGGGCTGGTCGTTTGTTGCAATTCACGCTGCCCTATTGGAGATCAGTGCCTCTTCTTTTAACGCGTATCGCTTTTTAACCGGTGCGCTCGTTATTCTGCTGTTTGTGCCCAAACGCATTATCAACATGCGCCGGTTGGATATCGCTTACGGTGGGGTAGCGGGGGCAGCCTTGTTTTTTGCCTTCGCCTTTCAAACCAGTGGTCTGCGCTGGACCAGTGCCTCCAATGCCAGTTTTATCACGGGCCTGGCGATTGTCTTCACGCCGATGTTTGCGTATTTCATCCTCAAGTCAAAACCTAGTAAAAAACAGGCACTGGGCGCACTGATCGCCACAGTGGGCCTTGGGTTGCTTACCCTCAAAGGCATCAGCATCCACTTCGGGGATCTGCTGGTCCTGGCCTGCGCGGTGTTTACCGCGTTGCACATCGTGGTGCTGTCGAAGTACAGCAAAGGTATTGATTCGGCAGCGTTGGCGTTCGTACAGGTGTTGGTCGTAGGGGTGTTGTCCTTGATCTGGAGCCTTGGCGAGAACGCTTTGGATGTACCCAAGACACCTGCGGTGTTCTGGGCAATCGGCATCATTGGGGTGGCGGGTACTGCACTTGCCTACTTCGTCCAGACCAGGGCACAGGTGGAGGCTTCCCCCTCAAGGATTGCCTTGATCCTGGTACTGGAACCCGTTTTTGGTGGTTTATTCGGCTACGTGCTAGGAGGTGATCGACTAGGGATGGTGAATATAGTAGGTGCGTGTCTTATCGTTGTCGGCATGGTGGTCACTGAATGTGAAATTGATGCGCTGAGTATTAAACGCTTTAAGTCTAAAGCTAATATCAAAGCCAATTAATCAATATTATGTTGGGATAACTTCCATGCCTGCTAAAAACTTGTCGGCATTCAATGCCGAGCTTAAACCGTCGACTGAATTGTTCCTCATTGATCGAAAGCAAGTAGTCCCCATGCCGTGGGCGCAATGGGCGGCGGAAATTGTCAACAAGGGCTATGCGATCGTCACGATCACACCGTCCATGCAAACAGATTTCCGGGAAATGCAGAAGTTGATTGATGGAGTTACAATCAGCGAGAAGAAAAAGTTCAGTTTTGTCGAGCGGACTGACGGATTTTATCCGGTGGGTTATTCCTATCTTAAATCAGTCGTTAATTCTGATTTGTGTGAAACCTTCAACTATTGGAAGCGCTACAAGGCCGAACATGCCGCATGGGACTTCAGTCAGACTGACTTTTATGCGCGCGCCGAAAGTTACGAGGCGCAAGCGGCCCGTTATGGCCAACATTTGATCGAGGCGATTGGTGACCACTACGGATACACCGAGAAAATCGATATCGGCAGGGACTCCTATCTGCAGTTCAACCACTACCGTGAAGAGCTGCGTGCGTCCGGCAGGAAATACCTTCAGCAGCGCCACGAAGACGGTCACCTGCTCACCATCATCAAACCCAATGGACCTGGCCTGGTCATCTACATCGACGACACCGAATGCCTGGTCGACCTAGGCCCCGATCAAGCCATCGTGATCAGCGGTTCGCTGCTGACCCTGCTCACCGAAGGGGATATCGAACCCACCTACCATGCCGTGGTCAACTTCACGCTTCCGGTTGCCCGTTGTTCGGTGGTCTACAACATCAATGTCCTTGTCTCCCAACTGCCGGGGATGCGCTCGGGGCGTAACATTGAAATCTTTGAGCCGGCCAATGCCCAGCACATGCAGTTCGGGCACAACCCGTTGGCGCAGTAGGTGACGGGGCCATTAAAAAGTTCACGCCTCGACCGGTAGTGGTCGAGGCTTTGTTAACGGTCCATGCTTTCTGAGCCCCAGCATCTCTGGAGGATGGGGATGGACCCCTTTCCCCTTCGTTCACCTACCAGGCCGGCCAGGTCAAAAAACTGTGCGAGCGCTTCAACGTGCAGCACATCGGCATCGACATCACCGGCGTCGGCTACGGCGTATTTGATCTGGTGCGCGACTTCTTCCCGCGTGCCACGCCGATCCACTACAGCCTCGAAACCAAAAACACGCTGGTGCTCAAAGCCCAGGACACCATCCAGGCCCGCCGCATCGAATGGGACGCCAGCTGGAACGACATCGCCGCCGCCTTCCTGACGATCAAGCGCGGCGCCACCACCAGCGGCCAGATCACCTACAGCGCCTCACGCACCGACGCCACCGGCCACGCCGATATCGCCTGGGCGGTGATGCACGCCCTGGCCCATGAACCCCTCAACGTCCACAAAAAGCGGCGCAGCCGCTGGTCCACCCTCGAAGCAACCATGAACGCACCCAAGCCCCCGGCCATTCCCCCCAAGGTAAAGACATACAGCTTCGGCGCGCCCGAGTCAGTGCTGACCGGCAACCTGGGCGAGTACATGGGTGTATTCGCCAGCGACGACGGCCAGCTCTACACCCCACCCGTGTCTCGCACGGGGCTGGCCAAGTTGCTTCGCGCCAATGCGCACCACGGCACCATCCCGCGCTTCAAACGCAACCTGCTGCTGCGTGACTTCATCCCCTCGGCCGGGTGCAGTGCGCAGACCATGGGGCGGGCGGCGCTGGATTTTATGGTGTTTGGGGAGGGGTACTTTCAGCGCAAAACCAACGTGCTGGGGCAGGTGCTGGAACTGGAGCACCTACCGGCGTTGAACATGCGCAGAAAGGTCGGCGGCGGGTTTGTGCTGCTGTTGCCCGGTGGCAAGCACCTGCACTTTGACGAGGACCAGGTGGAGCACGTGATGGACTACGACGTGGAACAGAACATCTACGGCGTACCGGACTACCTGGGCGGGATGCATGCACTGCTGCTCAACGAATCGGCCACGTTGTTTCGGCGCCGGTATTACAACAACGGGGCGCATGCGGGGTTCATCTTCTACACCAATGACCCGAACCTGTCGGAGGCGGATGAGGAACGGATGCAGGCGCAGATTGGGGCGAGCAAGGGCGTTGGGAATTTTCGGTCCTTGTTTGTGAATATTCCGGGGGGCGGGGATAAGGCGATTCAGATCATCCCGGTGGGGGATATTGCGACCAAGGATGAGTTTGAGCGGATCAAGAACATTACGAGGAATGACGTGATCGCGGCGTGGCGGATGAACCCGGCGTTGGCGGGGTGCATGCCGGAGAATGCGGCGGGGTTTGGGGATGTGGAGAAGATTGATCGGGTTTATATGAATAATGAGATTAGGCCTATTTTTCAACTATTTATGCAGGTCAATAGGCTGATGCGATGTGATAGAAAAGTTAACTGGAGCGTTTTTTCATAATAAAGGTTGTGTTGCTTGCGATGTGCAGAACATAAGGCTGCGCCTGATGGAAATAACCCGTATATCGAACTGCTCTAAAAAACTGTTA
>Ga0302347_1004281_pt1 | contig 11527 bp, 10 predicted proteins | sample PhyWR1_FD_202178 | JGI IMG/M metagenome (GOLD analysis project Ga0302347, IMG submission 202178) | Leaf surface microbial communities from wheat plants in UC Gill Tract Community Farm, Albany, California, United States - DLSL W.R1 (v2)... | ecosystem: Host-associated > Plants > Phyllosphere >...
ACGTTCTGCGGGCTGATAATCACGTCGTCCTGGGGTTTAACGCTGCACTGATACTCGGCATGGGCCTGTGAAGCAGTCAACAGCAGTAAGGCTAACCCGGTTTTCTTTAACATATATTCTCCTGACACCCTTCCGTGGTGGGGCTAAAAAATCGAACGGCTAATCCGTTGAGACAACAGTTCCAGCGCCGCAGTTCCCGCCAATGAGTTACCGGAAGCATCCAGTTCCGGCGACCAGACGGCGATCGACAGCTCGTCGGGGACGATAGCGACAATACCACCACCCACGCCGGACTTGCCCGGCATGCCCACGCGATAGGCAAATTCCCCCGCGCCGTCGTACATGCCGCTGGTCATCATCAGCGCATTAATCTGGCGCGCCTGCAGGGGGCTTATCACCTCGCGTCCGCTAAGATCACGACCGTGATTGGCCAGATAAACAAAGCTGCGAGCCAGCTCCACGCAGCTCATTCGCAGCGCGCAGTAGTGGAAGTAGGTTTGCAGCACGGTAAGCACGTCGTTTTCGAAATTGCCGAACGACTTCATCAGGTAGGCTATCGCCGCATTGCGATCGGAGTGTTCGAACTCGGAACGGGCCACCCGCGAATCATAGGCCAGGTCATCTTCACCGGCCAGTTGACGCACCACTTCCAGCATTCGCTGCTTGGGCGCGCTGAGCCGGGTTTGCAGCATGTCGCACACCACCAGCGCACCGGGGTTGATAAACGGATTGCGCGGTTTGCCCTGCTCCATCTCCAGCTGCAACAGCGAGTTGAACGGCAGACCGGAAGGCTCCTTGCCAACCCGACGCCAGATCTCCGCCTCCTGGTAGCGCGTCAGCGCCAGCGTCAGGCTCAACACCTTGGAGATCGACTGAATAGAGAAACGTTCGTCGGCGTTACCGGCCTGGAACATTTCGCCGTCGACGGTGCAAACGGCGATCGCCAGACGATCGGCCGCCACTTCCGCCAGCGCCGGTATATAGTCCGCCACCTTGCCCTGGCCAATCAGCGGGCGCACCTGTTGCAGGATCTCATCCAGCAACGCGTTATCCAATGTTGTTACCACCGCGGTCACACTCCGGACAAAATAAAGGTGCCGTAAAGGCACCTTAAATCAATAGATTCAGCGCGACGCCAGGCCGCGCTTATCAGGCAGGAAAATCAGTCCCACCAGATATCGAACAAATCGCTGACCTTAACGTCGGTCAGTTTACGCGCTTCCAGCCATTTTTTGACCAGTTCGCGTTGCTCGTCAGTGCAGTGACCGATGGTCTGCAGACAGATCAAGCCTTCCCACTGCAGGTAGCCGCTACCGTCAAAGGCCATGCCGTTCGGCTCAATCACTTCGTCGATAAAAGCGTCCAGCGTGCTGTCGATATCTTCAACCGCGGTGCCTTCGGCAAAGCGCCATGCAACGGAGAAGCCCAGCTCCTGAAACTCTTCAATGTGTAACTTTTTACGTAAACGACGACTGCGGTTCTTAGCCATTATTCTTTCCTCTCAAACATCAAGTCCCAAACGCCATGTCCCAGACGCTGGCCGCGTAATTCAAATTTTGTCAGAGGGCGTGAATCCGGACGCGGCACATAATCATTATCGCTGGAAAGATTGCGATAGCCTGAGATCCCGTTCATAACCTCTAACATATGTTCTGCATAAGGTTGCCAGTCGGTGGCCATGTGGAAGACGCCGCCGACTTTCAGTTTGCGACGCACCAGTTCAACAAACGGCGTCTGTACGATGCGGCGTTTGTTGTGGCGCGCTTTGTGCCACGGATCGGGGAAAAACAGCTGAACCATGTCCAGCGAGCCGTCCGGGATCATATTCTCCAGCACCTCAACCGCGTCGTGACACATTACGCGCAGGTTGCTCAGTTCCGCTTCGGTAGCGTCGGCCAGGCAGGCACCCACGCCCGGCGAATGGACTTCTATCCCCAAGAAATTCTGCTGCGGGTTATTGCCCGCCATGGTCACCAGCGAGGCGCCCATACCAAAACCGATCTCCAGCACGGTCGGCGCGTCGCGCCCGAACAGTGCGGCGATATCGACAGGTTCAGCCTGATACTCCACGCCCATCACCGGCCAATAGTTGTCCAACGCGTGCTGTTGGCCTTTGGTCAACCGCCCCTGGCGGCGGACAAAACTGCGGATACGGCGCATCGCGCGGCCGTTCTCATCAAATTCCGGGGAGATGACGTCATTAATCATAGTGCTTTCTGTCTGTTTGGCTGCCAATTAGGGAAACGCGCATTATGCAAAGATACATTGGTTTAGCAAGTGTTCATCTAATGTACCTGCCGTGCGACGTCGGAAAGTTCCGGTTTACAGCATCATGACTCTATGCTGCAATCGCGCTTCATTTTCTGCCGGATATCGAATCAGCTTATGATGCAAGCACAGCAGTTCGCACAGGTGGTGCTTGACTGGTACCAGCGTTACGGCCGTAAAACCCTGCCGTGGCAGCTTGATAAGACCGCCTATCAAGTATGGCTCTCTGAGGTCATGTTGCAACAAACTCAGGTTGCCACCGTGATCCCTTACTTCCAGCGCTTTATGGCACGTTTTCCCAACGTGCGTGCGCTGGCTGAAGCGCCGCTGGACGAAGTGCTGCACCTGTGGACCGGCCTGGGCTACTACGCCCGTGCGCGCAATCTGCATAAGGCGGCGCAGGCTATTGTCGCACAGCACGGCGGTGAGTTCCCGACAACCTTTGAAGAAATCCACGACCTGCCCGGTATTGGCCGTTCAACGGCAGGCGCAGTGCTGTCGCTGGCGCTCGGCCAACACTACCCAATCCTCGACGGCAACGTAAAACGCGTCCTGGCCCGCTGCTATGCCGTCGAAGGCTGGCCGGGCAAGAAAGAGGTAGAAAACCGACTGTGGGAAATCAGCGAAAACGTTACACCGGCCAAGGGCGTTGGCCAGTTCAATCAGGCGATGATGGATCTGGGGGCGATGGTCTGCACCCGCTCCAAGCCGAAATGCGAACTGTGCCCACTCAGCCTCGGCTGCATCGCCTATGCCCACCACAGTTGGGCAAAATATCCGGGTAAAAAGCCCAAGCAGACCCTGCCGGAAAAAACCGCCTACTTTTTATTGCTGCAGCACGGCGAACGCGCCTGGCTGGAGCAGCGCCCCGCCGTCGGTCTGTGGGGCGGTCTGTTCTGCTTCCCGCAGTTCAGCGAACGTGAAGAGATGGAACTCTGGCTGCAACAGCGCGGTCTGAAAAACAATCGCCGGGAGCAACTGACCGCATTTCGTCATACTTTCAGTCATTTCCATCTTGATATCGTGCCAATATGGCTGGAAATGGACGCCGCAGGCAGCAGCATGGATGAGGGCGCCGGTCTCTGGTATAACTTAGCGCAGCCGCCATCGGTCGGGCTGGCCGCACCGGTTGACCGCCTGTTGCAACAGTTGGCAAAACAGTCCCCGCGCCGACAGGGTTTATAGCCTAAATAATTCGAGTTGCAGGAAGGCGGCAACTGAGCGAGTCCCGATGAGCTTACTGAGGTAAGTGATTCGGGTGAGAAAAGGCAGCCAACACACCTGCAGCTCAAAGTATGACGGGTTTATTGGCAATAGCGCCATTGATGAGGAATTAGCATGAGCAGAACCATTTTTTGTACCTTCCTGCAGCGTGACGCCGAAGGGCAGGACTTCCAGCTTTATCCAGGGGAAGTCGGCAAACGCATCTATAACGAGATCTCGAAAGAAGCCTGGGCAGAATGGATGAAAAAACAAACCATGCTGATCAACGAGAAAAAACTGAACATGATGAACGTTGACGACCGCAAATTGCTGGAAGCGGAAATGATCAAATTCCTGTTCGAAGGGCATGACGTCCATATCGAAGGCTATACGCCACCAAGCGAATAATGCTGTTGGGGCCAGGCGCTGGCCCTTCCAATACTTCTCGTATACGGCTTTAAGATGAAGAAAATTTTAGCTTTGCTAGTGATAGCGCCCCTGCTGATATCCTGTTCCGGCAAAAAAAGCACAGAAGTCAACGAAGCCTGGGTCAAAGACACCAACGGCTTCGAAATCCTGATGGGTCAGTTCGCCCACAACATCGAGAATATCTGGGGTCTGAACGAAGTTCTGATCGCCGGGCCGAAAGATTACGTTAAATACACCGACCAGTATCAAACCCGTAGCCACATCAACTTTGATTCTGGTGCCATCACTATTGAAACCATCGCCACCACCGATCCTGCCGCTCACCTGCGTCAGGCGATTATCAGCACCTTGCTGATGGGGGACGACCCGGGTTCTATCGATCTCTATTCCGACGTCAACGATATCCAGATCAGTAAAGAGCCGTTCCTGTACGGCCAGGTACTGGATAACAAAGGTGCGCCGATCCGTTGGGAATGGCGTGCGGCGCACTTCGCCGACTATCTGTTGCAGACCAAGCTGCAAAAACGCACCTCCGGCCTGCACGTGATTTACTCGGTCACTATTCAGTTGGTGCCAAACCACCTGGACAAACGTGCCCACAAATACCTGCCGATGGTTCGCAAGGCGTCGGAGAAATACGGCGTGGAAGAGTCGCTGATCCTGGCGATCATGCAGACCGAATCGAGCTTTAACCCCTATGCGGTGAGCGGTTCAGATGCGTTGGGCCTGATGCAGGTGGTGCAGCACACCGCCGGTAAGGATGTGTTCCAGATGCGTGGGAAATGGGGCAAACCAAGCCGCAGTTACCTGTTCGACCCGGAAAACAACATCGATACCGGTACGGCTTATCTGGCCATTTTGCAGAATAACTATTTGGGAGGGATTCAAAACCCGACCTCACGCCGCTACGCGGTTATCACCGCCTATAACGGCGGCGCCGGCAGCGTGCTGCGTGTGTTCTCTAGCGACAGGACCCGTGCGGTGAGCATCATCAACGGCATGCAGCCGGGCGACGTCTATCAGACGCTGACCACCAAGCATCCGGCCGGCGAATCTCGCCGTTACCTGGTGAAGGTGAACAACGCCCAGAAGAGTTACCGCAGAAGATAATTTGCGGTGGCGTTATCAATAATAAGGGCCGGTGCAAACCGGCCCTTATTTTCTATTGCTTGATCATATAGCCGAAAATGCGTTTCCAGCCGTGATCCTTTTTCTCGATATAAACGCCCTGCAACTCCGGCGAGAAGCCCGGCAGCCGGTTGATGCCCTCTTCCAGCGCCATGAAATAACGCTGTACCGCCCCGCCCCAGACTTCGCCCGGCACTACGCATAGCACGCCCGGTGGGTAAGGCAACGCGCCCTCTGCCGCAATGCGCCCTTCGGCCTGCCCGATCGGCACCAGTTCAACGTTGTCACGGATAAACTCCACGTTGGCGTCCTGTGGGTTCATCATCACCTGCGGGAAATGACGCTGACGGAACATCTCTTTTTGCAGCTGCTTAACGTCGAAGCTGACGTATAAATCGTGCATCTCCTGGCACAGCTGGCGAAGGGTATAGCCACGATAACGCTGCTCGTTCTTGCGATATACCGTTGGCAGCACCTGGCTCAGCGGCGCGTCCTCTTCCACGTAACGTTCGAACTGCACCAGCATATCCACCAGTTGTTGCATCTTGGCCGGGTTTTCCGCCGGCGTCAGCAGGAACAGGATCGAGTTAAGGTCACACTTCTCCGGCACGATACCGTTCTCGCGCAGGAAATTGGCCAGGATGGTGGCCGGCACGCCAAACTCGGTGTATTGGCCGGTGGCGGCATCAATACCCGGCGTGGTCAGCAGCAGTTTGCACGGATCGACCAAATACTGGTCCTGCGCGTAACCTTCAAAACCGTGCCATTTCTCATCCGGCACAAAATTGAAGAAACGGGCGTCGTTGGCGATCAAATCGGTGTCGTAATCCTGCCAGTTCTTGCCCGCGATCTGCAGGGGGACAAACGGCCTGAGCTGCGAACAGCGTTCCAACAGTTGCTTGCGCGTCTCGATGCCAAGCTTCACGCAGTCCATCCACATACGGCGACCGGCGGCCCCGGCATGCATCTTGGCGTTGACGTCCAGCGCCGCAAACAGCGGATAGAACGGGCTGGTAGAGGCGTGCAGCATGAAAGCGTTGTTCAGGTGCTTGTGGTTGCAGTGACGCTTCTGGCCCTTGATATGGTCGTCTTTCTTGTGGATCTGCGAGGTTTGCGAGAAGCCGGCCTGCTGTTTGTGTACCGACTGGGTAACAAAGATGCCCGGGTCAAGCTCGTCCAGCTCCAACAGCAGCGGTGAACACTCTTTCAGCATCGGGATAAACCCTTCGTAACCCACCCAGGCTGAGTCAAACAGGATGTAGTCGCACAGGTGGCCGATGGTGTCGATCACCTGACGCGCATTATAAATAGTGCCGTCGTAGGTGCCGAGCTGAATGATTGCCAGGCGGAAAGGACGCGCTGCCTCGGCTTTCTCCGGCGCTACCTGACGAATTTGTTCGCGCAGATAACGCTCGTCAAAGCAGCGGGAATCGATACCGCCGATAAAGCCAAACGGGTTGCGCGCGGTTTCCAGATACACCGGCGTCGCTCCGGCCTGGATCAACGCACCATGGTGGTTGGACTTATGGTTGTTACGGTCGAACAGCACCAGATCGCCACGGGTCAGCAGCGCGTTGGTTACCACCTTGTTGGCGGCCGAGGTGCCGTTGAGCACAAAATAAGTTTTATCGGCGTTGAACACCCGTGCCGCATGCTTTTGGGCGTCCTTGGCCGAGCCTTCGTGGATCAGCAAATCGCCCAATTTAACGTCGGCGTTGCACATGTCGGAACGAAAAAGCGTTTCACCGTAAAACTCGAAAAACTTGCGGCCCGCCGGATGCTTGCGGAAAAACTCCCCGCCCTGATGCCCCGGACAGGCAAAGGTCGAGTTCTCCATTTCCACATAGGTTTTCAAGGTTTTGAAAAACGGCGGCAGCAGCGCCTGCTCGTAAGCATCCGCCGCGGCTTCCAACTGCGCCATATAAAACGCCTTACTGGCACCGTCCAGCGCGAAAACACCGCTGATAAACGGCAGGTAGTCCGGCGAGAGATGCTCATCTCCGGCCACCGCCACAAAGGTGGGGATCTCGAACCCGGTGGCTTTAAGCTGTGCCAGGATGCCGGCGTTGACGTCATCAACCGACACGACCAATGCCGCAACGTCGGTATAATCCGTCTGCTCGACGCGGACAATCTGGCGCAGCGTTTCAATGGCGGCGACCAGGCTGGCGCTGGTGGCTATCTTCAATTCTTTCATAGTGCTAACTCTCAAACGGTTAAGGATGAGGCTGTGCCACAAGGCACGGTGATGAGATAACAAAGGTTATCCCGGCAACTTGATGTCCGGGGTGGCAGCATAGAGCGCATGCGTGACCGGCTGACTCTCTTAAGATTATCAGGCCACTATCGGGAACTGGTATCGGCAGCGTCCGATAGACATCAGTAAAATCAGAGCCACAGCTCTATTTTTAATAATGCCTAACAGCGAGCATGAAGTTGCCTTACCGCATGCTGGGCTGGGCGTTTATGGAGGACGACGTTCGGGAAAGATCGCGGCGGAGTAGCGGCATCATCAGATGTCTGGTGCGCAGTAGCGCTTGAGTAGCCATACCAGTCATGCCTGCAACCCTCTGACTTAAATGAGCGGAAACGCCGTTAGGGGACGTAGAGTGCTAAAATTTGCGCAATGATTGCATGTTTTTTTATGAGGTTCAAGTAACTATTATGTCGATTAATTACATAATAATTTAAGCATAACCCATTGTTATAAAACATATAAAAACAAACACCAGAAAAACAAAAACGGTATAAATACACGGATTCTTTGCATATTTATTACATCAGCCCTCCTCCAGGCCCCACGAACCTTACCCGCCACTGCATGAAAATAGAGCAACCGATCGGCTTTGTGACAGAAAGCGATTGACGATATCCGGCCAATAGGGTTAAATGCGCCCCGTTGCCCGGATAGCTCAGTCGGTAGAGCAGGGGATTGAAAATCCCCGTGTCCTTGGTTCGATTCCGAGTCCGGGCACCAAATTCATATCAACGGACCTCCACGGAGGTCCGTTTTTGCATTCTAAGCCCGCAAAAATCAACGTTTCACACCTTCCTAATGTCCACCGAACTCTACCTAATTCTACCCACATCAAGTCGCTTGTGCGGGTATAAATGAGGGTATAGTCTAATTCGATAAAATTTATACCCCTTTTCACTCTGAGGAGACCTATCCATGGCACTCACTGACGCAAAGATCCGAGCAACTAAACCGGATGAAAAACCCTACAAACTCGCCGACAGTGGCAACATGTTTTTGCTTGTTCATCCTAACGGCTCCCGATACTGGCGACTCCGTTATCGATTTCTGGGAAAAGAAAAAACCCTCGCCCTCGGCGTGTATCCCGAAGTGTCATTATCTGAAGCCCGCTTAAAACGTGATGAGGCCAGAAAGCTCATTGCAGAAAGCATCGATCCTTGTGAGCAGAAGCGGGTGAAGAAGGCCGTCCCTGACGTTGCGCAAACATTTGAAGCTATCGCCCGTCAGTGGCACAGTAGCAATAAGAAGTGGTCTGAGTCACATGCAGCGAAAACTCTGACTAGCCTCGAAACACATGTATTCCCGTTTATCGGTTCGCGGGATATCACCGGCCTGAAAACACCCGACCTGCTTGTTCCTGTCAAAGCTGCAGAAGCAAAAGAAATTTACGAGATTGCTTCCCGTCTGCAGCAACGTATCTCCGCAATTATGCGATATGCAGCACAGTCAGGCATTATCAGCTACAACCCGGCCGTTGATATGGCTGGGGCGCTCACTACGGTCAAACGCCAACACCGCCCTGCCCTTGCGCTTAACCGTATCCCCGAACTGCTTGAACGTTTGGATTCGTATCAAGGGCAACCACTCACCCGTATGGCGACAAAGCTCTCTCTGTTGATCTTTATCCGCTCCAGTGAACTCCGTTTTGCCCGCTGGTCCGAGATCGATTTCGATACCGCACTGTGGACCATCCCTCCGGAACGGAAACCTATTGAGGGCGTCAAATACTCACATCGGGGTGCAAAAATGCGCGCTCCTCATTTGGTTCCGCTCTCCAGGCAGGCGATGGTGCTTCTGAGACAGATACACGGTATCAGCGGTGAACACGAACTGATCTTCACCGGTGACCATAATCCCTGGAAACCCATGAGCGAAAATACCGTCAACAATGCACTGCGTTTGATGGGATACGATACGAAAGTAGACGTTTGTGGTCACGGCTTCAGGACAATGGCTTGCAGCTCGCTGATTGAGTCCGGGCTATGGTCAAGAGATGCTGTTGAACGACAGATGAGCCACCAGGAGCGAAATGGTGTGAGGGCTGCATACATCCACAAAGCTGAACATCTGGATGAACGTAGACTGATGCTACAATGGTGGGCGGATTTTGTGGATACCAACAGGGAGAAAAATGTGAGCCCATTCGATTTCGCAAAAATCAACAACCCAATGCAGTAAGCATTTAAGTGTAGTGACCTGCATTTATAAATTGCCATACCTGCATTTATCTCGCTTTTCCAGCCCACAATAACTGCGACCAGTTGCTGACTCCAACCCAGATTAGCTGCAAATTAACCTGCATTTGTCCATCCCAACCTGCATTCCATTTTTGCCAACTCACATTAGCTGCAAGTGAAAATGTAAGTATCCCAGCTTTAGTTCCACACACTTTTTGAGATTTCCGGTTTCTCAGCCATCAGACGATATTCTTCCGGCGTCAGATTATTCAGGGATTCATGAGGCCGCTCACTGTTATATTCATTCAGCCAGCGCTCCGTTATTTCCCGTGCTTCATCCAGTGTTCTGAACAGATAAAAATCCAGTATTTCGGTCCGGTACGTTCGGCTAACCCGTTCTATAAACGCGTTCTGATAAGCACCTCTTGATGAAAGCGTGATCCGTGCAGCTTCAGCCAGCCATTTCGGTTGTGTTATCAGACGCAGCCGCCGTTCAATCCGTCGGGACGGATCAGCTGTTGCTCATATGGCAAGCTTGCGTTGCATTTCGCTGATTATCAAAGGTCTTCACCTCATTAGGTCAGATAGTTCGCTCAGCAAACACATTTAAACTGCTTCCCTTCGCCATGTAATGGGCTTTCCCCATCGCGGACTACTACGAAAGTTCCGCCAGCCAGTGCGCCATCGGAGTCATGCCCCCTTAACATCCGCCACTTACCTCCCCCGGTTCACCTGTCTGGACTCAAACGTGTTGAGGAGGCTACCCGTCGCACTCTTTATCCTTGCTTGCCGCAAGTTGGCAGAAGTCAGCAGCCAGCAGCCAGCAGCCATGATGTGATAGATGCTGCTGTCCCGGTGTTTCGCTTACATGTCAAAACACCTTTGACCGACACTGCATATCTATCAATGTCGGCTCCTTCTGCACGGCCTGTCAGATCACGTAGGCCGTGGTGACGTTTTCAACCCACAGAGGCTGATTAACGGGTTCATGTTCTTTAGCCTTTCAACACTCAACCTTGAGGATCATCTCGGCTTAGTGATCTTGCCTCAATCCCCGTTGTCAGCGGGTTACATCACCCTACGGGTATGCCGCAGGTCACTGCCGCTCAGGTTCTCCACCGTTGTCGGCAGCAATGTTATAAGACCTGAATTCACCATTTGATTTTTCCGCTCCACCCAACATGCGGTTTCCTAAAGGTCCTCACACCGAAAAAGGAGCCAGCATGCTAAGCAGAGAGGACCATTTAATGATAAAGCAAATGCGGGGTCAGGGGGCATACATCGTTGATATTGCCCATTACCTGGGATGTCAGGAGAAAACCGTTCGCCGTCATCTTCATTTTCCTGAACCTCCCACTCGAGGAAAACAGTGACGGTTATCCAAACTTCAGCCCTTTATTCCCTACATCGATATGCGGTTGAATGAAAATTTCTGGAATACCGAAGTGATCTTCCAGGAGATCAGGAAGGCCGGTTATTCCGGGGGCCGTTCCATGCTGCGCTATTACATTCAACCCAAGCGTAAATGCGTCCTGGCAGGAAAACGGTTCGCTTTGAAACGCAACCCGGTTACCAGCTTCAACATGGCTGGGGGAAATCGAGGTCGAGCCCGCCGGTGAAATTGCCATACAGTATCTCGTACAAAGACGGCCGCGGCATGTCAGTCATCCTTCGCGGGTGTGAGCGTCAGACGGTTATCACCCGCGAAGGATGATCCGCGGCTTATCCGGGTCAAGCTCATCGCGGGAAAGCACCACGCGCTAGGTATTGTTTACCTGTTCGAAATACAAGGAAAAAGCTACAGGAAAAAGAACTCAAACGCAGTGACAAAGAAAACCATTTAAATGATGGTGTGGGAGCGGCCATTGTAGTTAACGCCGGAGCGGCAAAAGTAATTGACGTCTAATGTTTTAGTGAATATCAAAATCGGACATGATTAATTACATTCAACTAATTAGAACTATCCCTAAAAATCCACGCCAAACCGTGGATTGAATTTCATAGCCAAGGCCAAACATCACTTGCTGGCGCCAACATCCTTTTAAAAGCTCTAATAACTTCTTCT
>Ga0302347_1004285_pt1 | contig 11516 bp, 15 predicted proteins | sample PhyWR1_FD_202178 | JGI IMG/M metagenome (GOLD analysis project Ga0302347, IMG submission 202178) | Leaf surface microbial communities from wheat plants in UC Gill Tract Community Farm, Albany, California, United States - DLSL W.R1 (v2)... | ecosystem: Host-associated > Plants > Phyllosphere >...
CTCTTTCTCTCTCTCCTTCTCTATCTCTATTATGCTTCGAAGCCCCTTCGAAGGGCCTTCGAAGGGGCTTGGTGTTTTTTGTTCACTTTTTAAACAAACATCTAGATGAAAAGCCTCCCTGTACCTGTCATAAAACATTGTTTTATATCTGGTATCCGGCAGTTTTGAGAAGATTGCGTATATGCCCTTACAATTCTTATCTGTGGGCTTGAGTTGTCCAATCTGCATCTCGGCCATATCACATACCCATACATATTCGGTGTCTTCATCGTAGTAGCAGAATCCGGCTTCGATGCCCCTTCCAAACCTAACCCAGTTTCATAGGCGATCAACGGCAGTGGTAGATAGTAAAAACCAAGCATATTGGAATGCGGAGAGGACAAAAGATATAAAGCGACAATCATCGCCTCCGGGCCTGCATCACGGATTTTTTTCTGTGATTTGCTGATCCAGAATTTAGGGGATAATTTCGTGAAATCGCGCATACAACCGCCTGTTCTTGCTGATCGGGATGGATTGATTAAATCAGACAGACATTGGTCTTTTACCGGTGCCTGCTGGTTCTCCCGCCCCCCATTGCCCTTAGAGAATTAATAGCTTCATCTATTTCGATTTGAAGTCGTCCCGGCTCTGACCCCAGAAGCAGCGCATTTACAGCCTCAGTACATTCTTTAAGTGCGAGAGATGCGAGATAGTTGATTGATGTTGGTGCGGTTAACCGTGCGCGGCGTTCAGCAGGCATAGCGGCCAGGATGTAAGGAGCCAGAGCCAGAGCTTTAGCCTGGTATTGATAACCATGGCAGTTGAAAGCCCGTTGAATACGCTGCCTGTTTCTCTTAATGGATTTATCAGGCTCCTGATGCAGTGGACTAAGTAAATCCCCTGCGCCATGTTTTTCAAAATAAACTGTGATTTCCCATGTCACCATTTTCCATCCAGCGGCTTGAACCCAGCTCTCAAGCTCAACTTTGAGGCGTAATATATCAATCCTGTTTTCCATTGTTCTGATCATCCTTGCTATTGTTGTTAAGATCTTCATAGACACTTGGGTCGTAACGCAATACACCATTGCTTAATCGTTCAATGCGTACTGCGCGGCGTTCAGGGATTATTTCTTTCCATTTAGTCACTGAACCACGCGAGATACCTAGTGCTGTAGCTACTTTGGTTTTGCTTCCGAAGTAGGCAACAACGTCATCTTTTAACATGAAAGGCCCCCATTTTGTTAACTTAAGGAATCAAATTAATTGAGTCCTAAAATCAAGTCAAGTTAACTTACATTAACAACATGAAAACTACTCTTCCTGGCGACCGGATCTTAAATCGGCGAAAAGCTCTAAAATTGACCCAACGCGGACTGGCAAAGCTGGTAGACGTGTCCAGTGCCACGATTTCCAAATGGGAGAGTGGCATCAATGAACCTGTTGGCCGCAATCTCTTTACTTTAAGCAAGGTGCTGCATGTATCCCCTGCCTGGGTAATGTATGGTGATGAGGATAAAGAACCAGTACCTGCTGAGGAGATTTTGATAACTCAAGCCAACCAACTCAGTCCCCAGCAGATCGAGCTTCTGGATCTATATAATGCCCTCCCGGACTCTGCAAAAGAACAGTTAATCATAGAGTTAAGAGTAAAGGTTGATGATTTCAACAATCTGTTCGAAGAGCTTCTTCGCGCTAGAAAAAATATCAAATCTCCTAAATAAACCAATCTGTTGTTACTAGCTCAATTTAAATCAATGAGTTAAGTAAATTCGCTTTTTTTGATAACTTATGGAATCAAAATACCTTGCCACCAACATTAACTTAACTTACCTTCTATTGACCAGCACAGCATCACACCGGCACAGCAGGACCAGTATCACGATCGATCCCAGCCCGGTATGACGCTAAGTAGCCAGCTCCTGGCATATGAACATTGGGGCATGTGTTGCAGGTTTTGACCGGGTGGCAGTGGAGAACCAACTCCCTCATTACGACAGTTCAGATTACCACTCCACCTGGTCAAATGACCTTAGAGTACGGCAGTTACTTAGTTTGTTCCGCTGGCCCGGCGATAAGGGCATAGATACATGTGTTGCAGGTTTTAGCCAGGCGGCAGTGGAGAACCAACTCCCTCATTGCGAAAGTTCAGATTACCACTACGCCCGGCAGATACCTTCCAGCACGGTAGCTACACAATTTGATTCGCTGACCCGGCGATAAGGGTAATAGTGTCAGTACAACATCCGTTAATAAGGAATATTCCAAAAAAAGGAGGTTCAGCCATGTCTTTTAACCATGTCAGTATTGAAAGTTTACTGTTATGGAGAATGCTTTATGGCACAGATTATTACTGCGACGGCGATTTAAAAATAGTCTGTTCCAGTCTGGATTACGACCATGGTTACGCCATTCGTTTTACTAATCACGCTGTGTAGCGGTGACGGAAAGCATTGCACCGATGCAGTGTATAAAATTTTCAAAACAAAACAGGAATGTGAATTTCAAATCACAGACCAGCGAATTTTCAATGCCTCTTGTTTGCAAATGGACCCTCTCACCCTAAAGTAAGGACAGGATATGAAAATCGCTATAGTGCCCGTAAAAGTTACAGAAATATCTGTGATCACCCAGGAATTCAATGTTGCTGATGTCATTGGCGGAATATTGCTAAAAACCCAGGAGGGAAAATTCAAAGTATTAATTGAGGCAGAATATCACCTCGGGGTTTTTAACTCCTTTGAGGCAGCGTTTGATGCTATCACGGACATCTATATTCTACTGGCTGATATCGAAACACGCCATTGCATTGACCAGATGAAATCCTGCCTGAAAAAATTTATCGGCATAGATCTGAGTTACATCATCTGAGTTTGCCTCCGCCAGGGCGACACGGCTACGCCTGACGTAGCGCCGGAACCGTAACCGGCAACAGATGAAGGAGGAAATATGTTAGAGATTAACGAATATCAGGCAGCGGTCGTTCGCGCTTTTCTCACTGAAAACTGGTGCGATTTTATTAACTGCTGCTGTGACTACTGCGACTACGACAAGTTAGCGGAAGATGGAACCTCTCTCGCCAAAGACATTACGGCTGCCTTAGGCGATACCTCCCGATAATTTCGTGGCTTTCAGGACTGGCATGTTTTCCGGTTTTGTTCGGACTGCATATAGCCGGATAAGAAAAAGGAAGGTCAAAAATGGAATACGCTTACTATATCAAAGCCAAGAAAAAATCTGGCGAGAAAGATTTATTTATCTGGTTCAGCGCGACCGATGAAAATACAGCTTTCAATAAATACCACTCTCTCTTTAATGAGGCAGGGTTGAACGGCGAAAATTTCTTTAAACCGATTCGCACAGATTTACCTGTTGTCGATAACCTGCCTCCTGAAGGGCAGTTCGATAATACCTGGTGCGAAGAATATCAGTTATCAGGTGACAACGGACTGACCTGGTTCCTTAAAGCCGGGGCGGAGACATCGGATTCAGTAACAAATGCCGAAACGATCGCCCTTGCTCCCACGCCAGTGACTGAAAACAGTGCCCTGTTAACCCATCGCGACAAGTTCGGCAAGCTGAATAAGGATGTCAGAGTACTTGCGGTTTTACGCCACGGTTTCAGTGTGATAGACCAGCCAATGACGGAAGCAGAATTCAGTGAATTGCTGACTATCGCCATGGATACCGATAATCCGGACTATCACTATGAACAGGACTTTATGCAGGCCGTCCGACTGCCTGAGTTTTCGAACATGAGCCTTCCCCGCTTTGCCTCGGTTATCGAAGGGATCGCCCGGCAGTGCCCGAAGGGAAGCAGTTCCGGCACCCTTTCCGCTATTCGCAAGTTTATTACTGACCTGCTCAGCCGGGAGAAAAAGGACGATCCCGGACGTTTCAAAATTGCCGTCGCACTGCTGGTGATGGGTGTGGACCCGATGCACGCAAAAGCCGCAGATGTCAGAAATGCCCGGGAATTAGTGGAGATGAACGAACCGGCCTGGACCGCATGGCATGCTGATTTATCCCAGATCCCCGGTATCAGGTTACTGGAAGAGCTGGAGCTCTTCGAAATCACGCGGGAGGGTATGAAGGACCTGAAGCTTATCCATGATGCCGGAGCACGTGCAGCCTTTATCCGTGCGCAGTTTATGGGGCATCCGATGCTGCCTGATTACACCCCGGAGAGTACGGCGCATACGCTAGACGCGAAAGGAAATGCGCCAGAAGGTTACATGTATGATGCAGTGGACTCAAAAACGTCAGCGCTTGGCGAGGACAGTGAGACTGCTGAACAGGCTATCCTGGAAGCTCCAGCTGTCGTCAGCTTACCGGCCTCAAATGAATGTGATAAACAGGAAGTGCAGGACCTCGCCCGGATGTTCAGGGCCTCTCCGCTGGCACAGTCGGTCATCACGCCTACCCCTATCTCGCCACAGGCCTCCGCTCCTGAATGGCCTTCCTGTTTTGAACCGGGCCGCTATGTGAACCTGCCCAATGAGGTTTATCACGCAGCAAACGGTATCAGCAGCACCATGCTGAAAGACGCCCGCGTCAGTCTGCTCTGGTATCACTGCCGCCATGTGGTAAAAACCATCGTGAAGGAAGAATCAAAAGCGCTTTCATCCGGCTCTCTGGTTCATGTTCTCGCCCTACAGCCTGAAAAGCTGGAGACCGAATTTAACATTGAGCCGATCCTGCCTGAAGGCGCACTGACGACCTCAGCCAGCCTGAAAACAGCGATTGAGGCCTGGAATGCCAGCCTGCCCCCCGGCGTTTCCACTGAAGATATTCAGGCCAGAATCATTGCCTGGAACGAATCACAACGTCAGCCCTTCCCCCTGGGGGCAGATGTCACTGAAACAGGCATGTTGTACGGCATGCTACCCACTGAATTCCAGACGATCCCAGCAGACCAGAAACACACGGGTGCGGCACTGAAAGCGGCGATAAAACAGTACAACGCCACCCTTCCCCCGTTACTAAGAACCAACGGCAGCCGGGAAGACCTGCTCAGTACGCTCGAAGCCATCGAACCCCAGTTTGTCCTGGCAGAGCGCCAGCGCCCTCAGCCTGAGAAAACCTCTGGCAACAAAGAAGACCTGATTGCGACAGTCAAACGCATTCGCCCCGATGCGGTCATCGCTGATGAACTCATTGCCGCCTGGAAAGGCTGTGAAGATGGCCGCACGCTGGTGACGCAGGCTCAGATGCGCAACGCCAAAGCCCTACAGATGGCGCTTTTTTCCCACCCAAGTGCAGGTCCACTGCTTAAACACCCAAACCGCGAGAATGAAGTCAGTTACTTCGGCATCGATGACGATACCGGATTAGAAATTCGTGTGCGTCCGGACGCTGAGATCACCGTAGACAACTTACGTATCGGCATGGACCTTAAAACCATCAGTCTCTGGGGGACAAAACAAACGGAAGTTCGTGCGCGGTTGCATCGTGAAATCATCAGCCGCGATTACCACCTGAGCGCGTCAATGTACTCAGACGTTGCACAGTTTGACCAGTTCTTCTGGATATTCATCAACACCGATCCGGATTACAACTGGATTGCCATTATCGAAGCCTCTTCTGATCTGCTTGAACTGGGACGCCTGGAGTACAGGAAGGCCCTCCGCGACATTGATGCGGCTTACGCGTCGGATTGCTGGCCTGCGCCAGTCACAGAGGAATACACGGACGAACTGACCGACTACGACTTTCGCAGGCTGGAAACGCTGCGTAAGGCTGAAGGAGAACTGCAATGAGTGACATCACAACAATGAATTCCCCTTCCCGAGGGATCGACAACATCTCAATTCTGACCAATGGCGAATTATTCGAACGCCTGCAGCGTCTGTCTTGTGTGATGGCCAATAGCGGTGAGATGGTCCCCCCGCACTTTCGGGGGAAACCTGATGCATGTATGGCCATCGTGATGCAGGCTGCGCGATGGGGCATGGACCCTTTCGCCGTGGCTCAGAAGACCCACATTGTAAGCGGCACGCTCGGCTATGAAGCTCAGTTAGTGAATGCCGTCGTTACCACGATGTCTCCGACCATTGATCGCCTGCACTATGACTGGTTCGGTCCATGGGAAAATGTCATCGGCAAATTTGTCGAAAAAACCTCTGCGAAAGGAAATGCCTACATTTCCCCCGGCTGGAGTCTGGCTGACGAGAAAGACGTGGGCATAAGAGTCTGGGCGACGCTTCGCGGGGAAGACTCTCCAAGGGAGCTGATGCTGTTTCTCAGTCAGGCCCAGGTCCGCAATTCCACTCTGTGGGCAAGCGATCCGCGCCAGCAGCTGGCTTATCTCGGCGTGAAACGCTGGGCCAGGCTGTACTGTCCGGACGTCATTCTGGGCGTTTACTCAACTGACGAGTTGATGCCTGTAGTGGAACGGGATATTACCCCCACCGGACGCGTCAGCGTCGCTGAACTGACCGCCAGCAGTCGGCCTGAAGCAGAGCCTGAAGCGAATACACCATCACTCGCCCCTGAAGTTCCGACCACCTCCTCTGTATCACCGGTCGCATCTGCGCAGCCGGAACCGCAACCCGCCGCTCAGCGGCTGCGCACGGATATTCTGAAAGCCGATACTCCTGAGCAGGCCAAAGAATTGCGCATCGCCATCGAGGGGCAAAAAGACACTCTTGGAATCGACCTTTTTACCGAGCTTAAGAACAAAGCCGTTCAACGCTATCACCAGCTGAATGCCATGGCTTCGATTAACGCACAGTTCGACGCATTGTCCCCCGATGCAGAGAACGCAACTGCACAGTTTCAGAAGCTCTCAACGCTGGTACAGCGATCGCAGCGCGTTCTGGACCCGCAGGAATATCAGCGATTCTCCATGGCCCTTCTCGATATTAAAGCAGACTACGCCCGGAATTAATCAGCAGGCGGTCGGTAAGCCTGATCGCAGGGAAAATAACGATGTGTGAACTTCATTATTCAGCGACTGATGCGGGATTAACCAATCTGGAACCTGAAGATGTGATTTATCCGGTGAAGAAAGAAACAGCGCAGGGTTCAAACAAGGACTGGACAACCGAGATCATCAAAAGGATGCGTCAGAAATCTGCATGGCGCACAAAACAGGAAGGGCAAAAGAATGGCTAACTCTTTTAAACAGATGATTAAAGGGAAGGTCATCTCTCGCACAGACAGCGGTATGTTCATCAGTCTTGATGATATCCATGTCAAAGAAGGATTTAACAAACGCGAAGATGACGAACGCACCCGGCTGGCTGACGACGACCTGTTTTCATTTCTCATGGCAGGCGGAAAAGTGCCGCCGCTTGAAGTAACACCGAGAGATGAGGGAGGAGTCTGGGCTGTTGAGGGCCATCGCCGCCGCCGCTGTTATGTTCGCTGTAGGGATGCAGGAAAGCCCGTGGACCGCATCCACATTGTACCCTTTGTGGGTAACGACATTGAACGCCTAGCCCGCGTGATGACATCGAACAATCAGCTACCGCTCACCCCGCTTGAGCAGGCTGCCGTCATAAAGGAACTGGCCGCTTTCAATCTGACTAAATCAGAAATCGCAAAACTGGTTCATAAATCGCTGCCAACACTGGAAAAGCTGATGACGCTTGGCTCCGCTAACCACGATGTTCAGCAAAGCGTTCGTTCCGGGCAGGTTTCTGTTGAGATTGCCGCAGAACGTGTGAAGGAACACGGGGATAATGCAGGGAAGGTGCTGGAGCAGGATAAAGCGGCGGCAGCAGCAGTTGGTCGTAAGAAAGTCACCCGGAGCGTAATCTCCCCGCATTTATCCGTTGGGAAGCTGCGGAAACTTCTGAACATCATTGATGCCGCGCTGGACAGAAATGAGCAGCTGGAATTTACAGCTGATGCCTTCAGGGAATTACTGGGCATCATTGCTGAACACCGGGCAATGATAGCTCCGGTACAAAAAGACGATGAACCAGAATTGCCGCTCTGAAGCGTGTATTTACTGCCCCTTCAGCCTGGACGATTTTGAATCGTGTCAGATCACGCCAGGCCAGAGAGGAATACTTATACCTGATTCAAAAGGACTCTTTTATGAGCAGAACTATCAAGTTACAGGACTGGGCGAAGGAGGAGTTCGACGATCCAATCCCTTGCATGATCTCCCTGATGAAGTACGCCAAAAATGGGATGATATCGCCCTCACCTTTTAAGGCAGGAAGATGCTGGCGTGTCGAGAAGACGGCGCGCTTTATCGGATTGGCTGTAATACCTACAATTAAAAAAGATGATGATGAACGTCTGAAAAGGATCCTCAGCGATGGCACGTCCACGTAAGTACAAGGTAGGGATTGCAGGATTATCCTGTTATACGGACCTCAGGACCAAAAAAGTGTACTGGAGATACAAGCATCCTGTCACAGGAACATTTCACGGACTGGGTACGAATGAATCAGCAGCAAAAGAAATTGCCACAGAAGCAAATAAACGTCTGACAGAAAACCAAATGGCTAATCTATTCCGCGCCCGTGAAGCGATAGCCAGAAGCAGTGGGAAAGCAATCACCGCACAGGCATGGGTGGAGAGTTACAGCGATATCCTGATCAAAAAAGTGGAGGCTGGCGAAATCAAAGCTGCCACTGCATCTGGCCGGGAACCTGCACTAAATGCACTAATTTCTCAGTGCGGTATACGCCCACTGGATGAAGTCAGCACACGCGATATCGCCACAATCATTGATGAATATACGGCGCGTGGCGTACCCCGGATGGCGCAGTTAGTCCGGTCGGTCCTGATCGACGTGTTCAAGGAAGCACAGCATGCCGGCGAAGTGCCTCCGGGTTATAACCCTGCACAGGCGACTAAAAATCCAAGAGCCAGAGTCAGCCGACAGCGTTTATCACTGGCAGAGTGGCGGGAAATTTATGTGCAGGCTGAAAAGATGCAACCCTGGGTATCACGCTCTATGCTGCTGGCGTTAATCACCGGCCAGCGCGTTGGCGATATCGCTGCAATGAAGTTTTCAGATATCTGGGATGATGCCCTGCATATCGTGCAGGAGAAAACAGGAGCGCGTATTGCTATCCCGCTTTCACTCCACTGCGATGCCCTGGGTCTGTCTCTTCGGGAAACGATAAAACTTTGCAGAGATCCGGTTATCAGCCAGTGGATACTTCACCAGCGCGCCTCACAGGGCACGGGGCGAACAGGCGAGAAACTGAAAAAGAAGACGCTGACCATCACCTTCGCCAGGGCACGTGATAAATCTGGTTTAACCTGGTCGTCAGGAACCCCACCCAGCTTTCACGAACAGCGCTCATTATCCGAGCGTCTGTATCGCGAACAGGGTATCGATACCCGGTCCCTGTTAGGTCATAAAAGTCAGTCAATGACCGACAGATATAACGATGATCGGGGCAAGGAATGGAAGGTCGTTTCGCTGTAAATCTGACGGAGTTTTGCAGAAGAATTTTGCAGGGATTTTGCAGAACAACTTTTTGTATTAAAGGTTCCACTATTAACCACCGTACACCCAATTCATCGTAAGCATCAGAATTGGCGTGGAAATTGCTGAAAACAGCGTGGTCAAAAGCATGCCTGTAGCGGCAGGTCCGGTGAGAGCGTTGAACTGCTGGGACATCAGGTAGACGTTAATCCCTACCCCCATCGACGCCAGCAGCACCACTACTTTGCTCTCCAGCGGCGGCAGCCCCAGCAGCCAGGCAAGCGCCCACACCACCAGCGGATGCACAATCAGCTTGATAAGACTGAGCGAGCCGCCGACTGCCAGCCCTTCCCTGATCCGGTAGCGTGCCAGGCTCATTCCCAGCGCTACCAGCGCCAGCGGCACGGCAATCTGCCCCAACAGGGTGACCGGCTCATCTATCATCGGCGGCAGCGGCAGGCCGGTCAGACTGTATAGCGTACCGCTGAGAATGCCGATAATTAGCGGATTGCGCAGCACGCTTTTAGCGGTGTTGCCAAAGCCCTTCAAGCTGAATGAACCGTGCTTAAACCATTCCACCGAAACCGTTGCCAGCGTCCACAGCAGCAGGCCGTTAAACACCAGCACCAGCGCCACGGAGGGGATTGCCGCGTCGCCCAGCATGACACGGGCAATCGGCAGGCCCAGCAGCACATTATTGGAGAAAATACCGCCGAGTGCGAAGACCGAACCGGCCACGCCGTCAAGATGGAAAATGCGGGCGGCAATTACCCTGCCGAGGATAAACACCAGCAGGCAGCCGCCGAAGAAAGCCAGCAGCAGCCGGGCGTCAACCGGCGGCCCGCTGCTGAAGTTGCACATCAGGCGAAACAGCATGGCCGGCAGCGCCACGCGAAAAACCAGACGGTTAATCGCCTCGGTAATGCTGTCCGGCCATTTGCGCCAGCGCACCAGCAGCCAGCCCAGTCCAATAAGTACAAACAGCGGCATCGCAATCATGATCTGATGCCACAGCGAACTGCCCAGCGCTAACATAGTACTCCTTTATGCGGTTATATCAGCCGGGCTGCCCGCAGCTCGCTTTTAAGATAGGCGTAATAGACCGGCGCAGCGATAACACCCGCCAGGCCAAAGGCGGATTCAAATACCAGCATCGCCAGCAGAATTTCCCAGGTTTTGGCGCTAATGCGGGTGCCGAAAATCCGCGCGTTGATAAAGTATTCCAGCTTGTGGATCAGGATCAGATAGACCAGCGCAATCAGCGCCGCCTCCAGTGAGATGGAGAGGCCAATCAGTACAATCACCGTGTTGGAAATCAGGTTACCGATAATCGGCAGCAGACCGGCAATAAAGGTCAGCACCACCACGGTTTTGGCAAACGGCAGGTGTAAACCAAACATCGGCAGGATGCCAAACAGGAAGCCACAGGTCAGTATCGTATTGACCAGCGAGACTTTAATCTGGGCAAACACCACGTTATGAAAGGACTCAGCGAGGTTAGTCAGGCGATCGAGCATCGCCTCTTTCAGCGGCGCGCCGTCTACTTTACCGCTGCTGTTTCGCAGGGAAACAATGGCGCCCAGCAGCATCCCAATCAGCATGGTGGCAAAGGTGTGCGCGGCGCTGCGACCGAAGGTTTGCACCACCACCAGATGCTCACGCAGCCAGGTAATTACCTGGTGCTGTAGATCGTCGATATCCGACGGCAGATAGCGGGTAATAACCGGTGACAGCGTGTGCTGCGCGTCCTCAAGAATTTTAGTGGCGGTGGCGTGAAACGCCGCGGAGTTCTGGAAATCATGCAGCAGAAAGCCAATCAGTTTGGTGATGCCGGTCACCAGGGCGATGATGATAATCATGCTGAGGAACAGAATGCTGATCCAGCGGGCAATCGGTCCTTTCACCAGGCGCTCAATCAGCGGCGTCAGCGCCAGGATCAGTTCATAAACGATAAACCCCGCCAGAAAGCACGGCAGCAGCCGCAGCGGGAAAATGGCAAAAAGAGCGATAAAGATTAACCCAAAGCTAGCGGCCTGGCACCACTGCGCCTTGCTGGCATGACGTATTTCCATGACTTACCCTGTCTGATAGAAAAAATGGAGCGAATTCAGACAGTATACTATGCCAGCGCACTCTGC
>Ga0302347_1004287_pt1 | contig 11509 bp, 6 predicted proteins | sample PhyWR1_FD_202178 | JGI IMG/M metagenome (GOLD analysis project Ga0302347, IMG submission 202178) | Leaf surface microbial communities from wheat plants in UC Gill Tract Community Farm, Albany, California, United States - DLSL W.R1 (v2)... | ecosystem: Host-associated > Plants > Phyllosphere >...
ACGGTCATCACCACCAGGCGGCTGCCGTTCCACGGTGAGCGATAGCTGATAAATCCGCGCCAGTCTTCGTTTGAAGAGAGGTAGCGATCCGCATCCAGCGACTGACGCGACCAGTCACCGGTCAGCCAGCTGCGCAGTTTAGCCAGCGTGCTCAACATCTTCACACCCAGCGTATGGCCCTGAACCTGGTACGGAGAGCCTGCCAGCATCGACCCGGTAAAGTTGGTCTGTCCCAGCGTTGTCACCGCCAGCACGTCGCTGTTTTCCAGACGCTCACGCATCAGGCCCGTTCCCGGAACGCCGAAGATCACGTTGTTATAGTTAAGCGCGACGCCGGTCGAGTTACCTGAACGGCCCGCCAGATCCAGCAGCGCGCCGACTTCCGCATCGGTCGGTTTCTCTGGCAGCATCAGCACGGTCTGCGAGAAGTCGGCCAGCCGTGAGAACGGGAAGGACGCACCCACGAAATAGGAGAGGTTCGGCAGCATCGAGAAGTGACGCGTATGGCTCAGATCGATGTACGAGCTGTCTTCAATCCGGCTTTTAATGTTGTTGTTGGTCAGCACGCTACAGGGCGCATTGGCCTTCGGTTTGATGTTGAAGTAAAGCTGAAGCTGGTTGTCGCCATAAATCAGATACGGGTCCAGCTGTAGCGTGTACTTTTCCTGGCGCGCATCGCCGCCGAGACGGTGCCAGATGTTTTCCAGCAGCCCGAGCTTGTTCACCGTCAGATTACGCAGGAAGGTGCCGTTGAGGGTGACGTTAAGCACGGAGCTGTCTTCATCAATCCAGTTTTCGGACGGGAAGCGGTAGTTAAGCTGCAACGGCAGCGTGCCGCCGTCCCACAGGAACAGGTCCGGGGCCGCACGGAAGTTTACCCGCAGCGCGTCATGCCAGATACCGTTCGCGGTCAGGTTTTGATCCTGGCGCAGCAGCTCGCTGAGCAGCACCGGACGCTCGGTGTTAATCCAGCGCGGGGCATCGTAAGGTTTACGCAGCGGCAGCGTTTGCTGTGCGATCTCCAGCTGCGAGTTATCGACTTTGAACGGCTGCTGTAAACGCCAGGCAGCCTGACGCAGCTGCTGCTCGTCTTTGCCGACAACCAGCAGCAGTTTGTAAACCGGGTTGTCCGGGTTATCTACAATCTTGATCAGTGGCGTATCGGTTTCCGGCAGCGTCAGACTGGAGATTTTTTCTCCCGGATGGCCGAAGACAATGCCGTTTCGCTCCGGCAGCTGATTGCGCAGCACCGGGAAGCTGATGCCGCGGTAGTCCGCCTGAATCCCCATCCACGAGGCAAGGATCACCGCAGCGCTCACCTCACCCGGATGAAGGTTATCCCCAAAGGTGATGGTCACGCTGGCCGGGCTCATCCGCAGCGGATCGATAAACGGTCGTGGGAACGTGCTCAGATTGGTGCCAATGTTCAGCTGCTGGCCTTCCAGCGACAGCGTGGTGGTTGGCAGGATCGTCACCTGATACTGTTCGTCGCTGTCGCGCTCACACAGTAGCTGGTCAGCCTCATTGATTTTGAAACTCAGGTTATTGTTGGACACCACCATCGCCGCCGGAATATCCAGCTGATAGTCTTCGCTGGGTTTATCGGTGGCGCTCAGCGGCAGCGTACCAAGCGGCTGGCCGTTCAGCATCAGCTGTAGCGAGGTGTTGCGCGCCGCCAGCGCCGGGGACACTTTAAGCGACAGGTTTAGCCGCGCATTGGTGATCACCTCATCCGTAGGCAGCGTGAAGGTAATCCCCGACTGTAGCTGTCCACCGGTCAGAAGTATTCCCTGGGACTGGCCCATCTGCGCCACGCTGATCGTGCTGGAGAGCGGCTGATTGAACGATACCACCGCAGGTGCCTGGGTGTTATCAACCGACGGCGTCGAGCTATTATCAACCGGTGCCGGCAGCGGGGGCAGCCCCGGCAGCTCAGTGACCGCACCCGGCGGCAGTGCCGCTTCTTCACCCGCCGGCAGATTGCTCTCGGACGGCGATGAAGACGACGCTACGTTGTCAGAGGCCGCTGCCGGCTGGTCGTTCTCTTCCGCTGCCGAATTCGCCGGCATAAAGTTATTGAGAAAATTACCGACCGCCGCGTTATTGTCGGTCTGGTCAACGGCCTGCACGTTGCCCATCGTCAGTACAGAACTCAGGCACAGGGCCCGGAACAGGAGTTGCTTCATGCCACGCCATCCTTCTCAGCACGTAACCGGCGCTTTTTCGTTGCGCGACGATCTTTCCAGGTCAGCCAGAACAATTCAAATACTGTACGGATGATGTTGACCAGCGAACGTAGCGGATTGTCTTTGGGCCCCTCAGGCTTAATCCAGGCATCCGCACGGGCCAGCACCACGCGCACCAGCTCACGACGGCGCGACAGCGGGATATCCTTAAACTGAAAACGCAGTACGTCGGTATCGGCGCTGATCAGCTGAACCGGAATGGAGATCGCCCCGGATTGCAGCATCAGTTCAATCTCTTCAATCTCATCATTCTCGTGGCGCTGATCGGGTGCCGTCAGCTGCGCACCGCCCATCGACAGGTTGATGGTTTGGCAGCGCGACGAGATGCCGCTGGCGTAATGCACGATGGCCGGCAGTTTTACGTCAATACGGATGGTTTTACGTACCTGCTTGGTTTCCCGCGCCACGGCTATCGCCGCCATCAGGATGATCAGGCAGAAGGTGGCCCAGCCGACGTTCAGCGCGATAACGTAAGGATCGACGCCAAAATAGTCATGAGCAAAGGCGCGAACCAGGCCGCTGATGATGCCGGCCATCAGCAGCAGGGCGCAGATCACATGCGGACGGACGATGTTGAAGTCAAAGAAGCCCACGTCCAGCAGGCCGCCTTTATCCGTTACGTTAAACTTGCCGTGTTTTGGAGAAATCATCGTCAGCAGCGTCGGGATAACCAGATGGAACGCCATCACCGTTTCATAAATTTCACCCCAGAAGGTGGCGCGGAAGCGGCCGTTCATTCGCGAGTTCACATACAGTGACATCACCAGATGCGGCAGAACGTAGGCGAAGATCAGACTGGCCGATGAGTGAATAATATTCAGGTTAAACAGCAGATAAGCCAGCGGCGCCGTCAGGAAGACCACGCGCGGCAGGCCAAACTGGAAGTGCAGCATGGCGTTAAGGTAGCAGAGGCGCTGCTGCCATTTCAGGCCACGGCCCAGCAGCGGATTATCCACGCGGAAAATCTGCGTCATACCACGCGCCCAGCGGGTACGCTGTACGATATGCAAACCCAGACGCTCGGTGGCCAGACCTGCCGCCAGCGGGATCGCCAGGAATGCGGAGCCCCAGCCGAGACGCTGCATTTTCAACGCGGTATGCGCATCCTCGGTGACGGTTTCAACCGCAAAGCCGCCAATCTCTTCCAGCGCAGAACGGCGGATCACCGCACAGGAACCGCAGAAGAACGTCGCATTCCAGTTATCGTTACCCTGCTGAACCGGCCCGTAGAACAGCGCACCCTCGTTGGGAATGTCACGAGCGGCTTTCAGGTTACGTTCAAACGGATCGGGTGAGTAGAAGTAGTGCGGGGTTTGCAGCAGCGCCAGCTTGTCGTCTTTCAGGAAGGCACCCACGGTGGCCTGTAAGAAGGTGCGAGTGGCTACGTGGTCACAGTCAAATACGCAAATCAGCTCACCCTTGGTGATTTTCATTGCGTGGTTCAGGTTACCGGCCTTGGCATGGCGGTTGTCATCACGGGTAATATAGCCAACGCCTACGTCGGCGGCGAAGCGGGCAAACTCACTGCGCTTGCCATCATCCAGCAGATAAATCTTTAACTTATGGCGCGGATAATCAATACACTGCGCCGCCAGTACGGTGTCGCGTACCACGTCCAGGCTTTCGTTATAGCTGGGAACGTACACGTCTACCGTAGGCCACTGCTCAATATCTTCCGGCAGCGGTTCGATAGTGCGTTTAAGCGGCCAGGACGTTTGCAGAAAGCCGAGGATTAAAATCAGCCAGACGTAAAGCTCCGCAATAAACAAGCCGATGCCGAGAATGGCTTCAACTTCGGAATTAAAATGCAGCGTTTCCGTTGCCCGCCAATATATATAGCGGGTGGACATCATTGCCGACATGAATACCATGATCAGCGAGATGGGCCGAGCCTTGATAAACCCCAACAGGAACATGATCCCAATGGAAATCAACCCAAAAGTATATTGTTTCTGACTGTCCATTGGGGTAATGATGATTACCGTAGCCACCGGAAGTAAGATCAATAAAAGCAGATAAAACAGGACTTTATTCATAAGTCATCCTGAACACGTATGGATATAATTCTTCGTGGCGCACTTCACCACTCGTCTTCAGGCATCCTTGCCCAATACATAAAATCTAGCGCGACTGCAACGGAGCAGACAGTTCACCATCGCCTACGTTTATATTGAGCAGGGCGGTCAGGCGTTTGCCAATCAGTTCAATATCAAATGCGGCGGCGGATACCGAGCTGAAATCAAAAATAGACTGCTGTGAGGCATTCGCCTCGGCAACGCTTTCATCCCGGTTTACAACGCCAATCAACTTCTCGCCCAGGCGCTGCTGCATAAACTGGGTGACGTCACGGCTGATATGACGGCGGCTGTCGCTTTGGTTGAGTACAAAATAGTGACCGCAGCGATGATTCAGCGGCCCCCCGATCAGCCTTTCGTTTTCCACCTGCGGCAGCAGTGAAAGCGAAGCGGTATCCGCCAGCATCACCACCAGATGCAGGTCGGCCAGCGCCGCCATGGCTTTTAACGCCGGGCCAGGGCCAGGAGGAAAATCGGCAATAATCACCAGACCCGGATAGTTCAGCACGGTGTTAAGGCCGCGGATAATAAAGTTCGGATCGTGGGCCAGATTGTCTTCGAACTTTACGCGCTGCTGTTCAGTAACATCACCGTAGGGCAGGACAAAAATGTTGCCGCCCGTGGTTAGAATGGACTGACTCCAGTCGGAGGATTCCGCAGATTTCGCGACAAAACCTCGTCCGTCTGACAGCGGCACACCAAAGTGCAGGCGCAAGGCATTTTGCACATCAAAATCAATGGCCAGCACTTTGCTTCCGCCACGGGCAAGGGCGTGAGCAAGGTTAGCCGCCATGGTGGTCTTACCGACACCGCCTTTAGGGGAACAGACGCAAACTAACGGCATGAGGCAATTTTCTCCAACAGGGATTGTAAAAGCATCTCTTTAGAATTCGCCTGGTCAGCCAACTCACTGGCCGGGCTGAACAACTGTTTATAGCTGATATTTGGCGTCACCGCCGCAGAGAAAACGTTTCTCTGCATCATCGGGCCATTCAGCGGCTGCGGCTGATAGTACGGCATCGCTTGCTGCGGTGGCACCTGCTGTAGCTGAGACGGATAGCCCGGCTGCTGCGGCGAATAACCCGGCAACGGCGGCTGTGGATAGCCCATCGGCGGCGACATCTGTTGCAGCTGAGACGAATAGCCCGGCTGCGGATAGCCCGGCTGTAAAGGCACCTGCTGCATCTGAGGCGAATAGCCCGGCTGCGGCGGCATCTGTTGCAGCAGCGACTGATAATTTGGCTGTGGCTGAGGCTGATAGCCCGGCGGCGGCGATACCGGCTGCGGCTGATAGCTCTGCGGCGGCGTTAACGGCTGCGGCTGAGGCTGATAGCCCTGCGGCGGCGTTACCGGCTGCGGCTGAGGCTGATAGCCCTGCGGCGGCATTAACGGCTGCGGCTGAGGCTGATAGCCCTGCGGCGGCGTTACCGGCTGCGACTGAGGCTGATAGCCCTGCGGCGACGATACCGGCTGCGGCTGAGGCTGATAGCCCTGCGGCGGCGTTACCGGCTGCGGCTGAGACTGATAGCTCGGCTGTAGCGGCTGCACCGGCCGGGATGGATAGTCAGGATTCGGCGGCAGCTGCTCTTGCAACAGCTGATGAAGCGACTCTGCTGATACCTGATGCGGCTGAGACTGATGAGGTGTCTGTGCCGTCGGCGGCGAAAATGCCTGCTGCGCAGGGCTATTCTCAGGCGACGGCGGTGCTGAAGGTGGCGCAGGCTGAATCGGCGACTGTTGCGCCAGCTGTTCGAACAGCGAGCTTCCCGCCAGAGCAACGGACTCAGGACGCAGCTCGGCGACCTTTGTCAGCTGTACCTCCGTTGCCTGGGGCGACACGGCCGGTGCAGTTGGCGGTGCGGATATCGGCGCTTCAGGCTGCGTTACCGGCTTCAGCGAGGATGAAATACTGTCCAGCAGGGAACCACTCTGTTGAGCCGGAACCAGCGCTTTAAACGGGGGAAGCGGCTCAGCCTCGGGCACAGGCGGCGACGTCGGCGGTATAAATGCAGAAGGATCGGCCAGCTGAGGGGTAATGACATTAATCCTCTGGCTATTATCCAGAACCGTGTCTGCACCGTCACTCACTAACTGTTTGATAATAGCCCAGTTTGTATTATCTGAATTACGTGCCTGTTCCGACATATCTTTAAATTCGATATGCGTAGTTTGCGTCTTCTCTTTGAAACGCTGCAAGTCATCATAACTTTTCATGGAAGCGACCGCGCAGATGGAGGATTTTGCGGCAATATAACACACTAATTTTGAAACCGTCAGATTAATCTCATACCACACTTTACTGATTTTCAATCAATAAATTGACGGGTTATTAGTAAAATTATTTATTGCCGACGTTATTGATAGAAAAGGTGACTATGTAAATAAACTGGACAGTTTCATCTGATAAAAACCACCTATTTCACAAAATTGATATGACGTAATAATTATTGTCAACTTTTGCCGTTTACTTGTCCTTAAACTAATTAAGGTTATGCCATACCCCTCGATATGCTGGAAAAAACGACGTCGATGGCTGTACAAGTTTACGGGTGGGGCTGTACAGATTTTTAGTCATCGGTAAGTTTATCGCGCGAAATCATCCTCCACACCCGCAGCGGCTTTTTTCTGTCCCTGCGCTTGCAGAACAATAGTTGTATTTAGCTTAAGTATTACCGAAAAGGGTAGTAGTGAAATGTTTAAAAATACAGGCGGAGGGGTCCCTCCGCCTCTGAACTGAGATCCCGATCAGGCCGCGGACTCGTTCTCATCCCGATCGACGGCAAAGCAGGCGATCTGCTGTCCTGCATAGTTTTTCAGCTGCGGCTGTAGCTGAACACAGGTATCAAACCGACGGCGGCAGCGGGCATTGAAGGCGCAGCCCGGCGGGGGATTAAGCGGGCTGGGCAGCTCACCCGTCAGTTTGATACGTTCACGACGCTCATCCGGGTTGAGGCGCGGCGTAGCAGAGAGCAGTGCCTGAGTGTAAGGATGAAGAGGATTAGAGAAAACCGCCTCCTTTGTCCCCTTCTCCACGCACCGACCGAGGTACATCACCATCACTTCATCCGCAATGTGTTCTACCACTGACAGATCGTGTGAGATAAAGATGTAGGACAGCCCCATCTCCTGCTGGAGATCCATCATCAGGTTTAGCACCTGCGCTCGAACCGACACATCCAGCGCTGAAACAGGCTCGTCGGCAATCAATACGTCAGGATCCAGCATCAGCCCACGGGCAATGGCGATACGCTGCCGCTGGCCGCCGGAGAACATGTGCGGATAGCGGTCGTAGTGCTCGGTTTTCAGGCCCACCTTCGCCATCATCTCCAGCGTTTTCTCCCGTCGCTCGGCCTTACTCAGGTCGGTATTGATCAGCAGCGGTTCTTCAAGGATTTGACTGACTTTTTTGCGCGGATTCAGCGACCCGTAGGGGTTCTGAAAAACAATCTGAATCTTCTGCCGCCGCAGCTTCTGCGCCTGCGGATCGTGCTTCAGCAGATCCTGTCCCTGATAGAACAGCTGGCCCTCGGTTGGCGTTTCAATCATCGTCAGCAGGCGCCCGAGGGTAGATTTACCGCAGCCGGACTCCCCCACTACGGCCAGCGTTTTACCGCGCTCCAGATTAAAGGAGACGCCGTCCAGCGCCTTTACCAGCCGCTCCTGGCCAAACATCCCTTTCTTAACCGGATAGTGTTTTTTCAGATCTATCGCCTGCATCAGCAGGGTCTGGCTCATTTCTTCAGGCTTCACAGGTTGGTCTCCCGGCGTCATCCAGAGGGAAATGACATTTGACCTGCCGCCCTGGAATATCACGTAATGAAGGTTCTTCCGTCCGGCAGCGTTGCGTGGCGTACGGACAGCGAGGGTTTAGCAAACAGCCTTCGGGCCGGTCATATTTACCCGGTACAACCCCCGGCAAGGAAGCCAGTCGCGCTTTATCGGTTGAAAACTCAGGCAGCGCGCGCAGCAGCGCCTGGGTGTAAGGATGGCGCGGCGCTTTAAAGATATCTACCGCTCTACCCGTTTCAACCACCTGGCCCGCATACATCACAATAATGTGATGCGCGGCTTCTGCCACCAGCGCCAAATCGTGAGTGATCAGGATCAGCGCCATATTTTCCTGGCGTTGTAGGTCCAGCAGCAGCTCGATAATCTGCGCCTGGATGGTCACATCCAGGGCGGTGGTCGGCTCATCGGCAATCAGCAGCTTGGGCCGGCAGGCAATCGCCATGGCGATCATCACGCGCTGGCTCATGCCGCCCGACAGCTGGTGCGGATAGACATCCAGCCTTGAGGCCGGGTCGGGAATACCGACCTGATCCAGCAGATCAATGGCGCGCTGACGACGGGTACGACGGTTGCCTCCCTGGTGTACCTTAATCGCCTCCATAATCTGAAAGCCGACGGTATAGCACGGGTTCAGACTGGTCATCGGATCCTGGAAAATCATCGCGACTTCCGATCCCACCAGCTGCCGACGCTCCTTCTCAGAAATCTGTTGCAGGTTGCGCTGATCGAAGATTAATTGATCGGCCATCACCTTACCGGGAAAGTCAATCAGCCCCATGATAGCCAGCGAACTGACCGATTTACCGGAGCCGGACTCGCCGACAATGCCAACCACCTGCCCCTGCTCAACCTGGTAGCTGATGCGGTCTACGGCGCGGAACGGTGCTTTTTCGTCACCGAAATGCACCGAGAGTTTATCTACAGTTAATAGTGCCATCTCGCTGCCTACTGTTTGAGTTTCGGGTCAAGGGCGTCGCGTAAACCGTCGCCCATCAGGTTAAATGCCAGTACCGTTAGCAGAATGGCAACACCCGGGAAGGTGACCACCCACCAGGCACTTTGCGCATACTGCAACACGTCGGAGAGCATGGTGCCCCACTCCGGCGTAGGCGGCTGCGCCCCCATACCCAGAAAACCCAGCGCGGCCATATCGAGGATCGCGTTGGAAAAACCAAGAGAAGCCTGGACGATCAGCGGTGCCAGGCAGTTTGGTAAGATATTGATAAACATCTGACGCATTGCGCCCGCACCCGCCACGCTCGATGCGGTGACATAATCGCGGGTCACTTCCACCAGTACCGCCGCGCGAGTCAGACGGATGTAGTGCGGCAGCGCAACAAAGGTCAGCGCCAGCGACGCATTGACAATTGAGGGGCCGAAGATGGCCACCAGCACTAACGCCAGCAGCAGGCTTGGCAGCGCCAGCATAATATCAACCAGACGCATGATCGCCGCATCGACGGCACCACCGACGTAACCGGCGATCAGCCCCAGAATCACGCCCATCACCAGCGACAGTACTACCACCAGGCAGCCGACCAGCAGCGACAGACGCGCACCGTACATCAGGCGGGAAAGCACATCGCGACCCACATCATCCGTACCCAGAATGTACTGCCAGCTTCCGCCCGTCTCCCAGACCGGCGGGCGCAGCAGCGCATCGCGGAACTGCTCCGATGGCGCGTGAGGCGCCAGCACGCTGGCGAAAATCGCAATAACAATCATCACAACGACGTAAACCAGACCAATCACCGCGCCTTTGTTACGTTTAAAATAGTGCCAGAATTCCTGTAAAGGGGTCATTGGCTTTGGCGCAGCGGAGACGCTGCCAGGTTCTATAACAGACATGGTGCCCCCTTATTTCTTATGGCGTATGCGCGGATTAACCACGCCGTAAAGCACATCGACCAGCAGGTTAACGATGATGATCAGCGTCGCGACCATCAGCACCCCGCCCTGCACCACCGGATAATCGCGGCGCTGGAGCGCATCGATAAGCCAGCGGCCCAGCCCCGGCCAGGAGAAGATGGTTTCGGTCAAAATAGCACCGGCCAACAGCGTACCGACCTGAAGGCCGATGACGGTAACAACCGGCAGCATTGCGTTACGCAGCGCATGGATCACAATCACCCGCATCGGCGTCAGCCCTTTGGCGCGCGCGGTGCGGATATAGTCCTCGCCCAGTACTTCCAGCATGGCAGAGCGCGTCATACGCACAATGACCGCCAGCGGAATGGTGCCCAGCACCACGGCGGGCAGGATCATATGCATCACCGCATCAACAAAGTCGCCGTGCTCACCCCAGATCAGGGTATCGATCAGCATAAAGCCCGTCAGCGGCTGGCTGTCGTCGAGGAAGACCGTGTCGCTGATACGACCGGAAACCGGCGTAAGGTCAAGCTGCACGGAAACCAGCATGATCAGCATCATGCCCCACCAGAAAATCGGCATGGAGTAGCCGGTCAGGGAGATGCCTACCGCGGTATGATCGAAGATCGATCCCCGCTTCACCGCGGCCAGGACGCCAACCGGTACACCCACGGCGATGGCAAACATCATGGCGCAGATACCCAGTTCCAGGGTGGCTTTAAAACGCGGAACGAATTCATCCCACACCGGCACGCGGCTTTTCAGGGACATGCCCAGATCGCCGTGCAGCACGTTCCAGACATAGTTGACGTACTGCTGCCAGAGCGGTTTATCCAGGCCAAGCTGAGCCAACAGCTGAGCATGGCGTTCGGCAGAGATACCGCGTTCGCCGGCCATAATCAGCACCGGATCGCCGGGTATCATGTGGACAAACGCGAAGGTTAACAGGGTGATACCGATAAACGTTGGGATGACAAGTCCCAGCCGTCGGAGTATGAACTGCAGCATATTCCGTACTCTCTTTTATTTCCCGCGGATCGTTGATCGCGGAATTATTATTGCTCACATCTTGCGGCGCACAGGCCAGACGGTGACGCAGTAGCCTGCATCATCGTCTGAATAAACAAGGACTTAAACTGATTCGGAACCCTGTGGCATGGGCTGAGCAGCCTTCGCTATTCAGCCTCATCCCCGTAGGCAATTCCGTTATTCGGCAATATCAACCTGCGCGAAATAGTGTCCACCCAGCGGATCAACCACGTAGTTGGAAACTTTTTTGCTTACCGGCTCATAAACGGTTGAGTGAGCGATGATCAGCGCCGGAGCCTGGTCATGCATCACTTCCTGGGCCTTCTTGTACAGTTCGATACGCTTGTTGTGATCGTCAGTGGCACGCGCAGGCTGGATCAGATCTTCAAACGACTTGTCGCACCAGCGAGAGTAGTTGGAACCATCTTTTGCCGCGGCACAGCTGAACAGGGTAGCGAAGAAGTTATCCGGATCCCCATTGTCCCCGGTCCAGCCCATCAT
>Ga0302347_1004288_pt1 | contig 11506 bp, 10 predicted proteins | sample PhyWR1_FD_202178 | JGI IMG/M metagenome (GOLD analysis project Ga0302347, IMG submission 202178) | Leaf surface microbial communities from wheat plants in UC Gill Tract Community Farm, Albany, California, United States - DLSL W.R1 (v2)... | ecosystem: Host-associated > Plants > Phyllosphere >...
GAAGTGAGCTCGCGGTCATCATCAACTAGCAGTATTTTATTCATTATTAAATTACCTCCGAGGCAGAAAGTACGTCATCAGAGCTTGCTAATCTATGACTTTACGTTGTTTTACACCCTCTGACGCTAGTTTGCAGCTGAAATCGTAGACTAGTTCTCGTTGAATAGCAGCAGACAATATTTTGGGAGCAAATGATGCGCAAGATTATCGCTGCCGTCATAGCCTCAACGCTGGTACTCAGTACTTTAGTCGGTCAAGCCGCTGACTTACCGAGGGGCGTGAGCTGGCATCAAGATGAAGATCCGATAAAGCGTAATAGTGTTCAGAATAATATGTTTGACGGCATTAATCTGACTGAACAACAGCGCCAGCAAATGCGCGATCTTATGCAACGGGCAAGGCATGATAGCCCACCTGTTAATATTAGCGAAATAGAGACCATGCACCGCCTGGTCACCGCAGAATATTTTGATGAAACGGCTGTAAAAGCACTGACTGAAAAAATGGTACAGGAACACGTTTCTCGTCAGATAGAAATGGCGAAAGTACGTAATCAAATGTATCACTTGCTAACACCAGAGCAACAGATCGTTTTAGCACAGAAGCACCGCCAGATTATTGAAAAATATCGTGAATTGTCAGACAGGCAGCAGAGTAATCCGCTGCAGACTATGAGTAGTAAACTGAGTAAATAGTAGAACCCTGTTTTCCTTGCCATAGACACCATCCCTGTCTTCCCCGCCTTGACCGGCGGGTTTTTTTTTGTCTAAATTCTACCCTCATACACTATAATAGTCGTATCAGACTGCAGGAGCCCTCATTAATCAAGAGGGTGGTGCGAAAAATACAAAACCAGATTATCCGTGCAGATATGCTTCAATATCAGTCTGATGTTATGATGAACGGTGCTATTCTTATGGCCTTGCTATTGTCATGGTTCGGGTGGGGCATCGCGCAGATTCCTTGTTCGCTTCAGGAATTGGCGTCTATATTTTATACTGTGCATTGCGTATGGGTTATGGTGCCGTGCAAGCGCTTCTTGATCGGGCGCTACCAGATGCCGAGCGACAGAAAATTATTGATATCATCAACGCGTGGCCAGCTTTTTGGGGGCGCATAACCTCAGAACACGACAGTCGACCCTACGTGCTTTATACAGTTTCATACAGAACTGGGTGACGATTTACCCTTGGTGCAGGCACATCGTATTGCTGGACGTACAGCAAGCGATCCTTCTCCAGTTTCCTGGGTCAGATATCATCATTCATCAGGATCCTTGTTCCGTTGTTCCTGCTGAGCAGCAAGGGAATTTTGAGCTTTAATTTTTTATCGGAAAATTGGCATCATCTGACCATTTTTGCGTAATATGTCGTCATTAGGTTTTGCCTGAATCAATTCAGCTGGATGCTCCTGATAAACTACCATGGCCTGGTTAAGGTATTGGTCTGCTTGCAGAGGCTTCCGGTAACAGAATTAATTTTGCTTTCAAAGTTCAGAGGTAGTCATGATCAAAAGAATTGGTGTGCTGACGAGTGGTGGTGATGCGCCGGGTATGAATGCGGCGATTCGTGGTGTGGTACGTGCTGCGTTATCAGAAGATCTGGAAGTCATGGGTATCTATGATGGCTACCTCGGCCTGTATGAAGACCGCATGGTTCAACTGGACCGCTATAGCGTCTCAGATATGATAAACCGTGGGGGCACGTTCCTGGGCTCTGCACGTTTCCCTGAGTTCCGTGATGAAAAAGTCCGTGAAGTTGCTATCCAGAACCTGAAAAACCGCGGTATTGATGCGCTGGTTGTTATTGGTGGTGATGGTTCTTACTTAGGTGCCCAGCGCCTGACTGAAACCGGTTTTCCATGCATAGGCTTACCAGGTACTATCGATAACGATATCAAAGGTACCGATTACACTATCGGTTACTTCACCGCTCTGGAAACCGTTGTTGAAGCGATTGACCGCCTGCGTGACACCTCTTCTTCACACCAGCGTATCTCTATCGTTGAAGTGATGGGGCGTTATTGTGGCGATCTGACTCTGGCTGCCGCGATTGCGGGTGGTTGTGAGTTTGTGGTATTGCCAGAGGTTGAGTTTAACCGCGAAGACTTGGTTGCTGAGATTAAAGCCGGGATCGCAAAAGGTAAAAAACACGCCATCGTTGCTATTACTGAACACATCTGTGATGTCGACGAGCTGGCAAAATACATTGAAGTTAATACCAAGCGTGAGACGCGTGCCACAGTTCTGGGTCATATTCAGCGTGGGGGTTCTCCGGTTGCATATGATCGTATCCTGGCTTCTCGTATGGGCGCATATGCTATCGAGCTACTGCTGCAGGGCTACGGCGGTCGTTGTGTTGGTATCCAGAACGAAAAACTGGTACACCATGACATCATCGATGCTATCGAAAATATGAAGCGTCCATTCAAAGGCGACTGGTTCGAGTGCGCTAAAAGACTGTACTAAAATCACCGTTAAACCTGTCAGGCAGAGCCTGACAGCGTGATGACTTCATAAGGGGAACATAATGTTCCCTTTTTTCGTTTAACAAGGCGCTATTTTTGGCTGGTGCTGATGATTTTCTCCTTGCTGTTTGTGATGGTAACTCTTTTATTTTTCAATAATCTCATCGATTTCTTCGCCCTTTTCATATTGTGAAGACGGTTCTTTTATTCCTTTAGTGAATATCAAATCTTTTTTTATTCTTTATTGTCGTAATTCGTTTCTGGCACGCTGAAGCTATCAACTTCCAGAGAGAGAGCGTGCAATGAACAAGTGGGGCGTAGGACTAACATTATTGCTGGCGTCAGGCGGTGTGCTGGCGAAAGATATTCAGTTACTCAACGTGTCTTATGACCCGACGCGGGAACTGTACGATGAATATAACAAAGCATTCAGCGCTCACTGGAAACAACAAACCGGCGACAATGTCACGGTGCGCCAGTCTCATGGTGGCTCAGGTAAACAAGCAACATCGGTAATTAACGGTATTGAGGCTGATGTTGTCACGTTAGCACTAGCCTATGATATCGATGCTATTGCAGAACGTGGTCGTGTTGATAAAGACTGGATCAAACGTCTACCAAATAACTCTGCACCTTATACTTCGACTATCGTCTTCCTGGTACGGAAAGGTAATCCAAAGCAAATTCAGGATTGGAATGATTTGATTAAACCAGGTGTTTCGGTTATTACTCCGAACCCTAAAAGCTCAGGCGGAGCACGCTGGAACTATCTGGCTGCCTGGGGTTATGCATTACATCACAACAATAACGATCCGGTGAAAGCGCAGGAGTTTGTTAAAAATCTCTTCCAGAATGTTGAAGTTCTCGACTCTGGTGCACGTGGTTCAACCAGTACCTTTGTTGAGCGTGGGATCGGCGATGTGCTGATTGCGTGGGAAAACGAAGCCCTTCTGGCAACACGTGAGCTGGGTAAAGATAAGTTTGAAATTATCACGCCAAGTGAGTCTATTCTGGCTGAACCGACAGTATCCATTGTCGATAAAGTGGTTGATAAAAAAGGGACTCAAGAGGTTGCAGAAGCTTACTTGAAATATCTCTACTCACCTGAAGGTCAGGAAATTGCAGCGAAAAACTATTATCGCCCACGTTTACCTGAAGTTGCTGCTAAATATGAAGGCACTTTCCCTAAACTGAAGTTATACACCATCGATGAAGAGTTTGGTGGCTGGACTAAAGCACAGAAAGACCATTTTTCTAATGGCGGGACTTTCGATCAGATCAGCAAAAGATAACCAGGCCTCATATTCATTTAAAAACCCGAATGACAAATGTCTTCGGGTTTTTTGTTTTATAGCCTGGAGACTTGAGCCTCGTCCTTTACCCAGTCAGCAAATGCTTGAATCTCTGGGCGTTGCATGGCTCCAGGCATAGTTACCAGGTAATAAGCGAAGCGTGCTGGCCAGGGTTTATCCAGTACTTGAACCAGGCGTCCGGCGGTAATTTCCTCACGGGCATACTCCTGTGGAACCAGGGCAAGTCCCTGGCCCGCTGCGGCGGCTCGTATCAGCAGATAATCATCCTCAAATGATGACCCCCGTTCTGCTCGTGGATCCTCTGCCACGTTGTGGGCTGCGAACCATAATGGCCAGTCTGCCCGGTCACAGTCATGCAGCAGAGAGTAGTCCAGGCAGTCTTCTGGTGTCTGGAGAGGATAACTGGGCACTAATCCTGGATTAGCCACCGGGATTAGAACGGGGGCCATCAGATGGGTGACCTCCAGGCCTGGGTAATTACCCAGCCCATGGCGCAATGCCACATCTACCCGGTCGCGACGCAGATCGACCAATGCTGAAGTGGCTTCGACCCGAACTTCTATCTGTGGGTACCGTTCCTTAAAACGCCCCAGACGTGGTACCAGCCAGGATGCAGCAAAGGTGGCGACGGTACTGACCGTCAGGGTCTGTAACCCCTTAATCGATTCCAGCGTTTCCACTGCTTTATCGATTTGCTCGAAGGCTTCGAGCAGTGATGGATAGACACTGGCTCCAGCTTCAGTAAGACGAAATCCCTGTCGTTCCCTGGTAAATAGAGCCATCTCAAGTCTGTCTTCCAGCAAGCGAATCTGCTGACTGACTGCGCCAGAGGTGACATGCAACGCTTCAGCGGCCGCTTTTATGCTACCGCGTTGACCGACCTCGACAAAGGTGCGCAGAGCTTGCAGAGGAAATGACGTAGCCATGTGATTTAGCGTTCCTCAATATTGAAAGCAGAAATGATCGTTTCTGGTTTTTAGTGACTGAGACCATGATGACACGAGTTTAGAAAAAATCATCATGTTTAGTAAAACTAAATCAACTGGAGTATTACGATGACCCATCCGCACTGGCGACTATGCCTGATTTTGCTCTGTACCACGCAGTTTGTCGCACTACTCGATTTTTCTATCACTATGATCCCACTGCCTCAAATCCAGCACAGCCTCGGGTTTACACCGGGTGGATTACAGTGGGTTATCAACGCCTATGGCGTGGCTATCGCGGGCTTTCTACTCCTGGGCGGCCGAGCGGCCGACATGTTTGGCAGGCGACGCATGTTCCTGACTGGGCTGGCTCTCTTTACAGCGGCTTCACTGGTGGGCGGTTTCTCACAAAGTCCAGCGATGCTGATTACTACCCGTGCTATGCAGGGGCTTGGTGCAGCCATGTTCTCACCAGCCGCATTTTCGCTGCTACTGACGGTCTTTAGTGACCCACAGCAGCGTAATCGTGCCTTGGGTGCATGGACGGCGGTGGCTGCCAGCGGATTTGTAGCAGGCCTGATTTTAGGCGGCATCATCACCGATCTGCTGGGATGGCGCTGGGTATTGTGGATCAACGTGCCTGTTGGTGTGGTCGTTATCGCTCTGTCAAATGTTCTGCCTGTGGGTAAGCCGGATGCGCAAACTGTATCCGGTCGTCTTGATATCTGGGGGGCAATGCTGGTGGCTAGTGGTGCCGCAATGCTGGTCTTTGCTTTTGCCAATAGTGAGCATATCGGGCTGGCATCACCTGTGACCTTCGGACTGATTTTGCTGGCACTGGGACTTTTAGCGGGCTTTGTATATCTGGAAAGCCAGGTTGAGTCACCTCTGATGCCGTTACCCATTTTCTGGCGGCGTTCGACAGGCGGTGCGAATCTAGTATCTCTACTCGCGAACACCGCATTAGGGCCGACGTTTGTTGTCGTTGCACTCTATATGCAGGAGATATTAGGTTTCACGGCAACCAAGACAGGGCTAGGTCTGCTGCCTATGGCATCTGCCTTTACGCTCTCTAGCGCCTGGATTGGACCGAATCTGATAGCCCGGATAGACACTAAACCGGTGATCCTTGGGGGTATGACGTTATTTATCGGTGGACTGGCATTATTGGGTACCTCGTTATCAGCTGATGCCTCATGGAGTATGTCCATACTACCTGGCACTTTGCTCGCAGGTATTGGTTACGGTATCGCTTTTCCCGCCTGGACAGTGGCGGGTATTGAGGGGGTGGATGCTGCTGATCATGGTCTGGCAGGTGGCATGCTTACCACTACCCAGGAGGTGGGTTCGGCAGTCGGCCTTGCTGTCGGGGTTGCCGTCAGTATCGCCGTACTGGCCAGCGGGGGCAGTGCGACCCAAGGTTTTAGCTATGCCATCCTGATCTCTGCCTGCATGGTTTTGGTCGGATTAGTTTGTGCAGTCGTTATTCTGCCAGGAAAAAATATCCGTTTGGGGGTGGCACGATGATAGATCTCTACACTGATAGTTCACCCAATGGATTCAAAGTGACGATTGCTCTGGAAGAACTGGGACTACCTTATCGACTGCATCATGTACGTATTGATATGGGGGAGCATCGACTCCCGGCATTTCTCGCCTTAAATCCGCATGGTCGTATTCCGGTTATTGTCGATAACGAAACAGGTATCACGTTATTTGAGTCGGCAGCGATTTTACTTTACCTGGCCCAGAAAAGTGGCCAGCTACTGCCATCAGAACCAGCAGCATACTGGGAGACTATCAAGTGGCTGCAATTTCACTCATCGAGCGTAGGTCCGATTATCGGGCAACGCGTCTATTTTGAGCTTTTCGCTGAAGAAAAGAATCTGGTCGCTATTGAACGCTATCGTCAGCTGATGAACGATGTCTTCGCGGTACTCGACAATCATTTGGCTGATGGTCATCTCTGGCTGGCAGGTGAAGACTATTCGATTGCTGATATCGCGCAGTTTGGCTGGACACATATTGCGCAGGTTATTGATTTTGATTTCAGTCAGCACCGGCATCTGAGTGCCTGGTATCAGCGTGTGGCACAGCGACCTGCGGTAGGCAAAGGTATCAGGTTGCCTACTCCGGCAACGGGCGCATAAGGAAGCAAGACAATGAATATGACAATAAATCCGACTGGATCATCGTTTTCTGCATTTCATGCTCATCCTGGCTATCGACGTATGTTTGCACCCAACAGTCTGACCCTGGGTATCTTTCTACCGCTGCGCTTCTATGAAGGAGATATGCGAGTTCTGGCCGGGCAGACCGAACTGGTAGAGGCTATCGACAGGCATGACTTCGCGGCCATATGGGTGCGCGACGTACCATTATTTGACCCGATGTTTGGCGATGCCGGACAAGTGTTTGATCCCTTTACCTATCTGTCTTTTCTTGCTGCACGGACGAAAAAGGTCGCTCTGGCAACCGGTAGCGCTATTTTCTCGCTACGTCATCCCATCGATTTGGCCAAAGCATCAACGACTATCGATCAGCTATCAGGAGGACGGCTAGTGCTAGGAATCGCTTCGGGTGACAGACCGATTGAATTTCAGGCTTATAGTCTTGGGCGTGAGCAACGAGGTGAACGGTTTGCGCAGGCGGTAACCTACTTTCGTCAGCTTATGCAGCATGGTCGACTGGCTATCGATTCACCGCTCGGTCATTTCGATAATGCTGAACTGCTACCCAAACCGGTCAGCAGCTCGCTCCCGCTGATTGTCACCAGCTCGTCGGGACAATCAGCAGACTGGATAGCGGAGCATGCTGATGGCTGGCTTACCTACCCGGGTCCGACACATACGCCGCGTGGACCGCAGTTGCTGGCTGAGAAAATTCGTACTTGGCGTGAGCTTATCCCTGGAGGCGGTTTTCGGCCACATATGACGAATGAATGGCTGGATTTGGTGGACGACCCCCACTATCCACGTACTCCCTTACGTGGTGGTTTTGTACTACGCACCGGGCGTACAGGCCTATTGAGTTTGCTGGAGGAGTGGCAAGCCGCGGGTGTCAATCATGCGGCATTGGGTATTCAGTTCTCACAGCGACCTGCAGCTGAGGTTATTCAGGAGCTGGCTGAGGAGGTTTTGCCTCATTTTCCAACACATCAGGGTGTCTCTGCATACCCGGTAGACTGGTGATGATATTAGGGGCTTGACGCTCAGTGGAACGAAACATCACGTTAAGCAATGTTTTCTTCCTCTGACGCCTCTTTTAATGGCCTCGGATGCCCTTTGGTCACCAGTTCTGCCAGCGTGAAGGAATAATGACCAGGCATGTTGATGTGTCCGTGGCAAAGTGGTGAGAGGCATGCGATATCTTCATCATTCAGTGTTTCATCCTGTGCCCGGAGATGATCCAAGGCAGCCAGCATATAAATAGTGTTCCATAACACAGCGGTGTTAGTAACCAGCCACAGTGCTCCCAGTTGATAAAAGAGTTTGACGCCCAGGGTGTGGCCATCCGCTTCGGTCGCAAACGAACAATAAACTGGGAACAGGTGTTGGCTCTACGGCAGGAAGGCCTGGGCCATCAAAAATATCCCGTCGACTGAATATTGCCCGCTCCACGGTCTATAAAATATCTGGTGAGGCGTAAGTATTCCGTATTTTCTTTGCCCAGTGCACAATGCTTATTTAAATAAAATTGCGCTATTCTGCATTTTTATAGATTCTACAAATCAGACAGGGAGTCAGCATGATAATCAGTCCGCCATTTGTCCGCCCCCGGAACGCCGGAGAAAGTGACCTGTCATGGGTCAGCAGAATGATGCCCGTGGGTATAAACCGGGATTTCCCGCTCAACAGACATGCGTCGTGGCACGGAGGGATGCATATTCTCCACACTGACCGCCGCGAAGAAGGCTACGACCGCATTGAGTTTGTCCGCGCAATTGCGGATGGGGAAGTTGTTTCTTTTCGTTCTCCGTCTTCCACAGACAAACGCGATACTTTCCCGCTGAATTATGATGGCAGAACCGATGACGGGTATGTGCTGTTGAAGCATCAGACCGATATCGGTGAAAACTGTAGTGTCGAGTATTACTCCCTGTACATGCATCTCATGGACCGACTGGACCCGGCAATCAGGGTCGGAGCAAGAGTCTGGCGCAAGAACCGCATCGGGCAGAGTGGTATGGTTAGCGAAACCAATGCCTTTCATTTTCAGGTGTTCTGTGACAACGAAAACATGCTGAAACTGACCGGACGCCCCACCCCCGAACTGGATATCACTCGTGATGGCAGAACCGATACCCTTTACGGCGATATCCATTTTTATCTGCCTCCCGGCACACACTTTTACGAATCTGTGCCTGACGCGGCCTCACCAGATACGAGCCGCCTGAATGTCATTCATACCAGTGCTGAACCGCTGTTCGTCAGTATGACTTTCGAGAAAGGCGACTGTACGATGGTCACCCGCAGGCAGAACACTACCACGGAGGCACGTTTCAACACGGTAGGGGAGCCGCTGACTAATACTGATGCCAGTCCGACAGACAATTCCATTGCCGAGACATCTCTGAAATATGAATACAACCTGTACCGGACAGCCAGACGCCTGTACCCACAGAATCCGTCGGCCGGGTTCGAGCTGCTTCGCTTCGGCCGGGTCATCAGTACTGAACATGAAACCCTGACGCCTGCTGATGCCCCGCTGTGGCGTACCGTCGGCTTTCCCGGCGGAACGGGCATGGTCAATCTGGCCTCCTCTGACATCAAAAAATTCAGCGATGCTGACTTCCCGCACTGGACGGGCTGGCGGATGGTGGACGACGACATGGACAATAACAGCCAGTGTAATTCCCCCCTTATCGCCGGATTGCAGGAAAGCGGGAGCCTCAGCGACCTGAGCAGCCGCCTGGTCTGCCATTTCCCGCTGGAATGGGATGCAACCACCTTTGACCAGCGTTATGCCTGGCTTAAAACCAGCTCTGACGATGTTCCTGCCATGTCTGAAGAAGACTATGAACGGCTGAAAAGCCATGCCTCAGCACTGTGCTTTGACACGGGCACTCTCGGTACAGGCAGACTGTGGCATTTCCACCCGCAGTCCTTCATCACCCATTTCCGCAAATGCTGCTGGCTCAGCAAATCAGAGCTGAAGCAGCTTATTCCCCGGAACGCGTTAAGAGCGGCCGGCCGGAATGATTACCGCTGGGAGGCCATCAACACCTACCGGGACAGCACCGGGAGCGTCGCGGACAATATCCGTGCACACATAAACAGGACAATGCAGAAGCACCTGATAACCACCCCGCTGCGTATCGCCTGCTTTCTGGGGAACGGCATTCAGGAAACAGGCTGGCTCGGGACGATGGAGGAAGGGTACCGCTATACGGAAACAGACCCGCGCACGCGTCAGGTCATCCGGCGCTACAACATCTGGTATTACCCGTGGTACGGGCGCGGCCTGTTACAGCTGACTAACCCTGAAAACTATTTTAATTATTTCAGCTTCAGGGGACGAACCTGCCCGGAAAATATCAGGAGCACCCTGATAAATGAATACAGTCGTTTGTATGCACTCCGGAACATTCGTTATACCGACAATCATCTGTCTGATACCGAAAACCACGTCCCTGAGAACATTATCCGGTGGCGGAATAACGTCAGCAGCGACCTGCATGAGGCGGCCAGCAGCGCAGGTTTTTACTGGGTTTTAGTGAATATGGCGCATTACGCCGACAACGAACATGTACTGGAGCGGTGCAGCGTCACGCCCCGGCGGGGCGGGATAAAGATTTACTATCGCAGCCGGGCCTTCTGGCGGGCCAGCGCCGCCGTTAACCTGCCGGGTCAGATCGGCAACAGACAATACCAGGGGCTGAATGGTTTTGATACCCGCTGCTGCGTCTATGGCAGCGCGATAGCCGTCCTCACCGAGCAGAAATTCCCGGACAGCCATAATGACCTGGTCAACGAAAAACCCGAATCAGATCAGCTAAGGAGAGACTGATGAAAAAATTATTACTGCTGATGGCAATCCCTTTTTTTTCTTCAGGGAAAATAATCCCGGAGATCGCCATGCCGGATAAATTCAATGAAAATTTATTTAATCAAATCACATCAAGTAATTATTTAGCTGACACATCAGGATGCAAGGTAATTTCATTAAAAATGTTTCATCCTCCTGAACGTAAAGAATATCCACCATCGGATGCCTGGCTTTGTCTGTTCTCTGTTGATGTCATTAGTAACGGATACGGGCCGGGGCAAGCACTGCCTGAAAAGATCTACCTTGATAAAAAAACAGGGTTTTGGAAAAAGAAAAAATATAACCGTAACAGGGAAGAAACCCAGAGTTCCCTGAAAATTTTTGGCATTAAAAACCTGAGCGAATTACAGCCCGTGGAGCTGTATAATATCCAGTCCGTCAATGCCCGGGGCTATGCGGTTATCGACAGCAATATTCCTCTGTGGGAAAAACAAAATGGGGTGAAAAAAAACCTCTCATTCTGTCTGATACAAAACCAGAACTATTTTGCTTTCTGTGGTTCAGGCTCAATGATCAACGTCGTCGACGGAAAGGAAGTCGATTTCACCCCCTATATGCTCAAATCCCTTGAAACGGTCGAAATGGGTCTGCCGGAAAAATCAAATAACTGACGGTGATTGAAATTCGTCATAAGCCCAATTCAGTGCCATATAAACAGCTAAGGCCTTTAGAAGCAAAAGGATCCAATAAGGATATTTTTGCTTGTCTTGGCTTACCATAATCTCTTAGCGTGAGTTTTCGTTCCACTGAGCG
>Ga0302347_1004290_pt1 | contig 11502 bp, 10 predicted proteins | sample PhyWR1_FD_202178 | JGI IMG/M metagenome (GOLD analysis project Ga0302347, IMG submission 202178) | Leaf surface microbial communities from wheat plants in UC Gill Tract Community Farm, Albany, California, United States - DLSL W.R1 (v2)... | ecosystem: Host-associated > Plants > Phyllosphere >...
CGTTCAGTCGAATTCAAGGAGCCGTGACATGACGCGCACCCGTAAGACCCTTGCCTGGGCAGGCGGTATTTTCGTTCTGCTGGTGGCCGTGCTGGTGGTGATCCTCGCTACCTTCGACTGGAACCGGCTCAAGCCGACCATCAACACTCAGGTTTCCGAAATTCTCCACCGCTCGTTTGCCATTAATGGTGATCTGGCCGTGCGCTGGCAGCGCGAAGAGGACCAGGGCGGCTGGCGTGCCTGGGTGCCTTGGCCCCATGTGATTGCCCAGGACCTGACCCTGGGCAACCCCGAGTGGGCGAAAACCCCGCAGATGGCCAGCCTGAAAAAAGTCGAGCTGCGCCTGTCGCCGCTGGCGCTGCTGACCCAGACCGTGAACATCCCGCGTATCAACCTCACCGAGCCCAGCGCCAGCCTTGAGCGTCTGGCCGATGGCCGGGCGAACTGGACCTTTACCTTCGATCCCAAAGACCCGAACGCCGAGCCGTCCAGCTGGACCCTGGATATCGGCGCCATTGGTTTCGACAAGGGTCATGTGACCTTCAATGACCAGATCCTCAAGACCCAACTCGATGTGCTGATTGATTCGCTGGGCAAACCTATCCCTTTTAGCGAGATCGTCGGCGAAACGGACGCTAAAAAGGCGCTGGAGAAAGGTGCGAAACCGCAAGACTATGCCTTCGCCCTCAAGGTCAAAGGCCAGTACCACGGCCAGAAACTCAATGGCAGCGGCAAAATGGGCGGCCTGCTGGCGTTGCAGGACGCGACTCAACCCTTCCCGTTGCAAGCCCAGGTCAATATTGCCGATACTCAAGTTGCACTTGCCGGCACCTTGACCGACCCGCTGAATCTGGGCGCGCTTGACCTGCGTCTGAAGCTGGCCGGTACCAGCTTGAGCAACCTCTATCCATTGACGGGCGTAACCCTGCCGGATTCGCCGCCGTACTCCACTGATGGCCATTTGACTGCCAAGCTGCGTGAGTCCAGCGGCGCGACCTTCACCTATGAAAACTTCAACGGCAAGATCGGCAGCAGTGATATCCACGGCGACTTGAAATACGTGGCCAGCCAGCCGCGACCAAAACTGAGCGGCAAACTGGTGTCCAATCAGTTGCTGATGGCTGACCTGGGGCCCTTGATCGGTGCTGACTCCAATACCAAACAAAAGGCCCGGGGCAGTGAGAGCAAGCAGCCTGCGGGCAAAGTGTTGCCGGTCGAAGAGTTCCGCACCGAGCGCTGGCGAGACATGGATGCCGACGTTGAACTGACCGGTAAACGCATCGTGCAGAGCGCCGAGCTGCCATTTACCGATCTCTATACCCACCTTGTGCTTAATGATGGCGAGCTGAGCCTTGAGCCGCTGCGCTTTGGCGTGGCGGGGGGCAAGCTGGATGCGCAGATTCGCCTCAACGGCCGTGCTACGCCGTTAAAAGGCAACGCCAAACTGACTGCGCGCAATTTCAAGCTCAAGCAGTTGTTTCCCACGTTTGAACCGATGAAAACCAGTTTCGGCGAACTCAATGGCGATGCCACGATTGCCGGTACTGGCAACTCGGTGGCCAAGCTGCTGGGCACCGCCAATGGCGATTTGAAGATGATCGTCAACGATGGCGCCATCAGCCGCAGCCTGATGGAAATCGCCGGTTTGAACGTGGGCAATTATGTGGTGGGCAAGATTTTTGGCGACGAAGACGTCAAGATCAACTGCGCGGCAGCGGACCTGGGGATCACCAACGGGCTGGCCAGTACGCGCTTGTTTGTGTTCGATACCGAGAACGCGATTATCTATATCGACGGCACGGTCAATCTGGCCACTGAACAGCTCGACTTGAAAATCACCCCGGAGTCCAAGGGCCTGCGCCTGTTCTCGCTGCGTTCGCCGCTGTATGTGCGCGGCACCTTTGCCAACCCGTCGGCAGGGGTGCAAGCCGTGCCGCTGCTGTTGCGCGGTGCAGGCATGGTGGCACTGGGTGTGATTGCAGGGCCGGCGGCGGGGCTGCTGGCACTGGTCGCGCCAAGCGGTGGCGAACCGAATCAGTGCGCGCCGCTGTTGCAACAGATGCAACAGGGCAAAGTGCCTAAGACGGTGAAGTAAAAGCCGCCTTCACTTCCCCCCTGTGGGAGCGGGCTTGCTCGCGATGCGGGCAACGCGGTTTATCAGGTAGAACGCGCTGATGCTATCGCGAGCAAGGCCGCTCCCACAGAATTATCTGGTTTTGCGAAGTGGCGTAGTCCAACGCTCCGACAAAATCACTCCGCCCAGCGTCAGCGCACCGCCAATCAGGTGGTAGCCGTGCAACTGCTCTTTCAACACCAGCGCAGCAATCAGCGCGGTAATCAACGGCAGCAGGTTGAAAAACAGCGTCGTGCGGCTCGGCCCCAGAGTGGCCACGGCCTTCATCCACGCCAGCGGTGCGATCATCGACGCCAGCACACAGGCGTAAAGCACCAAGCCCATGTTGTGCACCGTCGGCCCGACCTTGGGCGAGGCCAGGTACAGCGGAAACAACACCACAATCGCCACCAGCACCTGCAGATACAACATCTGCAACGGCGGCAGGCGCAGTTGCCATTTCTTCAACAAGGTGCTGTAAATCGCATAGGCCAGAGTCGCGACCAGCATCATCGCGTCACCCAGGTTCAGGCCATGATCGAGCAGGGCTGCAAGGCTGCCGCTCGACACCACCACCAGTACCCCGACAAACGACACGATAGCGCCCACCAGGGCCCCGGCGGTCAGGCGCTGGCCCAAGCTGAGAATCGACATGGTCAGCACCATCAGCGGCATCAGCGACAGGATGATGCCCATATTGGTGGCTGAAGTCCGGGCCGCAGCGTAATAGGCCAGGCTCTGGTACACCGCCATGCCGAGCACGCCGAGGACGAAGATCTTGCCCAGATTGGGGCGGATAACCGACCAGTTGGCGATTATCGGTTTGAGCATAAAGGGGGTGAACAGCAGGCCGGCCAGCAGCCAGCGGTAAAAGCCGATCTCGGAAGGGAAGATCGCCCCTACCGCCAGTTTGTTGATAACGGTATTGCCGGCCCAGATAAAAATGGCCAGTAGCGGGTAAGCGTATTGCATCAGTAACAACCACGGGATTGATAAGCGGCGATTATCCGCCTGTCTGTCTGCAAGCCTATACTGCGATCCAGCCAACCTCACCCCGAATACAGACAGCATGCGCAAGAATCTGATCAACGTACCCGAATTCGACGGCTTGCCAGCGCCGGTTTACTTTCGCTATGCCGAGATAGAAGCCCACAGCCATGCCGTGCCCCATGCCCATGCCTGGGGTTCTCTGGACTACGTGGCCCATGGGGTGATGCGCTATGAAGTCGATGGTCGGCGCTTTATGTCGCCGCCACAGTACGCGGTTTGGGTGCCGCCCAATACCGAGCACAGTGCCTACAACGCCCAGGCGATTGTTTACCGATCGGTGTATCTGGATGCCATTCACTGCCAGCACTTGCCGACCACACCGGTCACCCTGGCCATCAGCGATATTCTCAAGGCCATCCTCAGTGACTTTGCCCGTCGCGATATCAATATCCCCCGTAGCGAAGCAGATATTCGCTTGGCGCAGGTGCTGGTCGACCAATTGCGTCAGGCGCCTGTGCATCAGTGCTTTTTACCCTATGCCAGTCATCCGGGCCTGTTGTTGGTACTGGAGGCGCTGCAACAGACTCCCGGCGATAACCGTTCGCTGGGCCAGTGGGCGCAGCAGGTGCATGTCAGCGAGCGCACTCTGGCACGCTTGTTTGTGCGTGAACTGGGCATGAGCTTTGGCGAGTGGCGTCAGCGCCTGCGCTTTCTTGCGGCGATCGAGGCGCTGGAGTCTGTGCGCACTGTGCAGGAGGTGGGTTTTGATCTGGGTTACAGCACCTCATCGGCGTTTATTGCCATGTTTCAACGCCAGGCCGGTTGCACGCCAGAACAGTACCGACGTCAGGCCCGAGTGCTGTAACAGAGTTTGTCTACACTTCAAGAATCGCGCTGCAACCTGGTGCGCAAACAAGGAGAAAACTCCATGAAGATGCTGCGTGTTCCTTTGCTGATGATCGGTCTGCTGCTGTGCTCTCAGGGTTTTGCGGCCACGGCCCAGCAGAACAAAATGACCACTTGTAACGCTGATGCCAGTGCCAAAACCCTCAAGGGTGATGAGCGCAAAGCCTTTATGAGTAACTGCCTCAAAGCCAAACCGGCCACTACACAACAGGACAAGATGAAAACCTGTAACGCCACGGCCGGTACCCAGAACCTCAAAGGGGACGCACGCAAGACCTTTATGAGTGATTGCCTGAAGAAAAAATAACCACAGCTGGTGGGAGCGGGCTCCCACCAGTCACAAATTCTAGTGCTCCCCGCCGAAGGCTGGCAGACTGCCTGTCCTTTCACGCTGTCAGTTTTGAGGCTGTATGCCATCGTTTTCTCAGCGTCACATCATTTTAGCCAGCTACATCATTATTGCTGGCGGCCTGTTGCTGGTTTTCCCGTTGCGTCTGTTGCCCAGCCTGCTGGCCGGTCTGTTGGTGTTCGAACTGGTCAATATGCTCACCCCGCAATTGCAGCGCCTGATTGCCGGGCGCCGTGCGCGCTGGCTGGCAGTAGCGTTGCTGGGCACGCTGATTGTCAGTGTGCTGGCCTTGCTATTTGCCGGAGCCATCAGCTTTTTGCTGCATGAAGCAGAAAATCCGGGCGCTTCACTGAATAAATTCATGGCCGTAGTTGACCGTGCGCGCGGTCAATTGCCGCCGTTCCTGGACAGCTATCTGCCAGCTAGCGCTGCCGAGTTTCGGATTGCCATTGGCCAGTGGATGAACAAGCACCTCAGTGATCTGCAACTGGTGGGCAAGGACGCGGCGCATATGTTCGTGACCCTGCTGATCGGCATGGTGCTGGGCGCCATCATGGCCTTGCAGACCATTCCCGATATCAGCCGTCGCAAGCCGCTGTCGGCGGCGCTGTTCGAGCGTCTGCACCTGCTGGTCCAGGCTTTTCGCAATATCGTTTTTGCCCAGATCAAGATCGCGCTGCTCAACACCGCGTTTACCGGGATTTTCCTGGCTGTAATCCTGCCGCTGCTGGGTGTGCACCTGCCACTGACCAAAACCCTGATCGTATTGACCTTCCTGCTGGGCTTGCTGCCGGTGATCGGCAACCTGATCTCCAATACCCTGATCACCATCGTCGGGCTATCACTGTCGATCTGGGTGGCAGTGGGAGCGTTGGGCTATCTGATTGTTATCCACAAGCTGGAATACTTTCTTAACGCAAGGATTGTGGGTGGGCAGATCAGTGCCAAGTCGTGGGAATTGCTGCTGGCGATGCTGGTGTTTGAGGCAGCCTTCGGCCTGCCGGGTGTGGTGGCAGGGCCGATTTACTATGCGTATTTGAAGAGTGAGTTAAAGCAGGTGGGGTTGGTGTAACCAGGGGACTAAAGGCAAAAGCAGAGTTGTGCAGCACCGCAATACAGCTCCCTCTCCCTGCAGTGCCTCCAGTCGAACCCAGGAAGCGGGCGGGGAGAGGGTTGGGGTGAGGGTCTTAGCCGTAGCGCTTCTTAGCCTCAATCGCCAAACCGCTACCGATACTGCCGAAGATATTGCCTTCAACATGCTGCGCATTCGGCAACATGGCCGCCACGCTCTGGCGCAACGCCGGAATCCCGCTCGAACCACCGGTGAAGAACACCGTATCCACTTGCTCGACACCCACGCCTGCGCTGCTCAGCAGATTGGTCACGCTGTTGCGGATGCGCTCCAGCTGGTTGTCGATTGACTCTTCAAACATCGCCCGGCTCAGGTCTACGCTCAGGCCCGCTTCAACCCGGTCCAGTAGCAAGTGACGGCTATCGTTGTGGGTCAGCTCGATCTTGGTCTGTTCGATTTCCATCGCCAGCCAGTGCCCGGCACGCTGCTCGATCAACTTGAACAGACGGTCGATGCCGCCAGTGTCCTCAATGTCATAGCGCATGCTGCCCAGCGATAGTTGGGATTTTTGCGAGTACACCGAGTTGATGGTGTGCCAGGTCGCCAGGTTCATATGATGGCTGGTTGGCATATAGGCGCCGCTTTTCATGCGGCTACCGTAGCCGAACAACGGCATCACGCCTTGAAGGCTCAGCTGTTTGTCGAAGTCGGTCCCGCCCACGTGCACGCCACCGGTGGCGAGGATGTCGTCCTGGCGGTTGTCCAGGCCACGACGCTCGGGCGACAGGCGAACCAGCGAGAAGTCGGAGGTACCACCGCCGATATCGACAATCAGTACCAGTTCTTCGCGCTCGATGGTGGACTCGTAGTCGAATGCCGCTGCGATCGGTTCGTACTGGAAGGATACTTCCTTGAAACCGATGGCACGGGCCACGTCAGTCAGGGTGTTTTCGGCTTCCTGGTCGGCCAGGGGGTCGTCATCGACGAAAAACACCGGGCGGCCCAGCACCACTTCTTCGAATTCTCGACCGGCGGTCGCTTCGGCGCGTTTCTTGAGCTGGGCGATAAACAGGCCCAGCAGGTCTTTGAACGGCATCGCCGTGCCCAGCACGCTGGTGTCGTGCTTGATCAATTTGGAGCCCAACAGGCTCTTGAGCGAGCGCATCAGGCGGCCTTCGTAGCCTTCCAGGTACTCATGCAGCGCCAGACGGCCATACACTGGGCGGCGTTCTTCCATATTGAAGAACACCACTGAGGGCAGGGTAATCTTGTCATCCTCCAGCGCAATGAGGGTTTCCACGCCTGGGCGCAGCCAGCCGACGGTGGAGTTGGACGTGCCGAAGTCGATACCGCAGGCACGTGCTGGAGAGGCGCTTTTCATGTCTTTCGTGTTCCGGTCAAAAAACGGCCGCGCAGTGTATGCCAGTCCGCCACAGAATCGAAGCACGACTAATCGTTAAATCGCAGGTTTTAATCCACTTGAAAGACTATCCTTGATCCCCAAACTTCCAGTCATTGGCGTGGCAGTCTTCTAAGCTGCCGATAAACATTTGCAGCGCTGTTCTTGAGACCGGTCAAATGACAGGCCGGGCAACCGGAGCATTCTGGTGACCTGAGCTGCGCGATATTGATAACGGATGGTGATCCTTACATGGACTTCAAAGACTATTACAAGATCCTGGGTGTCGAGCCCACGGCTGACGACAAGGCGATCAAGACCGCCTATCGCAAGCTGGCGCGCAAGTATCACCCGGATGTGAGCAAGGAAAAGGACGCCGAGAGCAAGTTCAAGGACGTCAACGAAGCCTATGAAGCGCTTAAAAACGCCGAAAAACGTGCTGAATACGATGAAATTCGTAAATACGGCCAGCATGGCCAACCGTTCCAGGGGCCGCCAGGCTGGCAGGGTCGTTCGAGCGGTGGTTTCGAAGACAATGGCGATTTTTCTGACTTCTTCAGCTCGATCTTCGGTTCGCGTGGCGGTGGTTTTGGTGGGCAATCGGGCCGCAGTGCGGGCCGTCGTGGGCAGGATGTAGAAATGGAATTGCCGATTTTTCTTGAAGAAACCCTGTCGGGTGAGTCCAAGCCCATCAGCTTCCAGATCGGCGGGGTCAGCAAAACCCTGAACGTGAAGATTCCGGCCGGGGTGACCGACGGCGAGCGTATCCGCCTTAAAGGCCAGGGTGGCCCGGGCGTGGGTGGCGGGGCCAACGGTGATCTGTACCTGATCATCCGTTTTGCACCGCATCCGAAGTTTGATGTCGAAGGTCATGACCTGGTCATCACTGTGCCTTTGGCACCGTGGGAAGCCGCGCTGGGCACCAAGGTGGCGATACCGACCCTGACCAGCAAGGTGATGATGACCATTCGTCCTGACAGCCAGAGCGGTCAGCGCATGCGCATCAAGGGCCACGGCCTGGCGGACAAGCACGGCCAGCGTGGTGATTTGTATGCGCAACTGAAAGTGGTCATGCCAACCCATGGCGACGAGGCCACCAAAGCACTGTGGCAAGAACTTGCCGACAAAGCAGCATTTGATCCGAGAGCCCAATGGAGTAACTGATCATGAGCAGCACCCTGATCGTTCAGCTGGACATGGAAAGGTTCTGCGAAGAGGCCAATATCCCGGCCACTTACGTGATAGAGATTGTCGAACACGGAATTATCGAACCTCAGGGCCGCACGCCGGACGTGTGGCGTTTTGAAGACTACGAACTGGTGATCGCCCGGCGCGCGGCCAAGCTGCGGGATGATCTGCAGATGGAGTGGGAAGGCGTGGCCCTGGCCCTGGACCTGATTGAAGAGGTGCAGCAGTTGCGTGCTGAAAACCAGCGGCTCAAGCAGCAGCTTGGGCGGTTTGTAAGTCAATAAATGCAGTCCAACCCTGTGGGAGCGGGCTTGCTCGCGATGGTATCAGCGCAGTTTGCCTGATAGACCGTGGCGTCTGCATCGCGGGCAAGCCCGGCTACCACAGGGTGTCTGGAGCCAGTCAAAGTTGTTGCTGCAGGGCTCAGGCGTTTTTGGGCAACACCACGGTAAACGTCGTGCCCGCGGCTTCGGTCGAGGTTACGTCGATGCTGCCATGATGGGCGTCCACCACTTCTTTGATGATAAACAGGCCCAGCCCCAGGCTGGTCGAGGTGCCCGGCTGGCTGATGTCCTCGCTGGGGCTGCGCACCAGTGGATCGAACAGGGTGGCAATTGCATCCTGCGCAATGGGCTGGCCCTGGTTGTGGACGCGCAAGGTCACGTTGTCGGCATCTGCGCTCAGACTTAGTGTCACTTTGCCCTTGCGGGCGCCGTGCTGCAGCGCATTGCCGATCAGGTTTTGCAGCAACTGACCCAGCCTGCGCGGGTCCCAGTGGCCCTGCATATCGCCCTCAACGTGCAGCGTCGGTGTGCAGTCGGGTTGTCCGGCGCAGGCTTCATCCAGCGCCGCCTGACAGGCGTCTGCCAGATCCATCGCCAGGGGTTCAATCGGCAGGCTGCTGCCCAGGCGACTGCGCACAAATTCCAGCAGGTCATTGACCATCGCGCCCATATGCCGCGTGCCATTTTTGATCGCCTGGACATAGACCCGCGCATCCGGAGCCAGGCTGGCTTTGCGCTCCAGCATTTCGGTGGACATGCTCACCGCCTGCAAGGGCGCGCGCAAGTCGTGGCCGAGGATGGCGAGGAAGATGTCGCGCGAACGACTGACCTGTTCAGCATAAGCTTCAGTGGACTCGGCCAGCGCCTGATCAATGGCCTCGTTGAAGCGGATCATGTCCTGCAGATGTGAGTGGGCGGGTGCATCGATACTGGCCACCCACAGGCGGATCACGCAGGCACGCAGATGGCGAAATTCCGAGGTCATCTGCACCAGATCAAAACCTACGGTATGGCGCAGTTCGCCGTGGCTGGCAGCGGCTTCATCCAGGGCGGGGCTGGTCTCGGGGCCTTCACCTTCGGCCTTGGCCTGCTGATCGCTGGCGGTTTGTGCGGTGTTCATGTCCCGCGCTGCGGCCAGCAGGATCTCTTTGGCATGATCGCGCAGCGCCACGCTGTTCATGGACTCGGCAGCGGGCGTGATGGTTTCGGCAAATTGCTCCCATTCATCGACGATACGGTCAACATTGTGCACGATGAATTCAGATAGGCGCATGGCCACAAACCTTGCTGCAAGAGCGGCTGTATTGAAAGGTGACGCATCTTATCGTCAAACGCAGCTTTTCAATACAACCGCCAATCTCTTGCAAACACGGAGGATCAGAACAAAAAGTAGCGCTGTGCCATTGGCAGCACATCGGCGGGTTCGCACCACAGCAGTACGCCGTCGGCCTTGACCTGATAGGTCTGCGGGTCGACTTCAATATTCGGCAAATAACCGTTGTGGATCAGGTCGGTTTTTTGCACATCGCGACAACCTTTGACCACCGCAATCTGCTTCTGCAAGCCCAAGGCAGCGGGTACGCCTGCGTCAAAGGCCGCCTGGCTGATAAAGGTCAGGCAGGTGGCATGGCGTGAGCCGCCGTAGCTGGCGAACATCGGGCGGTAATGCACCGGTTGCGGCGTCGGGATGGAGGCATTGGCATCGCCCATCAAGCTGGCGGCAATAGCCCCGCCCTTGAGAATCAGCGTTGGTTTTACCCCGAAAAACGCCGGACGCCACAGCACCAGGTCAGCCCACTTGCCCACCTCGATCGAGCCCACTTCATGGCTGACGCCGTGGGTGATGGCCGGGTTAATGGTGTACTTGGCGATATAGCGTTTGGCGCGGAAGTTGTCGTTGCCCGGGGCATCTTCGGGCAACGGGCCGCGCTGCTTCTTCATTTTGTCGGCGGTCTGCCAGGTGCGCGTGATCACTTCGCCAACCCGGCCCATGGCCTGGCTGTCGGAGCTGATCATGGAGAACGCGCCCAAATCGTGGAGGATATCTTCGGCGGCGATGGTTTCGCGGCGGATGCGGCTTTCGGCGAAGGCCACGTCTTCGGCAATGCTCGGATCAAGGTGATGGCAGACCATCAGCATGTCGAGGTGTTCGTCGATGGTGTTGCGGGTAAAGGGCCGGGTCGGGTTGGTCGAGCTGGGCAGCACGTTGTTGTACCCGCAAGCCTTGATGATGTCCGGGGCATGACCGCCACCGGCACCCTCGGTGTGGTAAGTGTGGATGGTGCGGCCCTTGAAGGCGGCCAGGGTGGTTTCGACAAAACCCGATTCGTTGAGGGTGTCGCTGTGAATCGCCACTTGCACGTCGTACAGGTCGGCTACATTCAGGCAGTTGTCGATAGAGGCCGGGGTGGTGCCCCAGTCTTCGTGCAGCTTGAGGCCGATGGCCCCGGCTTCGACCTGTTCGATCAGCGGCTGCGGCAGGCTGGCGTTGCCCTTGCCGGTAAAGCCCATGTTCATCGGGAAGGCGTCGGCGGCTTGCAGCATGCGCGCCATATGCCACGGCCCCGAGGTGCAGGTGGTGGCATTGGTGCCGGTAGCCGGCCCGGTGCCGCCGCCGATCATGGTGGTCACGCCGCTGTTGAGCGCTTCTTCGATCTGCTGCGGGCAAATGAAGTGGATATGGGTGTCGATACCGCCTGCGGTGAGGATCATCCCTTCACCGGCGATGACTTCGGTGCTGGCGCCGATGGCGATGGTCACATTGGGCTGGATATCCGGGTTGCCGGCTTTGCCGATGGCGTGGATACGGCCGTTTTTCAGGCCCACATCGGCTTTGACGATGCCCCAGTGATCGATGATCAGGGCATTGGTGATCAGTGTATCGACCACTTCAGCGGCCAGCAGCTGGCTTTGGCCCATGCCGTCGCGAATCACCTTGCCGCCGCCAAACTTCACTTCTTCGCCGTAGGTGGTGAAGTCTTGCTCGACCTCTACCCACAGTTCGGTATCGGCCAAACGAACCTTGTCGCCCACGGTGGGGCCGAACATGTCGGCGTAGGCCTGACGGTATATTTTCATTGTGGATTCCTGAGAATTAAGACGAATCGTTAACGACGAAAACCTGTTGTGGGAGCGGGCTTGCTCGCGATGGCATTTACGCGGTTGTGCTCAAAGACCGCGTAGCCTGAATCGCGAGCAAGC
>Ga0302347_1004291_pt1 | contig 11501 bp, 9 predicted proteins | sample PhyWR1_FD_202178 | JGI IMG/M metagenome (GOLD analysis project Ga0302347, IMG submission 202178) | Leaf surface microbial communities from wheat plants in UC Gill Tract Community Farm, Albany, California, United States - DLSL W.R1 (v2)... | ecosystem: Host-associated > Plants > Phyllosphere >...
CCCGCTCGGCCACCACCGCCAAGCAGGTTGCGCTTACGCGCAACGCGCCATGCCTGGCGCACAACAAAAAGCCCCGACAAGTCGGGGCTCTTGGTCAATCAGCCATCAGGCTCAGCGCTTGGCAGTTTCGCCAACCACCGCAGCTTCCTGCTTGTCGGCCATCAGCGAGGCGTAGTACTTCTCGCCCTTGGCCGCATCGTACATGCCTTCCCAACGGGAAATGACCAGTGCCGCCAGGGCGTTGCCGATCACGTTCAGCGCAGTACGCGCCATGTCCATGATGCGGTCGACACCGGCGATGAAGGCCAGGCCTTCCAGCGGGATGCCAACGCTGCCCAGAGTAGCCAGCAGCACCACGAACGATACACCCGGCACGCCAGCGATGCCCTTGGAGGTGACCATCAGGGTCAGCACCAGCAGCAGCTGCTGGCTCCACGACAGGTCGATACCGTACAGCTGGGCAATGAAGATGGCCGCGATGCTCTGGTACAGGGTCGAGCCGTCGAGGTTGAAGGAGTAGCCGGTCGGTACCACGAACGAGCAGATCGACTTCGGCGCGCCGTACTTTTCCATCTTCTCGATCACACGCGGCAGCACGGTTTCCGAGCTGGAAGTGGAGTAGGCCAGGATCAGCTCATCTTTCATGATGCGCATGATCTTGATCACCGAGAAGCCGAACAGGCGGGCGACCAGGCCCAGCACCATGAAGGCGAAGAAGGCGATGGCGAAATACACCAGCAGCACCAGCTTGGCCAGCGGCAGCAGCGAGCTGAAACCGAAGTTGGCCACGGTCACGGCGATCAGGGCGAACACGCCGATCGGGGCGTAGTTCATGATCATGTGAGTGACCTTGAACATGGTTTCCGAAACGGCCTGGAAGGTACGCACCAGCGGGTCGCGCAGCTCTGCCTGCAAGCTCGAAAGGCCCAGGCCGAACATCACCGAGAAGAAGATGATCGGCAGCATTTCGCCACGCATCAGCGCTGCGAAGATGTTCGACGGGATCAGGTTGAGCAGGGTTTCGATGAACGCGTGCTCATGCTGCACTTCGGCCGCAGTCGCCTGGTACTTGGAGATGTCCACGGTACCCAAGGTGCTCATGTCGATGCCGGCGCCCGGGTGGAACAGGTTGGCCAGCACCAGGCCCACAACGATGGCGATGGTGGTCACCACTTCGAAGTAGAGGATGGTCTTAAGGCCGATGCTGCCGAGTTTCTTCGCATCGCCAACCCCGGCGATGCCCACGATCAGAGACGAAATCACGATCGGGACGACGATCATCTTGATCAGGCGAATGAAGATGTCACCGGCGGGCTGGAGGACGTTACTGATCCACCAGGCCTTTTCCGCACTGAAGTGGTTCAGCAGCGCGCCGATTGCAACGCCAAGCACCAGACCGATAACGATCTGCCAGGCGAGGCTCAGTTTTGCCTTCTTCATGTCTTTACCCTTTGTTCTAGTGGTCATGGCACCGATGGAAAGGCGCGTAACAGAGCCGTTGGCCAGGTCACGGGCAGCAGATGCATCCATCCGGCGACTTCATGTAAGGACACCGCAGGCGAGCGACAGGGCGCTCAGGCCAGCGAAAAAGGCGGCAACTATTGCGATGGCAAGGGGGGAAATCTAATGCCTGAAACGCATGGCCCATGCCCATAATGCATAACGTTTTCGACCAACTCGATAGGTTCGCAAGTGCTTGATTTATAACGTTCGGAATCCCGAACAAGACCAAACCGCCATATTTCGGCAGATTTGACTGTAGGAAAAGGAGACAGAAGATGGCTTGTTCGACAATCCGAATGGCCGAAATGTCACTTGTACAAGCATCAGGGGATTTGAAAAAAAGTTGATGTACGGTCAAGACAAAATGTGTCTCGGAGGAAAAAACGCGCAAGGGAAGCGGCGTTTCGATATGGCTCCTCGGAAGTCAGGTCTGGCCAGGTGCCCCTATGACACCGCCGACCTGATACTTCCGATTCCGCCTTTCCTGACCCGGCCCATTGCTGGAGGCACTCCCTGTACCCCTAGGCCACTCCGATCCGGTAACAATCAGAACAGCCCGGCCCCTTGGTCATGTGCTGCCCCTCCTCGGGGCGGCGCATCATAGAAGGCTGAAATATAGAAAGGTTCAGCTTCTATTACGTGACAGTGCGTAACCTTTCGTCCGTACCGGCTGAAAAAGCTCAGTACCAGTTCGGGTCACGCTTGAGCTGCTCCTGCAGCATTGCCTTCATGCCGTCGTCCGGCTCGCCCAGCCACCGGTATTGCGCATGGCGGGTAGGCGACTTGTCGCTCGGCAACCCCTCGGGTACTTCGACGAGCATGCCGTAGGCATCTTCCTTGTCCCAGCTGAACGCCACGATCAGCCGCTTATAGGTACATTTTTCCTGAGCCTCGCACAGCGGGCCAACCAGGTATTTGTCGCCGTCCTCCGTAACGGCAGACATCTGTTGCTCGGCACTGCCGGTCAGGTTGACCACCCAGTCGGGCAGGCGTTCCTCGCCTTTGATCGCGTCCTGCCAGGCTTGCCGGTACTCAGGGTCCGACCCCAACAACTGGTCGGCCCGGACCTGGCCGTCATTGGCCGCCATCGCCGCTGCACTGCCACCCAGAAGCAGGGCGGCAGCCAGGGCAGTCGGGAGCATCCTGCTCATTTTCAACCTCGACCGCGTCCGAAGAAGAAGGAAGCTACGAACAGGACCAGGAAGACGATGAACAGAATCTTCGCAATACCTGTGGCAGCGCCGGCGATACCACCGAAGCCCAGAACGGCAGCGACAATGGCGATGATGAGGAAAGTGATAGCCCAGCTCAGCATGGTGTTTCTCCTTTCTTTTTCAAAACAGTCCGGCTCAGAACACCCAACGGTCCTGAGGCACGACATGTTCCAGAGTGGCCGGCGACGCGGCGTGGGTATCAGAAGGCAACGGCTCGGCTGCCTTGACGAAATTGTTTGTACGGGTCGACTGAATTTGCGCCAGCAGGGCGGTCTGCGCCGCTACCTGATCCGCAAGCCGCGCAGTCTGCAAGCTGTAATAAAACAGCCCGGCTGCCAAGGTCAGCAGCAGCGCCATGCCGAGTGTCAGCATCTGGCGCAGGGGCAGTGCGGCGACTTGCGAACGGTTGACGGATTGGCGATTCATGCCGGCTCCTCCTGCTGTAATTTTTGTTCAAACCTGAACAGGTAATTGCAGCCTGCATGCCAGCCTGCCGAATAAAATAAAATCTTTAAAAATCAATAGCTTACATAAGCGGCGTAGTGCACCTGAGGACGTATCCTGCACGATGGCACCCAAGCGCTCGTGCGAATTGCACGATCAGCCCTCGACCTTGGATGCTATTTTGAGCATGTCGGCATCCACCCCGCGCACGCCGATGATCTGGCGGGCGATCTCCTGGGCGATGGTCTTCTGCTCTGCACTGACGACTTCACCCGACAGCCGCACCATGCCTTCTTCACTGGCTACCTTGAGGTTCAGGCCATCCAGATTGCGACTGAAGCGGTAGCTGTTCTGGATCTTGTCGACGATCCAGCTATCACTGGGTTGCGGCCCGGTTGGCGCCCCGACCGGGGTTTCCCTGGCCTTGGCCATGGCAGCTGTATCAAGGCTGACAAGGTTGTTGACCAGGTGCACTCCATCGGTGGTCCGTGCCACCACACCCGCCAGTTCCTTGGCCTCGACACTGTCGACCCTGCCGCGAAGCGTCACCACGCCTTCACTGCTCTGGACTTCTATAGGCGCTTTCTCAGTGGTACGGCTCCACAACAGCCGTGCACGAATCACTGCTGCCAGGGTGGCATCCTCCAGGCGCTGGGCGTAGGCACGCAGCTCCAGCGGGCGCTCCACCAACTGGGCATTGACCTGCAGCTGGTTATCCACCTGCTCGATGCCCCGGGTGGCCAAGGCAACATGTTCGGCCAGTTGGCGTTCGACGTCGTTTTCTACCTCGCCGACAAGCCGCGCCTGTTTGCCCTCCACTTCGACCTTGATGCGGAACGGGTTGAGCATGCGGTTTAACGAAAGGGCGGTTTGCAGCGCGCCTTCAAGGCGGGCGTCTTGCAACGGGTCGGCAAACGCCGGGTTGATCAAGGGCAGCAAAACAGCAGCCACAACGGCTGTACGAAAGGAAGTGGACATGGCGAAGCCTCCTTTTTGTAGGCAAAAGCTGAAAATCGTCGCAACCAATGTGCCACCGCATGTCTCTAAGCAAATCATCGGAATATCGCGGCGTTCCGCCGTTATTTGGCCATTGGCTAGCATGCAAAGGACAGAATCCTTCAGAATTGACCATGCAACTTGCCCGATTTTTCCCACACTAATTGAAGATCTACCCTAAGGAGCGCAGGAAAATGGAATCAGCCCAGGACAACCAAGGCCGCATTCTGCTGGTGGATGACGAGTCCGCGATCCTGCGCACCTTCCGCTATTGCCTCGAGGACGAGGGCTACAGCGTGGCGACGGCAAACAGCGCGACTCAGGCCGAATCCTTGCTGCAGCGTCAGGTATTCGACCTGTGTTTCCTCGATTTACGCCTGGGGGAAGACAACGGCCTCGACGTGTTGGCACAAATGCGTATTCAGGCGCCTTGGATGCGGGTGGTAATTGTCACCGCGCACTCGGCCATCGACACGGCCGTCGACGCCATCCAGGCCGGCGCCGCCGATTACCTGGTCAAGCCCTGCAGCCCGGACCAGTTGCGCCTGGCCACCGCCAAGCAGCTGGAAGTGCGTCAGCTTTCGGCGCGCCTGGAAGCCCTGGAAGGCGAAGTGCGCAAACCCAAGGACGGCCTCGACTCGCACAGCCCGGCGATGATGGCGGTGCTGGAAACCGCCCGCCAGGTCGCCACCACCGACGCCAACATCCTCATCCTGGGCGAGTCGGGTACCGGTAAGGGCGAGTTGGCCCGGGCCATCCACGGCTGGAGCAAGCGCGCGCGCAAAGCCTGTGTGACCATCAACTGCCCGTCGCTGAACGCCGAACTGATGGAAAGCGAGCTGTTCGGCCACACCCGCGGGGCCTTCACCGGCGCCAGCGAAAGCACCCTGGGGCGGGTCAACCAGGCTGACGGTGGCACACTGTTCCTCGACGAGATCGGCGATTTCCCGCTGACCCTGCAGCCGAAACTGCTGCGCTTCATCCAGGACAAGGAATACGAGCGTGTGGGTGACCCGGTCACCCGCCGCGCCGATGTACGTATTCTGGCCGCGACCAACCTCAACCTCGAAGAGATGGTGCGCGAAAGCCGCTTCCGCGAAGACCTGCTGTATCGCCTCAACGTCATCACCCTGCACCTGCCGCCCCTGCGCGAGCGCAGTGAAGACATCCTCACCCTGGCTGACCGCTTCCTCGCCCGCTTCGTCAAGGAATACTCCCGACCGGCCCGGGGTTTCAGCGATGAAGCCCGTGCGGCCCTGCTCAATTACCGCTGGCCCGGCAACATTCGCGAACTGCGCAACGTGGTGGAGCGGGCGAGCATCATCTGCCCGCAGGAGCGTGTCGAAATCAGCCACCTGGGCATGGGCGAGCAACCTGCCGGCAATGCCCCGCGGGTGGGCGCCGCGCTAAGCCTGGATGAGCTGGAGCGCGCCCATATCGGCGCCGTGCTGGCCGCCAGCGACACGCTGGACCAGGCCGCCAAGACCTTGGGCATCGATGCCTCAACGCTGTATCGCAAGCGCAAGCAGTACAACCTGTGAAGTGGCCACCCATGAAGCTGCGCACGCGGCTGTTCCTGAGCATCTCGGCGCTGGTCACGGTGGCCCTGCTCGGGCTGCTGCTGGGTCTGGTCAGCGTGCTGCAGATGGCCACGGTGCAGCAACAACTGGTACGCGAGACCACCCACGCCCTGGAAGTGGGGCTCAAGTTGCGCCAGAATCTGGGCGAGCAGCTTACCCTGATTCTCGACGAAGGCACCGCCCCGGAAAACCTGCGGCTGCTGCAGGAAAACTTCCAGGGCTTGCTCAACCAAGGGTTGGAACAAGGCGGCGAGCGCACCGGTTTCAGCAAGGCCAGCAGCCACTACCAGACCTTTCTCCAGGCTTACCGGGACAGCCCCGCGCCAGCTCGCAGCATGGCCGCCGATCAACCGCTTGGGGCCGCGTTCAACCAGGTTCGTACCGACCTGATCGATTCCCACAAACAGGCCCTGGACCTCATCACTCGCAACGAGGAAAACAGCCGTGATCAGGCCCTGCTGGTCAGCGGTGTGCTCGGCCTGATGGGCCTGGTGGTGCTGGTACTGGGCTTTATCACTGCGCACAACATCGCCCGGCGCTTCGGCCAGCCGATCGAAGCCTTGGCCAAAGCCGCCGACCAGCTGGGCAAAGGCAATTTCGACGTCACCCTGCCGGTCACCCAGGCGTCCGAACTGAACCAGCTGACCCGCCGCTTCGGCCTCATGGCAGATGCCTTGCGCAAGCACCAGGCCACCAATGTCGATGAATTGCTGGCCGGCCAGCAGCGCCTGCAGGCCGTGCTCGACAGCATCGACGATGGCTTGCTGATCATCGACCGCCAGGGCCGCCTGGAGCACCTCAACCCGGTAGCCCATCGCCAACTGGGCTGGAATGACAGCCGGGTTGGCAGCAGCCTGGCCGAAGCCCTGCAGCGACCAGAGCTGGAGCACCAGCTGCGCCAGGTGCTGCGCGGCGGCAGCCTGGACCGTGCGCCAGACGACCTGAGCATCGAGGTCGACGAGGAAACGCGCCTGCTCACCTATAGCCTGACCCCGGTCAGCCACCCGCAAGGCCCGATCCTTGGCGCGGTGATGGTGCTGCATGACGTAACCGAACAGCGCGCGTTCGAGCGCGTGCGCAGCGAATTCGTACTGCGTGCCTCACACGAGCTTCGCACCCCGGTCACCGGTATGCACATGGCCTTCGGCCTGTTGCGCGAGCGGGTCAAGTTTCCCGCCGAAGCGCGGGAAAACGACCTGCTGGAAACCATCGGCGAGGAAATGCAACGCCTGACCCAGCTGATCAACGACCTGCTCAACTTCAGCCGCTACCAGAGCGGGCTGCAGAAGCTCGAGCTGGCGCCTTGTGCCATCGACGAGTTGCTGGAGCGCGCGCAGCTGCGCTTTGACCAGCAGGCGGCGCACAAGCAGATCGAGTTGATCAATGCCCTGGAGCCGCCGCTGCCGCGCATCCAGGCCGACGTTGCGCAACTGGACCGGGTACTGGACAACCTGTTGCACAATGCCATCCGCCATACCGCCAACGGCGGGCGCATTCGCCTGCATGCCCGGCGCCATGCGGAGCGGGTGATCATCAGCGTGGAAGACAATGGCGAAGGCATTGCCTATGGACAGCAGGGGCGCATTTTCGAACCCTTCGTGCAGGTAGGCCGCAAGAAGGGTGGCGCGGGGCTGGGGCTGGCGTTGTGCAAGGAGATCGTGCAGTTGCACGGCGGGCGCATGGGCGTGTTTTCCCGGCCAGGGCAGGGCACGCAGTTCTATATGGCACTGCCGGTATGAGTTTCTCCTGTGCCGGCCTCATCGCCGGCAAGCCAGCTCCCACAGGGATAGCGCCGCACTTGGCAGCTGTGCGGTACCTGTAGGAAATTCCATGGGCTTTGGCAAGTTGCATCAGGGCTGACAGGTGCTTGCCGCTAGGTGTGCAGGGCCTGTGAGCCCAGATGCGATCCCTGTGGGAGCTGACTCAATGCTCGACCCGCCGCGGCAGCTGCCCGCGGGTCACCAGCTCGGCGAATTGCCGGGCGTTCAATGGCCGGGCAAACAGCCAGCCTTGGCCATAGTTGACCCCTTCGCTGTTCAGCAGCACCGCCTGGTCCTCGCACTCGATGCCTTCGGCAATCACCCGCAGGTGCAGGTCATGGGCCATGCGGATGATATGCGGGGCGACACCGCTGCTGGCGGCATCATGCCCTAGCGCATCGATGAACGCCTTGTCGATCTTCAGGCAGTCCACCGGCAGGGTTTGCAGGTATGCCAGGCTGCAATAGCCAGTACCGAAATCATCGATCAGCACCTGGTGCCCAACGGAACGCAGCGCCTGCAGGTTATCGCGGGCGACCACCACGTCGATCAGGCCGCGCTCGGTCACTTCGAAGGCAATCTGGGTTGCCGATACCCGGTGAAGCGCCAACAGGCGCGCCGCCACCCGGCCAATCCGCGGCACCATCACATCGCACGCCGCCAGGTTTACCGAGATGTACAACTTGGGGTGCGAGCGCAGCAGCTGCCCCAGCTGCTCGAGCACGCGCTGCAGCACAAAGTCGGTGATCTGCCGAATCTGCCCGGTGTTTTCAGCCAGCGGGATGAACAGGTCCGGGCTGGTCAGGGTGCCGTCCGGGCGGCGCCAGCGCACCAGTGCTTCGGCCCCCACGCAGCGCCGGCTGTCGAGCTCGAAAATCGGCTGATACAGCACCTGCAGTTCTCCACGACGCAAGGCGTGCTGCAGTTCCGAGCTCATCGAGCGCCGTTGCAGGATCAACTGCAACACCAGCCAGCCAATGCAACAGGCCGCGAGCACGCTACCGGGGAACAGCAGCCAGAGCATGCCGTTCATTCTCAGCGGCAGGCTTGCCCGCGGCGCAATCAGTACCAGCTGGTAATCCGGTGACTTGGTGGGCATGCGGTAGATCAGTCGATCGCTGAGTTCGAGCAGCGACTTGTCGCTGTTGGACCAGGCCGAGGGCGGCGGCCACACCTGTGGCGGGCCCAGCACGGGGATGGCGCGCGCGCCGTTGTCCAGCACCACTACCAGGCTGCCGCCCGGTGGCAGGTCCACCACATCGGTCAGGTGCCCACGGGATGTGGAAACCAGAAATTTGCCCCGACCCAGCATCAGTGCCGCCAGGTTCTCGTTCGGTTCGGTGGTGGTATTAAGCCAGTAGCTGTATGTCGGGCCTTGGATATCGGGGGCCCGCAGCGGCACGAACGCGCGCTCGTCACCCCGGTTGGAGCAGGCCACATCGCCATCTACATAGGCGGCTTCATAGATGAAGCGAGAACTCAGGCCGACTTGCTGCAAAGCCGTCAGCATTGCCGGGCTGCAGCCCCGCAAGGGCTGCGCCTGCAAAACATCCACGCCTTCGCGCAACTGGCCGAACACCTGCTCGAGGCGATCGAGAAACCGCTCGCCCTGGGCATTCATCTGTTCGCTTTCACTTTGCTTCATCTGTTGCAAGGCAATGCCGATGCTGGCAGACAGCAACAGAGCGGCGCTGGCCAATGCTGCCAAGGTGGCCAGCATCCAGGGGCGGTAGAAAATTTGGCGCAGCAAGGTGATGAGTGCTGACATCAAAGGCATCCAGTTGATTACTAAGGTATAGCAACTGAATCAATAATCACCCTCACCGTTTAGCGCCTCGCTTGGGCTGCTGCCGGCTCAACGCATCCGGTTGAGCACCTGCAACATCGCAGCGGTCTGGGCGTCAGGCATGCCGTCGAAGCGTTGTGGGCGGAAACGCATCTGGAACGCTGCAAGCGTATGGCGGGTGGCCACATCCAGCACCCCAGTCTGCTCGATGGCGTAGCCAAACCGGCGCAGCTCCTGCTGGTACCAGCCAATGCCTGGTGGGTTGACGCTGAAGTAAGCCTGCTGGCGTGCCACGGCATTGGCGTCCGGCCAGACACCCAGCCCGGCATCTGCCAAACGCTTCCAAGGGAACAACGGGCCTGGGTCCAGCTTGCGCGACGGAGCAATGTCGCTGTGGCCGATGATGTGCCGTGGTTCGATGTTGTTGCGCTTGACGATGTCCTTGAGCAGCGCGATCAGCGACTGCACCTGGGCCTCGCTGTAAGGGTGCCAGACCCGACCACTCGGCGTTTCGGTGAACCCCGGGTTGACGATCTCGATACCGATCGACGAGGAGTTCAGCCAGGTGCGCCCCTGCCATTGGCTATCACCGGCATGCCAGGCGCGGCGGCTTTCATCCACCAGTTGGTAGACCGTCGCCGGACCATCGCCGATCAGGTAATGGCTACTGACCTCACCCTGGGTAAGCAAGGCGAGGGAGCGCTCCAGCGAGGCATTGGTGTAATGCAGGACAACGAACTGGATGCGGTTGTCGTGGTTGGCGGAAGGGTGGCTGCGGTCTATCCGCAGGCCCGTGGAGCAACCTGCTACAGACAGCAGCAGCAAGGAAATCAGGGTTTTTTTCAGCGTGGAAAACACGTCGGTGGCCTCAGCGTATGAGCGCTACAGTATAACGTGCTGGCCGAGGGCGCGCTTGCCACGGGCCAGCCGCTTTGGGTCAACCCTGCTCGACGCGATTGCGCCCCTGCTCCTTGGCCCGGTACAACGCCGCATCGGCGCGTTTCAGCACCTGATCGCCGCGCTCGCCCGAACGGAACGCAGCCAGCCCGATGGAGGTGGTGATCACCACCCGTTCGCCCTTGAAGTGGAACGGGCATGCCTCGACGGCTGCGCGCAGCACCTCGGCCATCTGGGCGGCGGCGGCTGGCGGCGTCTGTGGCAGCAGCAGGACGAACTCCTCGCCGCCAAAGCGGGCGATGAAGTCACGGCCGCGCAAGCGCTTGCGCAGTTGGTCGGCGACAATCTTCAACACCTTGTCCCCGGCCAGGTGCCCGTAGCTGTCGTTGATGCGCTTGAAATGGTCAAGATCGAGGATCGCCATCGCCAGATGGCCGCCGTTTTCCTGCCATTCGAGCATTTCGCGTTCAACTCGTTCGCTCCAGGCCGCACGGTTAGGCAAGCCGGTAAGCGGGTCGAGCAAGGCTTTCTGGCGCTGCTCCTCGAGGTGCTCACGGTAGCCCAGCGCTTCTTGCTCCATGTTCGCCACCCGCTCCGACAACCCATGCAGGCGCCCCGCCAGTTCCAGCTCGCGGCGGTCACGTTCGTGCTTGTGCTCGTCCATGGTCACCAACAGGCCTTCCAGGCGGTTTTCCAGAATGTGCTTCAGGCTGTCCACGTCGGCGGCACCCTGCACGCTGCTCTGCAGGCCGTCGACGTGCTCACGCAGCTGCGTATCCAGCTCACGCGCAGCGCTACTGTTGTCAGCGTGGCCGGCGCTGGCCTCTTGCAGATGGCTCTGAAAACCCTCAAGGCGTTCGTTGATCTGCTGCAGGTAGGTTTCGAATTCGTGCTGGCCGCTGTCGTTGATTGCCAGCAGCAGCACTGCCAGGTCATCCAGTACCGGAATCAGCTCATACCAGTTCAAACCGCGGGCGACCCGCTCGCGCATTTCCAGGGCCTGGGCCTTGTGCCGCTCGGGCAAGCTGAGGTCGTCAAGCAGGCCGATCAAAGTCTGCTCGATGTGCGCGGCAACCTGACTGTACGGCGGCTCCACCGCGTAGGGCAGGGCGTAGGGCCCGTCTTCACCGAAGGTTTCTTCGAGGGTTGATAGAGGCTCTGCCGAAGGTTCGTCGTCGGCGCCAATCTGTAGCGCTGGCACTTCTGCCTGTGACGGCTGCGACTGCGAGGCTGACGGCATCTCCACCGACTCGATCAATGCCGGGCCTGCTGGCTCCAGCTCGGGGTCGCGGGTAACGACCAGCGCTTCTGCGGGGGCTGA
>Ga0302347_1004292_pt1 | contig 11499 bp, 9 predicted proteins | sample PhyWR1_FD_202178 | JGI IMG/M metagenome (GOLD analysis project Ga0302347, IMG submission 202178) | Leaf surface microbial communities from wheat plants in UC Gill Tract Community Farm, Albany, California, United States - DLSL W.R1 (v2)... | ecosystem: Host-associated > Plants > Phyllosphere >...
ATCAGTTTTTCGCTGAGTGGCGGTGCAGTCAGGTAGGTCCACGGCAGTTTCAGGGCCGGGCCGAACTGGTTCATGAAGTGGCGCATGCCTGCATCGCCACCGGCCAGGGTATAGGTGAGGAACGTGCCCATGAACGACCAGCGCAAACCGGCGCCAAAGCGGATTGCATCGTCGATTTCACCGGTGGTTGCCACCCCGTCATTGACCAGGTGCAGCGCCTCGCGCCACAGGGCTTCGAGCAAGCGGTCGGCGATAAAGCCCGGCACTTCCTTGCGCACATGCAAGGGCCGCATGCCCAGGGATTGATAGACCTCGATCGCTGCCGCAATGGCTTGGGGCGCGGTTTTTTGTCCGCCCACCACTTCCACCAGCGGCAGCAAGTACACCGGGTTGAACGGGTGGCCGACGATGCAGCGTTGAGGATGGGTGGAGGTCTCGTAGAACTCGCTGGGCAGCAGCCCCGAAGTGCTGGAGCCGATCAGTGCATCGGGTTTGGCGGCGGCGCTGATTTTGCTGTGCAGCTCGAGTTTGAGATCAAGCCGCTCGGGTGCACTTTCCTGGATGAAATCGGCGTCGCGTACACATTCTTCAATGGTGCTGACAAAGCGCAGGCGGTCCTGGGACGCGCCTTTGGCGAGGCCGCTTTTTTCCAGCGCGGGCCAGGCCTTGGCCACGCGTTTGCGCAGGGCGGCTTCGGCACCGGGAGCAGGGTCCCAGGCCACCACGTCCAGGCCGTGGGCCAGTGCGCGGGCGACCCAGCCGCTGCCAATGACACCGCTGCCCAGGGCCGCGAAGGTTTTGATGTTAGTGATAAAGGTCATGGGCAATTCCTGATCAAAATTCGGTGGATAACCTGTAGGAGCGAGCTTTTCGCTGTTTCGTTGAAGAGCTCGCGAGCAAGCTCGCTCCTACAGGGGAACAGGGGAACAGGGGAACAGGGGGCATGTGGGCAGGGGAGGCGGTGTTAGTGGCGCTGGCTCAAACCCATCTTGACCCGGCCTTCAGCCGGGGTCAGAACCCGGGCGCCAAGGCGGCTGAGGATTTCTGTGGCGCGCTCCACCAGCTGCCCGTTGCTCGCCAGTACCCCGCGATCCAGCCACAGGTTGTCCTCCAGCCCGACCCGGACGTTGCCGCCGAGCAAGACCGCCTGGGCCGCCATCGGCATTTGCATGCGGCCAATGCCGAACCCGGTCCACACCGCATTGGCGGGCAGGTTGTCGACCATGGCTTTCATGCTGGTGGTGTCTGCCGGCGCGCCCCACGGGATGCCCAGGCACAGCTGGAACAGCGGGTCGTCGAGCAGGCCTTCCTTGATCATTTGTTTGGCGAACCACAGATGGCCGGTGTCGAAAATCTCCAGTTCGGCTTTAACCCCCAGCTCCTGAATGCGCTTGGCGCCCGCCCGCAGCTGGGCCGGGGTCGACACATAAATCGTGTCGCCGTCACCGAAGTTCAGGGTGCCGCAATCCAGGGTGCAGATTTCCGGCAGCAACGCTTCAACGTGAGCCAGGCGGGTCAGCGGCCCGACCAGATCGGTATGGGGCCCAAACTCCATCGGGTTTTCGCCGGGGCCGATGTGCAAGTCACCGCCCATGCCGGCCGTGAGGTTGACGATGATGTCGATGTCGGCCTCACGGATGCGCTCCATCAGTTCGCGGTACAGCGCCACGTCACGGCTGAACTGGCCGGTTTTCGGATCCCGTACATGGCAATGCACCACCGTGGCTCCGGCCTTGGCCGCTTCCACGGCGGCGTCGGCAATTTGCTTGGGCGTGATCGGTACCAGGTGGCTGCGGGCGCTGGTGTCGCCGGCACCGGTGAGTGCGCAAGTGATGATGACGTCGTGGTTCATTTAGCGTTTCCTTAGGGCGTAGAGCGCCACGCCGCTGCCGTTGCAGGCGCGGCCGGGTGGGCTCGGTGTTGAATTATTTGGCGCTGAGTTTCAGGTTCCCGGCAGCGGGTTTGCCATCCGCTGTGGTGACGCCTTCGAGCCAGCGCTGCAAGTCTTGCGGGTGGTCCTTGAGCCACTGACGGGCCGAGACCTGAGCGTCCTTGTGGTCCAGCAACGGCTGCATCATGCGGCTCTCGTCTGCGGCGCTGAAGGTCAGGTTGTTGAGCAAGCGGCTGACGTTCGGGCAACGATTGGCGTAGTCCGGCGTGGTGACGGTCCATACCGTGGCCAGGCCTTCATTCGGGCCCAGTGCATCTTCGCTGCCGGTCAGGTAGGTCATGTTCTGGTTAATGTTCATCGGGTGCGGGGTCCAGCCAAAGAACACGATCGGCTCGTTGCGGTTGACCGCGCGGGTCACGGCCGAGAGCATTCCGGCCTCGCTGGACTCCACCAGCTGGAATTTACCCAGGCCAAAGCGGTTCTGATCAATCATCGCCTTGATCTGGGTATTGGCACCGGAACCCGGTTCAATCCCGTAGATTTTGCCGCCCAGTTCTTTCTCGAATCTGGCGATGTCAGCAAAGCTTTTAAGCCCTTTGTCACTCATATAGGTCGGCACGGCGAGCATCGCCTTTGCATCATCAAGGCTGGGTCTGGCCAGCACCTTCACCTGTTTGGCATCGACAAAGGGGGTGATGCTCTGGTTCATGATCGGGTTCCAGTAGCCCAGAAACATGTCCAGCCGGTTATCACGCATCCCGGCGAAGATGATTTGCTGGGATGCACTGGTCTGTCTGGTTTTATAGCCGAGACCGTCGAGCAGGGTTTGCGCCATGGCGCTGGTGGCGATCACATCGGTCCAGTTGACCACGCCCATGCGCACGTTCTTGCACGATGGATCTTCGCCAGCCAATACGTAGGGGCTGAGTACCAACAAGCAACAGCTGATCAGTCGTTTCATGGAGCGGGCCTCGGCAGGTAGCTATTAGAGAACCGGTGTCTTTGTGCACCGTGACGCCAAGTTACGCAGGTCGGGCAGGGCTTAACCGCACTGTAGCGACGGGCTTTTGCACTGCAGCGACCTGAGTGTGTTTCAATCTTTCGAACTGTCTGCACGAGCGCCTCCATGCCCCAGGATTTCTACTTCCTATTGCTGCCCGGCTTTTCATCATTGGGGTTTATCTCTGCCATTGAGCCGCTGCGGGTGGCCAACCGTTTTCGTGGCGAGCTTTATCGCTGGCACGTGCTGAGCAGCGACGGTGGCGCGGTGCCGGCGAGCAACGGTATGTCGGTCAATGCCGAGGCCGCACTGGAGGGGCTCAAGGCCGGGGCGACGCTGCTGGTGGTGGCCGGCTTTGATCCGCTGGCCCATGTCACCCCCGCGCTCATTCACTGGCTGCGGCGTCTGGACGGCGAAGGGGTGAGTCTGGGCGGCATCGACACCGGCAGTTTTGTGCTGGCCGAGGCGGGCTTGCTCGACGGCTATCGACTGACCCTGCACTGGGAAGCGCTGGAGGCGTTCAAGGAGTCATGGCCGCGGTTGCAGGTTACCCAGGAACTGTTCGAAATCGACCGCCGACGGATTACCTGCGCAGGTGGCACGGCGTCCATCGACATGATGCTCGATCTGATTGCCCAGGCGCACGGGCCGGAGCTGGCAATTCAGGTCTCGGAACAGTTCGTGCTCGGGCGCATCCGCCCGCGCAAGGATCACCAGCGCATGCAAGTTGCCACGCGCTACGGCATCCGCAACAAGAAGCTGGTGCAGGTCATTGGCGAGATGGAACAACACTGCGAGCCGCCCCTGAGCACGTCGCAACTGGCACTGAGCATCAGCGTCACCCGGCGCCAGCTGGAGCGCCTGTTCCGCCTGCATCTGAACGACACACCGCGCAATTTTTACCTTGGGCTGCGTCTGGAGAAAGCCCGGCAATTGCTGCGCCAGACCGACATGAGCGTGCTGGATGTCAGCCTGGCCTGCGGCTTTGAATCACCGTCGTATTTCACCCGTAGCTATCGGGCGCGTTTTGCCTGCGCGCCACGACAGGACCGGGTCGGTTAACCCTTGAGCAATGCCGCGCACGCGGCCTTGTAGGCATCATGCTGATACTTGTTCAGTGAAGCGGGCAGCTCGAAGGCGTGCTTTTTGAATTGCGCGTTGAGGGTTTGCGGTGACAGCAATTGCACCTCGCAATCGTCCAGCAACTGGATGATGCCTTCGATTTTGAAGGTGGTTGGCCCGCCCGCAAACTCGCCTTTTTTGCTGCGCTTCTTGATTGCGATGCGGGTGATGCCGTTGGCCTTTACAAAGGCTGCGAGCTGCGCGGCGAAGGCTTTGACGTTGAGGGCATTTTCATCGTCGTCGAGGGCGATTTTTTTGCTCGCAATGGCCAGATGTTGAAGGCCGTCGGGGCCCTGGGTGGCAAGGGCGAAGATGGCTTCGCTGCCTTTGATATCGATACCGCAAATAGTCATAAAAACCCTGGATTTAAATAAAGCACCTGACCCGTGGGAGCCGGCTTGCCGGCGATGGCATCAGCCGGTTTACCCCTATAGGGCACCGCGCCTGAATCGCTGGCAAGCCAGCTCCCACAGGTTGTTTGATAGCAGGGTGGTTATTCCTGCCCGATCGATTCCAGAAACTCCGAACGGTCATCGCTCATGCGCGCCATGCAGTCGTTCAGGGCAATGTTGTAGGTCTGGGTACCTGAGGTGGCAGGGAACACCACAATCGCGCAATCGGCGTCACGCTGGTGCAGCCACAGCGCCTGAGCGGTCTTGATCTTGCTGATGATGTTATTGAGCTGAGTCGCGTTTGAGCCGTACATCGAGGTCATTCGCGCCTGCAGGGCTTCGTAGTTCTCGGTCAGCAACAGCTCGGCAGCATTTTTGCTGTACGCCGAACACGCCAGGGTTTGCTGGTCGTTTTCCACCGCATCGCACGGGTTGTAGTCGGCATCATCGGCTGCATATGCACCGCTTGTGATCAACGCCAAGGCCAGGAGAATCGATTTCATTGCGGCTTCCTAATCCATAGTTGGGACGGATTCTGGCTCAAGCGGGGGCCAAAGAACAGCCGCGCAGCACAGGTGGTGAGATTGGCGCCGGGTGCTTTGTCGCGCATTGACGCTTTCGGCAATTGCGCTGTCGCTTTTGCACCCGGCTGTTTTTGACCCCGAGCCTATGCTGGCCCCAAAGCGCCGGCAGTCGATTCGGCGTACATAAGGGGACGCCTGATGAGCCCAGCCGAGTTGCACGCAGACAGCATCGTTATCGACGGGCTGATCATTGCCAAATGGAGCCGTGAACTGTTTGAAGACATGCGCAAGGGCGGCCTCACGGCCGCCAACTGCACGGTGTCGGTGTGGGAGGGCTTTCAAGCCACGATCAATAATATTGTGGCCAGCCAGGCCCTTATTCGCGAAAACAGCGACCTGGTGATCCCGGTAAAAACCACCGCCGATATTCGTCGGGCCAAGGCGCTGGGCAAAACCGGAATCATCTTCGGCTTCCAGAATGCCCACGCCTTTGAAGACCAGTTGGGCTACATCGAGATCTTCAAACAGCTCGGGGTTGGCGTGGTGCAGATGTGCTACAACACGCAAAACCTGGTGGGCACCGGCTGCTACGAGCGTGATGGCGGGCTCTCGGGCTTTGGCCGCGAAGTCGTGGCCGAAATGAACCGCGTCGGGATCATGTGCGACCTGTCCCACGTGGGTTCAAAAACCTCGGAAGAGGTGATCCTCGAATCGAAAAAACCGGTCTGCTATTCGCACTGTCTGCCGTCCGGCCTCAAAGAGCATCCGCGCAACAAATCCGACGCTGAACTTAAATTCATTGCCGACCATGGCGGCTTTGTCGGGGTGACCATGTTCGCGCCATTTCTGGCCAAGGGCATCGACTCGACCATTGACGATTATGCCCAAGCCATCGAGTACACGATGAATATCGTCGGCGAAGACGCCATCGGTATCGGCACCGACTTCACCCAGGGCCATGGTCAGGACTTCTTCGAAATGCTGACCCACGACAAGGGCTACGCCCGGCGTCTGACCAGCTTCGGCAAGATCATCAACCCGCTGGGCATCCGCACGGTGGGGGAGTTTCCCAACCTCACCGAAACCCTGCTCAAGCGCGGCCACCCCGAGCGCGTGGTGCGCAAAATCATGGGCGAAAACTGGGTCAACGTGCTCAAGGATGTCTGGGGCGAATAGCCGAAAAGCTCCTCGTAGTCGCTGCCGAAGGCTGCGATGAGGACCTCTTGAAAAACGGGCTGCTTCGCAACCCTTCGCAGCCTGCGGCAGCGACTACATAGATTTGTTGAATTTCTGGAGTTTTGTTCCATGGCTAAAATCGCCCCGCAATTGCCTATCGAAGTCGACAGTGAAACCGGTGTCTGGACCTCTGACGCCCTGCCCATGCTCTATGTGCCACGGCATTTTTTCGTCAACAACCATATGGGCATCGAGGAGGTGCTGGGCGCTGACGCCTACGCCGAAATCCTCTACAAGGCCGGCTACAAATCCGCCTGGCACTGGTGCGAAAAAGAAGCCGAGTGCCACGGCCTGGAAGGGGTCGCGGTGTTCGAGCACTACATGAAGCGTCTGTCCCAGCGTGGCTGGGGCCTGTTCGAAATCCAGGACATCGACCTCGATAAAGGCACTGCCACCATCAAGCTCGAGCACTCCTGTTTCGTCTACGTGTACGGCAAGGTCGGGCGCAAGGTCGATTACATGTTCACCGGCTGGTTTGCCGGCGCCATGGATCAGATTCTGCAGGCCCGTGGCAGCCACATTCGCACCCGCGCCGAGCAGATTTATAGCGGATCGGAAGAGGGCCACGACCACGGCCTGTTTATCGTCAAGCCGTTGTAAGTCGAGGATCGGGATATGGCGTTCGAAGCAATGTTTGAGCCGATTCAAATCGGCAAACTGACCATCCGCAACCGCGTGCTCAGCACTGCCCACGCCGAGGTGTATGCCACCGATGGCGGCATGACCACTGAGCGCTACGTGCAGTACTACGAAGAAAAAGCCAAGGGCGGTATCGGCCTGGCGATTTGCGGGGGGTCATCGGTGGTGGCCATCGACAGCCCCCAGGAGTGGTGGAGTTCGGTCAACCTGAGCACCGACCGCATCATCCCGCACTTCCAGAACCTGGCCGATGCCATGCACAAGCACGGCGCCAAGATCATGATCCAGATAACCCACATGGGCCGCCGCTCACGCTGGGACGGCTTCAACTGGCCGACCCTGATGTCGCCGTCCGGGGTGCGCGAACCGGTGCACCGTGCCACCTGCAAAACCATCGAGCCGGAAGAAATCTGGCGCGTGATCGGCAACTACGCCAGTGCGGCAGGGCGCGCCAAGAAAGGCGGGCTGGACGGGGTCGAACTGTCGGCGGTGCACCAGCACATGATTGACCAGTTCTGGAGCCCACGGGTCAACAAACGCACTGATGAATGGGGCGGCAGTTTTGAAAACCGCATGCGCTTCGGCCTCGAAGTACTCAAGGCCGTGCGTGCCGAAGTCGGTCCGGATTTCTGCGTCGGTATTCGCCTGTGCGGTGACGAATTTCACCCCGATGGCTTGAGCCACGAGGACATGAAACAAATCGCCAAGTACTACGACGACACCGGCATGCTCGACTTTATCGGCGTGGTCGGCTCGGGCTGTGATACCCACAACACCCTGGCCAACGTGATCCCCAACATGAGTTTTCCACCGGAGCCGTTTCTGCACCTGGCCGCCGGGATCAAGGAAGTGGTCAAGGCCCCGGTGCTGCACGCGCAAAACATCAAGGACCCGAATCAGGCCACGCGGATTCTGGAAGGCGGTTACGTGGACATGGTGGGCATGACCCGTGCCCACATCGCCGACCCGCACCTGATCGCCAAAATCAAAATGGGCCAGATCGACCAGATCAAGCAATGCGTGGGCGCCAACTACTGCATCGACCGTCAGTACCAGGGCCTGGACGTGCTCTGTATCCAGAACGCCGCCACCTCCCGGGAATACATGGGCGTGCCGCATATCATCCAGAAAAGTACCGGGGCCAAACGCAAGGTGGTGATAGTCGGCGCCGGGCCTGCCGGCATGGAGGCGGCGCGGGTAGCCGCGGAACGGGGTCACGACGTGACCCTGTTCGAGAAAAAGGATGTCATCGGCGGGCAAATCACCACCGCCTCCAAAGCCCCGCAACGGGACCAGATGGCCGGCATTACCCGCTGGTTCCAGCTGGAACTGGCGCGCCTGAACGTTGATCTGCGTCTGGGCACCGCGGCAGACCCGGCGACCATTCTCGATCTGCGTCCCGACATCGTGGTGCTGGCCGTGGGCGGGCATCCGTTTGTGGAACAGAACGAACACTGGGGCGCTGCCGAAGGGCTGGTGGTCAGCAGCTGGGACGTGCTCGACGGCAAGGTCGAGCCGGGCAAGAACGTGCTGGTGTACGACACCATCTGCGAGTTTACCGGCATGTCCGTCGCCGACTTCATGGCCGACAAAGGTGCCCAGGTCGAGATCGTGACCGACGACACCAAGCCCGGGGTGGCGATTGGCGGCACCTCATTCCCCACCTACTACCGCAGCCTGTACCCCAAGGAAGTGATCATGACCGGGGACATGATGCTGGAGAAGGTCTACCGCGAAGGCGACAAGCTGATTGCCGTTCTGGAGAACGAATACACCGGCGCCAGGGAGGAGCGGGTGGTGGACCAGGTGGTGATCGAGAATGGCGTGCGTCCGGATGAAGAGTTGTATTACGGGCTTAAACCGGACTCGCGCAACAAGGGCCAGATCGACGTCGAAGCGCTGTTTGCGATCAAGCCGCAACCGTGCCTGAGCGAGCCGGGGGACGGTTACCTGCTGTTCCGCATCGGTGACTGCGTGGCCCAGCGCAACGTACATGCCGCGATCTATGACGCACTCAGGTTGTGCAAGGATTTCTAAGCACGTGTGAATAACTCCGGGAGCTGGCTTGCCGGCGATGAGGCATAGGCAATTGCCAGCAACATCGCCGGCAAGCCGGCTCCCACAGGATTTGCGCAACCCCTGAGGTCTTCGGGAGCTTCACCATGCTCAATATTGTTCTCCCTGTTCTGTTATTCGCTGCCCTCGGTCTGGCCGTCATCGGCGCCGTGCGGCGGATGCATATGTGGCGTCGTGGCCGCCCGGCCAGGGTCGATCTGCTCGCTGGCCTGCTGGCCATGCCCCGGCGTTATATGGTTGATCTGCACCACGTGGTCGCCCGTGACAAGTACATGGCCAATACCCACGTTGCCACTGCCGGGGGTTTTGTACTGGCGGCGTTGCTGGCGATTCTGGTGCATGGTCTGGGGCTGCATAACCGCATCCTCGGCTACGCCCTGCTGGTGGCCACGGCGCTGATGTTTGTCGGCGCGCTCTTTGTGTTCAAACGTCGCCTCAATCCACCGGCCCGCCTGTCCAAAGGCCCGTGGATGCGCTTGCCAAAAAGCCTGCTGGCATTTTCGCTGAGCTTTTTTATCCTCACCTTGCCGGTCGCCGGTTTGCTGCCCCAGGACTTTGGCGGCTGGTTGCTGGCAACCCTGCTTGGGGTGGGAGTGCTGTGGGGCGTGGCGGAGCTGTTCTTCGGCATGACCTGGGGCGGGCCGATGAAGCACGCCTTCGCCGGGGCTTTGCACCTGGCCTGGCATCGGCGCGCCGAGCGCTTTGGCGGTGGCCGTTCTACCGGCTTGATGCCTTTGGACCTGGATGATCGCAGCGCGCCCCTGGGGGTGGAAAAACCCAAGGACTTCACCTGGAACCAGCTGCTGGGTTTTGACGCCTGCGTGCAATGCGGCAAGTGCGAAGCGGCGTGCCCGGCCTACGCTGCGGGCCAGCCGTTGAACCCGAAGAAACTGATTCAGGACATGGTGGTGGGGCTTGCGGGCGGTACCGATGCGCACTTTGCCGGCAGCCCGTACCCGGGCAAACCCGTTGGTGAACATGGCGGCAACCCGCATCAACCCATAGTTGACGGCCTGGTGGATGCGGACACCCTGTGGTCCTGCACCACCTGCCGTGCCTGTGTTGAGGAGTGCCCGATGATGATCGAGCACGTGGACGCCATCGTCGACATGCGCCGCTTCCTGACCCTGGAAAAAGGTGCAACCCCGAACAACGGCGCCCAGGTGCTGGACAACCTGATCGCCACCGACAACCCCGGCGGTTTTGCACCGGGCGGGCGGATGAACTGGGCTGCAGACCTGAATCTTGATCTGATGCGCGATAAACCCTCGGTGGACGTGCTGTTCTGGGTCGGTGATGGCGCCTTCGACATGCGTAACCAACGCACCCTGCGGGCATTCGTCAAGGTACTGAAAGCCGCCGGGGTCGATTTCGCGGTACTGGGGCTCGAAGAGCGCGACAGCGGTGACGTAGCCCGGCGTCTGGGCGACGAAGCGACCTTTCAGGCGCTGGCCCGACGCAATATCCAGACCCTGGGGCAATACCGTTTCAAACGCATCGTGACCTGCGATCCCCACAGTTTCCACGTACTGAAAAATGAATATGGCGCCTTTGGCGGTGAGTACCTGGTGCAACATCACAGCACTTACATGGCCGAACTGATCGACCAGGGCGCTCTTGCCCTGAACGCGGATACGGGCGGCAGCGTGACCTATCACGACCCCTGTTATCTGGGGCGTTACAACGGCGAATACGAGGCTCCCCGCGCGGTATTGCGCGCGCTGGGCATTGAAGTCAAAGAGATGCAGCGCTCGGGCTTTCGCTCACGCTGCTGTGGCGGCGGCGGTGGTGCCCCCATTACTGACATCCCCGGCAAACAACGGATTCCCGACATGCGCATGGACGACATCCGCGAGACCGGCGCCGAGCGTGTGGCGGTGGGATGCCCGCAATGCACGGCCATGCTCGAAGGCGTGGTCGAGCCACGGCCGCTGATCAAGGACATTGCCGAACTGGTGGCTGAAGCTCTGATTGAACCGATCGTGCCCGCCAAAGCGCCCAGCCGCGCAGCCCCGGAGGTGATGGTATGAGTGACATTATCCGCCGCGACCCGCGGGCCGAGTGGATCGCCCGCAACCGCCTGCACCCGCTGCATGCCGCCATGCAGCCGGCATCCGCCAGCTGGATGGGGCCCAACGGGGTGCTGCGCAAAAATGTACATGGGCTGGGGTTTATCGGCCCCAACGGCATCAAGCGGATCGATCGCAGTGGCGCGCAACAGGGCGGCACGGTCAAACGCGCGGCCAGTGAACAAGTGCAATTGCCGCTGCATCAGGTGCCGGCGCCGGCGTTTTATATCTGCGTGGTACCGGATATGGCCGGTGGCCGCCTCGCCAGTCACGACCGCGATGTGCTTGGCCTGGCCCGGCAACTGGCGGGCAGCGACGGCGCGGTGCTGGCAGTGGTGTTTGGCGAGTGCAAAGAAACGGCCTTTGCCAGGGCCGGGGTAGACCGTTTGTTGTTATTGGACAGCGAAGGTTATGCACCGGAGCAACGGGTTCACGATTTACGGGCTGTGGATAACCAGTTCGCGCCCAGACACTGGTTGCTGCCCGACAGCCGCAATGGCGGTGCAGAACTGGGCCGTCGTCTGGCTGCGAGCCTGGGCCAGCGCCCGGC
>Ga0302347_1004293_pt1 | contig 11498 bp, 6 predicted proteins | sample PhyWR1_FD_202178 | JGI IMG/M metagenome (GOLD analysis project Ga0302347, IMG submission 202178) | Leaf surface microbial communities from wheat plants in UC Gill Tract Community Farm, Albany, California, United States - DLSL W.R1 (v2)... | ecosystem: Host-associated > Plants > Phyllosphere >...
CACCGGCTCGGCGCCGAAGAACTTCCACACGGCAGCGAGAATCCCCGACACCGGGTGGAAAATCAGGTTCTTCCAGATCAGCGCACCGACGGTGGGCATGATGAAGAACGGCGAAATCAACAGCACCCGCACCAGGCCCCGGCCAAAGAACTCACTGGCCTCCAGCAGGGCGCTGATCAACACGCCAAATACCACGCTGATCAGCAGCACGCTGCCCACCAGCAACAGGGTATTGGTGGCGCCGGGCAGGAAGCCCGAATCGGTGATGAAGTAGGTGAAGTTCTCCAGCCCCACGAATTGGTTTTCGCCCGGGTAGAGCAGGTTGTAGCGGATCAGCGAAAAGTACAGGGTCATGCCCAGCGGCACGATCATCCACAGCAGCAGCAAGGCCACCGAGGGGCTGACGAGAAACCAGCCGGGGTTGGCCACGCGGTTTTTGGGTGTTGTATTCATGGTGATCAGAACCAGTCAGGTACATGCAAACGCGGTCAGTGTGGGAGGGGGCAATCCCCCTCCCACATTTGACTGTGGTGAGGGCTCAGATTACTTGGGGTAACCGGCCCGCTTCATTTCACGCTCGGTGGTGGTCTGCGCGGCGGTCAGTGCGGCATCCACGGTTTGCTGACCGGTCAGCGCGCCGGAGAAGAACTTGCCGACCTGGGTACCAATCGCCTGGAACTCAGGAATGGTCACCAACTGGATCCCGATATACGGCACCGGCTTGAGGGTAGGCTTGGTCGGGTCCGCGACTTTCAGCGATTCCAACGTCACCTTGGCGAACGGCGCAGCCTTCATGTACTCGTCGCTGTAGGTGGATTTGCGCGTACCAGGCGGTACGTTGGCAACACCATCGGTCTTGGCGACCAGTGCGCCGTATTCCTTGGAGGTTGCCCAACTGGTGAACACCTTGGCGGCGTCCTTGGCCTTGGAGCTGGTCGGGATCGCCAGGCTCCAGGAGTACAGCCACGAGGTGCCCTTGTCGGTCTTCTCATGGGGGGCAAAGGTGAAGCCGACATGATCGGCGACTTTGCTTTGGGTCTTGTCGGTGACAAACGAGCCGGCCACGCTGGCGTCGACCCAGATCGCGCACTTGCCGCTGTTGAACAGCGCCAGGTTTTCGTTGAAACCGTTGCTGGATGCACCCGGCGGGCCGGATTTTTTCATGTTGTCGACGTAGAAGTTCAGCGCGTCCTTCCATTCAGGACCGTTGAATTCAGGCTGCCACTTCTCATCGAACCAACGCGCGCCGTAGCCGTTGGCGAGGGTGGTGATCAGCGCCATGTTCTCACCCCAACCGGCTTTGCCACGCAGGCACAGGCCGTATTGCTCTTTGCTCTTGTCGGTGAGTTTGGCGGCGTATTCGCCGATCTGGCTCCAGGTCGGGTGCTCGGGCATGGTCAGCCCTGCGTCCTTGAACAGGTCGGTGCGGTAATAGGTGATCGAGCTTTCGGCGTAGAACGGCAGGGCGTACAGCGAACCTTTGACAGAAAGGCCGTCACGCACCGAAGGGAATACGTCGTCGAGGTCGTAGGACGCCGGCAGGTCCTTCATCGGCTCCAGCCAGCCCTTGGCGCCCCAGAGTGCGGCTTCGTACATGCCGATGGTCAACACGTCGAACTGCCCGCCCTGGGTGGCGATGTCGGTAGTGAGGCGTTGGCGCAGCACGTTTTCTTCGAGCACCACCCAGTTCAGCTTGATGTCCGGATGCTCGGTCTCGAAGGTTTTCGAGAGCTTTTGCATGCGGATCATGTCGCTGTTGTTGACGGTGGCAATGGTCAGGGTCTGCGCGCCAAAGCTGACGGCGCTGAGGGTCATGCAGGTTGAGACAAGCAGTGCTTTTGCTGTGAACTTCATCGCGCACTCCATTTCTGCGCCCAGGGGGCTACAGAAGGACAGTTATTGTTGTTGTGTCTTCCTACGAACAGTCAGGAAGAGTGTGCGTTGATTACAGCCTTCAAATCGGCTTATGACAAATCCTTGGGCGCACTGGGACTGATACTTTTTTGCACTGCCCCAGCGGCGCGCTGCCCGCACGGTCCACGGGAACGGATACGGGTAACGCGGTGGCGCTGGGGTACCGTTTAAGCCTCTAGCCGGCCATGGCGTTCGTGCGGGGTGGGTGGTAAACGGGAAAGTAGGTGAACAGAAAGTATTCGATGGGGTTGTTCAGCATGGAGATGTCACTGCGGTTCTTTAGAATGTCGACGTTATCGTGAACCGCGTAGGTTTCGCTCAGCAGCAGCGGGCCCTGGACCTTGCCATATTGTTCAGTGCTGCGGTCAAACTCGGCGGTCACCAGTTCCGGGCTTGGGGTGACGGTAACCGTGCCCATGAAGGCCTTGACGGGTTTGTTGATCAGCCGTTGGAAGTCGGCGGCAAACGAGTTTTCGCTGCCATTGGCGGAGTAACACACCAGTAATCGCGTGTTGGCGAAGGTGGCCGGGTCAATGCCCTTCGCCAGTAGATCGGCATGCAGTTGTGCGGCGCTATGTTCGGCGCCTTCATAGATGATCGTCGAGGGGCTACCGGACAGCTTTTCTCTGAGGCCCAGGTCACGGCCGTGGGCGTTGATGTTCAGGCGTGGCTTGCCTTTGTATTCGTCCACGAAGGTAAACAGGTCGTCCTTGACCAGTTTCGTCTCCTTCATGGTGCCTTTCATGACCATCAGGCGCGGGACTTTTGCCGAAACGCCGTGTGGGTTGATCTCCACCGGGGCGGCCACTCGAACCTGCGTGTGCGACGGCGGGGCGGGCGCAATAACGCCATCTACCAACCGGCTGCCGCCGGTTGTGGCCCGGGTTGAAGGTGTGGTGGGCGACTTGAGCGATGGGCGCGTCTTGAAGTGCAGCAACAGCGTGGCGAGGTTGGTCAACAGGTCTGCCAGGGCTGCCTCTTTATTCTTCGAGTCAGCGTCAGTCAGGGTCTGCAGGTCCTTGACGATACCTTCGGCCTGCAGCAGCAGGCCGAGCGTGGCAGCGGGGCCGCGCAGCGCCGGCAGCAGGGCATTGAGCAGCAGGAACCCCCCCTCCTTGAGGGACGCCCAACGGCTTTGTGCGCTGGCGGTCGATTGGTGCTCGGCCAGGGTGATCAGGCTCTGGGCATTGGCCTCGTACAGGTGTTCCATCAGTTTACCGTCTTGCAGGGTTTGCTGCAGGCGGTTGTCCACCGCCAGGGGGATCGTCTGATTGAGGGGCACGGACCCCAGGTTGACGCCGAATATCACCAGGTTGGGGTGTTTGAAGCCGTTGCCGCTGTACTCCTTTTGAACGTTTTCAGGTAGCCAGGCGAGCGTGTCATTTTGCAGTTTGCCCTTGTTCTGAATGGCGTCCAGCAGCGCCTGGCGCGAAGCAAATTGCAGCAGCGGCGCTTCGGCAATCAGTGGGCGATACAGGATATGTGGGCCGGTGCTGCTGTCCTTGGGTTCGATCAGGTAGGCGCCTTCGACCACATCGATTGTGCCTTGGGGCTTGTTATCAAACGCCAGCGGCCGGATCACGATGTCCTTGCCGTCAACGGACTTGGGGCCGGGTTGCGGCTTGAGTATCTTCTGGACGTACCGGAAGCCGGTGGCGTTGAAACCGGACTCACCCTTGATGCTCAGTTCCAGCGCTTTCATCTGCAACTCGATCGGCACTTGCTGAGTAAACAGCGCGCGACGTTCGGCGGTTTTTTCAGGCGCACCGAGCAGGTCTTTCTTGAGCAAAGCCGGGTAGGTGGTGCCGATATCAAGCTCGTCTACCAGTGTCTTCAGATAAAGCTCTTGCTCCAGAGCCGGCACCCTGGTTTTTATTTCTACGCCGTTTTCCTTGAGCCCGGTCTTGAAAAAAACTTCTACCTGACCATTGGGCAGTCCCGACAGATTGTTGAGGAGCATGTCGGTCAGGCTCATGGTTTTGCGCTCGACATAGCCGGATGTACCCGGCGCGCCCTGGGCGACTTTGAAGACCACCTCCAAATCCTCGGCGGCGTACTGCGTGAGCTTTTTGCTGGCCGGTAGCTGGTCGAATTGCTGCTGCGCAAACGTGCGGATGTCGGGGATGCCGTCGCTGTAGGCCCGGCCTTTGTTGCGTTGGATGAAACCCGCCAGCTCAAGGCTCAATGCCTGCAGCACAAAACGCTCTGCTTCGCCGGCGGTGGCCAGCCAGTCGGGCAGCGGGGTTTTGATTGGCTTCGCCGTGTCGAGGGGCATCGTTGTCGGGAGGTCGGACAGGCTGTTGCCCTGATGCTGTTGGATGAGGATGTCGGCCTGGGCATCGAACATATTGCCGGTTACTTCCCGAGGGGTTCCGAGCGCTTTGAGGTCATCCCAGCGGGTGTACGGGGTGATTTTTCCGTTGGGCTCCACCAGCAGCAGAATCTCACGATTTGATGGCGACAAGGCGCGGTGAATCAGCAGGTTCGGCGAAGCGCCGGGAAAGCTGTAGACGGTGGCGCCGGAGCTCATGGAGTCAAGAGGGGCAGGGCGCGTGGAACCGTCGGGATGCGTGAGAACCATGCCCAGGGTTTTACGTTGTTCCTCATCCAGGCCGGTTTTTTTCAGCGCGGCCAGTTGCAGGTTGCTGCGCAGAATGCTGCTGACCACGGCCCGGTGATTACCGGGGAAGACAGCAGCAGTATTGCCTGAAGTGTTGAAGGCCGGTTTGTTCCAATACTCACGCGAGTCTGCTTCGAACGCGTCGCTCAGTTGGGCGGGCAGGTCTCGTATGGCCGCACTGAGGGCAGGCAGATCGAGGGCGAGCGGGACCTTGGCCGGGGTGCCTGTGCGCGCCAATATATCAGCGCGAGTATCAAAGGCTTGGTCGGCGCTGGTGAAGTTGGGCGCATCGCCGCCGGCCAGGTAGTCCAGGGCCAGCGTCAGCAATTGCGTATATTTGAGTTGCCCCGGGTTGTCCGGGTCGGGGGCTGCAATGGCGAGCTGGTTGACGTCGATGTCCAGCGCCTGTTGAGTGGCGCTTATCTTGTCGTTGAGCAACCGGGTGATCACGCTGTACAGGGTTGGCTCAGCGGCGAACTGGCGCTGTGCAATCGCGGCCAGTGGGTGGGGTTGCGGCGTGCCTGGGGTATCGAGTCGCTGGATGGCCGCGCGTTGGCGTTGCTGGACCTTGCGGGAGCGTTCGTCAGTCAGCGCTGTATCCGGGTTCAATGCGGGGAAGCCTTGGTGGTAGAGCATCGCGCCGTGGGCGAGCGTTTCTGCCAGGGGGCGCGGGGTAAACGGCACGCCATAGAAGTTCAAGGCCATGGTGAGTGAGATTGAGCCGTCAGCGGCATGCTGAACGAGTTCATTGGTGCCTTCACCGAGTTCGCTGGCCAGCGCCCTGATCCGGCCTGATACCTGTGCCCATCCGGATTGATCGTGGACCGTTGCGACGGTGCGAAATACGCGGTTTACCGAGTCCAGGACCACCAGGTCGCCCGCAGGTAGGCGAATGTACAAGTTTGATGGGTCGAGGTTTTTCGTTCGCACAAAATCCATCACGGCCTCAGCCTGAAATGCACGGTTGAAGGCCTTGATCGTTTGCCCGAGGGTGGAACGCACGGGCGGGGTAATGACATGGCCCGACATTGGGCTCGCGTTGTCAGGTCGTATTTCGTTTCTAGTTGTCAGCAGCGCTGCTGCACTCAGTCGCGCGGCCGCTTTATCCGCCTCTTTGACCTGCGTTGCTACGCTTGCGGCCGGCGCGACGGCGGGTATCTGACCACTCGCGCGCAGGCTCGCAACGCCGAGTATGGTCTGTCGCTGGTCGTCGAGGATGACGCGAGGGTGGGGCTGTGTGGAGCCGGACAAACCGGGGAACGATCCGGTATTCAGCAGGGTGCCGATCTCGCAAAGCCGGTCTTTGGGATTGGGCGGGGAACCATAGAACGACGCCACCAAGCTGGTTGGCGCGCTGTGTTCATCGCTGTAGGTAAACCGGTCGCGAAGCAGACTCGCGGCGGCTTTCAGGTCTGCGCTGGCCTGTGTCCAGCCTGGGACGTGATCAGCAAAGGTGGTGATTTTGCCGTTAACCCGACATTCGAGCGTGCCGCCGTAGTTGGGGTTCCAGCGCAGGGTTGACGTGTCGATGTTGTGAGTTGTGGCAAACGTGGCAAAGGGTTCTGCTTTCAACACGCGGGCGAAATTTGACCAGGCCATGCCAAAGGTTGAATAAGGGGCAATAGTGGACATACGTGGAGGGTTCCAGTTGTCTGTCTCAGCGCTGCGGGGTGAGGCTTCACCTTCCGCCAGCGCGAAGGCGTAATGGATGGCCATCTCGCTGTCGCTGTTTTCTACCAGCTGTTTGGCGCTGTTGGCGTTTTCAAGGCTGACAAACGGCAGGTCGCGGCGTGAACGCCCCCGTGTTTCCGGCGCGGTTGACGCATCACGCGCAGGCAGCGCTGCCGCAGGTTGAGCGGCTATCGAATGCACTATGGCGGTCTTGGTGGGGTGACTCAGAGGGGCAATGGCCATGTCAGCTACCTTGGGAAGTTCTCGGAATGACAGCGGCTGATGAGTTTTCTTACGCTGGCAGTCGATGTGTGGATCGCGCGTGCGCGAACGTTCCTGGGAATACCTGGCAGGATTCATTGCAGGGGATTACGTGAAAGGCGGGAGGGGTAGGGCGGCGAGGGTCTAGCCCAGGTTCTGCTCCGTCAGCCGCTGCACCGCCAGGCGCCGGTAATGTGACGGGGTCATGCCCTTGAGCTGCTGAAAGCGCCGATTGAAGTTGGAGATATTGTTGAAGCCCGACTCGAAACACACATCGGTCACGGCCTTGTCGCCATCAGCCAGCAACTCGCAGGATTTGCTGATGCGCAAACGGTTGACGAACTCGATAAAGGTGCGCCCGGTGGCCTGCTTGAATACGCGGGAAAAATACGTCGGTTTCATCCCCAGATGGTCGGCCACTTCCTCCAGCGGCAACTCGCGTGCGTAGTGGGCAAAGATGTAGTCCACCGCACGGTTGGTGCGGTCGACGCTGTGCTCGTCAGCCAGTTGTGGCGTGGTCGCGCCGGACAGCAATTGGTAGTTTTCACAGGCGGCCAGCACTTCCAGCAGGATAAAGAAGTGCCCCAGGCGCGCCATGCCCTGGGCGTCCTCGATGCGTTGCATCAGGGCCATGGCCTGGGCGATGGTGCTTTTACAGCGAAATTCGATGCCGTATTGCGCACGTTCCAGCAATGGTGCCAGAGTCTTGAGTTCGGCGAAAGTATGGCTGCCTTGTTCGAACAGGTCATCGGTGAAGTTCACCAGCATGTCGCGCTTGGGCACCACCTCGTCTTCCTCGACCTGGCTGATCCAGTTGTGGGGCAGGTTGGGGCCGGTGAGGAACAGGCTTTCGGGGTAGAAGTTGCCGATGTAGTCGCCGATAAACACCTTGCCGGAGCTGGCGACAATCAGGTGCAGCTCGTATTCCTTGTGGAAATGCCAGCGCACTAAAGGGCATGGGAAGCCATGTTGGCGATAGATGATGGACAGACCGTTGTGATCGTCCATCAGCTCGTAGGAAGGGTCGGTAATGCGCGTTGCTCGGGTCATGCTGCCGTCGCTTTATTGTGGTTGCTGCGTAGGATAATGCCCCGTCGCGTGCAACCTCGCCAGCCTCGCTGTTTATAGCGTACGGTTTTTTGCCTCGATCCACTGGGACATGTACTGGGTACTTTTATGCGCGTGGTGGCGCAGCATGCTGCCGGTGAAGTTGTCCCGGCGATGGGCGGCCAGACGGCTGCGGCAGTGTTCCAGGCGGGCCACCAATGCCGGGCCGTGGACGTTCTGGTCGTAACGGCGAGCCAACAGCAGGCGCCCGTCTTCCTGGGCCTGGGTCCAGCGTTCGCGGTCCTGATACAGCGCCACGGCCGCTGCCGCGAATGCCTCGGCGCTCTGTTCGATAGCGCCCGGCCAGGGCTGCGCATCGCCCATGGCCTCGGCACCGATGGGCGTGGTGATATTCGGCGTGCCGCACAGCATCGCGTCCGCCAGCTTGCCCTTGATGCCCGCGCCAAAGCGCAGCGGCGCCAGGCAAATGCGCGCGGCGGTCATGACCTGCAGGGCATCTTCGGCCCAGTTCATTACATGAAAGCCCTGCGCCGGGTTGTGCAACGCGGTGGCCTTGGGCGGGGTGTAGGCGCCATAGATATGCAGTTGGGCGCCGGGCAATTGCTGGCGGATCAGCGGCCAGACGCTGTTCTTCATCCACAGCACCGCGTCCCAGTTGGGCGCGTGGCGGAAGTTGCCGATACTGAGGAAGTGCGCGCGGTCCTCAAAGGGCGCGAAGGCCTCGGTCGGCGGCACCATCATCAATGGGCACCAGTGGAGCAGGGCGGCGGGCACCTTGAACTGTTCGGTGAGCAGGCGGATTTCCACGTCGGAAATCATCAGGCTGATATCGCAGCGGTAGATCGCCGCGATTTCACGCTTGGCCAGGTCGGTGTCGGCCATCAGCTGGAATTCTTCTTCCAGTGCGGGGGCGAACAGCGCGGTGAAATCGTCGCTGTCAGTTTTGAGCAGGTTTTTGAGGCGCTGGTGACGCGCGTCACGCAGGCTTTGCAGGTCGGAGGTTTCCAGCACCCGCAGGGCGTCGGGGCAGCATTTCTCCACGCGCCAGCCAAACTGCTCTTCCATCATGAAGCGGTCGAACAGCACGATATCCGGCGCAAGCTCGCGGATAAAGTCGTCGAAACTGCTGTTATTGAGCTCGATAGCGCATTCGGCGATGCCCAGGCTGAGCAAGTCGGCCTTGTGTTCGCCGAGCGCGGCCGGGCTGCTGAACGTAATGTCCCAACCTTGCGTAAGAAAGCTCTCGAGAATCTGCATCATATGCCCGCCGGCGGCCGAGGAGCGCGGCTCCGGCCAGACATAACCAATGACCAGGACTTTGGTGGCGGGCGGATTCATCAACAACGGCTTCCTTCAAGGGCGGGCGAAAAGCGCGCAATTAAACCACAATCGGTCACATGACAATTTGCGTCTGGCGGTAGGTAGCCACGGTACTTTGTGGTTAACTTCGGCGTCTCGAATTCGTTTAACCAAAACCCAGCATAAGGATTCCGTTCATGGCTCAAGTCACCCTTCGTGGTAACCCTGTCCAGGTTGAAGGCGAATTGCCGAAAATCGGCGCCAACGTCCCTGAGTTCAAACTTGTCGCTGTCGACCTGTCTGACGCAACCCTGGAAACGTTCGCCGGCAAGCGTAAAGTGCTGAACATCTTCCCAAGCGTCGACACCCCGACCTGCGCCACTTCGGTGCGCAAATTCAACGCCCAGGCCAACGATCTGCGCAACACCGTGGTGCTGTGCATCTCCTCCGACCTGCCGTTTGCCCAGAAGCGCTTCTGCGGTACCGAAGGCCTGGACAACGTGCTGAGCCTGTCGGACTTCCGTAACGCCGACTTCGCTGTCGACTACGGCGTCTCCCTGGCTGACGGCCCGCTGCAAGGCCTGACCGCCCGCGCCGTGGTGGTACTGGACGAAAACAACAACGTGCTGCACAGCGAGCTGGTGCCGGAAATTGGCCAGGAGCCAAACTACGAAGCGGCCCTGGCTGTTTTGAAGTAACTGTTTCGGCGCGTTGCTGTCGTTTTGCAGTAACACGCTTGCTACATGATTGCGGCCTGGCCTAGTCCAGGCCGTTTTCATTTGTGCTTCAGACGCTTAGCTGAATAGGCGACGGACTAAGCTCAGAAGTTAAAAGTTGTAAGCCCAAGGTAAATAGCCGGTAAAGGCGCTTTTCTTAATGCGCCCCAGTGCTTATCTTTCAGCCTCCCAAAGAAGAAGCTCTCGCGCCCAATGGTTGATCACTCCATGCAATCCTCCCCCCGTAAGTCCCGCCGCTGGCTGTTCGGCCTGCTTGTGCTGCTGGTTATCGCCGGCCTGTGCTGGAAATTCTGGCCCGGCAGTCACAAGGATGGCACCGCGCAAGCGCCAGCCGGGCATGCCGGCAAGTCGGGGATGATGCGCCCGGGCTTCGGCGGCTCCACCGGCCCGGTCCCGGTGCGTGTGGCACCGGCGGTGTTGGGGGATTTCCCGGTGTACTACAAGGCCTTGGGCACGGTGACGGCGCTCAACACCATCAATGTGCGCAGCCGGGTGGGCGGCGAGTTGGTGAAGATCGCCTTTGAAGAAGGGCAAATGGTCAAGGCCGGCGACCTGCTGGCGGAAATCGACCCGCGCAGTTACCAGAACGCCTTGCTCCAGGCCCAGGGCACGCTGATGCAGAACCAGGCGCAGCTGAAAAACGCCCAGGTCGATGCACAGCGTTACCGCGACCTGTACGCCCAGGACAGTATCGCCAAGCAAACCCTGGACACCGCCGAAGCGCTGGTTCTGCAATACCAGGGCACGGTCAAGACCAACCAGGGCGCGGTGGATGACGCCAAGCTCAACCTCGAATTCACCAGGATCCGCGCGCCGATCAGCGGCCGGGTCGGCCTGCGTCAGGTCGACGTGGGCAACCTGGTGGCGGCCAACGACACCACCTTTCTCGCCGTGATCACCCAGACCCAGCCGATCAGCGTGGCCTTCACCCTGCCGGAAAACACCCTGGACACCGTGCTGACCCGCTACCACGCCGGCAACAAGCTGCCCGTGGAAGCCTGGGACCGTGGCGACGTGAAGCAACAGGCGGCCGGCGTGCTGCAAAGCCTGGACAACCAGATCGACGTGACCACCGGCACCCTGAAATTCAAGGCGCGCTTCGATAACAAGGACCAGGCGCTGTTCCCCAACCAGTTCGTCAATGTGCACCTGCTGGCCGATACCCTGCATAACGTGGTGCTGGCGCCGTCGGCGGCGATTCAGTTCGGCAACACCGGCACCTTCGTCTACGTGCTAGATGGCGACAAGAAGGTCAAGGTCCAGCCACTGGTGGTCGGCGACACCGACGGCGACAACACCGTGATCAAAGAGGGCCTCAAGGCTGGCGACCGTGTGGTGCTGGAAGGCACCGACCGTCTCAAGGACGGCAGCGAGATCGAAGTGGTCAATGACAGCGCCGAAGTGCCGACCACCCCGACCGAACATCTGCAAGGCAAGCCGGCAGCGAAAGGGGAGACCGGCACCACCGCCGGCAAGGCGCAAAAGGTCGGTTCATGAACCTGTCGCGGCTGTTTATCCTTCGCCCGGTCGCCACCACGCTGAGCATGCTGGCGATCGTGTTGGCCGGCATCATTTCGTATCGATTGCTGCCGGTATCGGCCTTGCCGCAGGTGGATTACCCGACGATCCGCGTGATGACCCTGTACCCCGGCGCCAGCCCCGATGTGATGACCAGCGCGGTCACCGCGCCGCTGGAGCGCCAGTTCGGGCAAATGCCCGGCCTCACGCAAATGGCGTCCACCAGCTCCGGCGGTGCGTCGGTGCTTACCCTGCGTTTCAACCTTGACATCAATATGGATGTCGCCGAGCAACAGGTGCAGGCTGCGATCAACGCCGCCACCAACCTGCTGCCAAAGGACCTGCCGGCGCCGCCGGTGTACAACAAGGTCAACCCGGCGGACACCCCGGTGCTGACCCTGGCGATTTCC
>Ga0302347_1004296_pt1 | contig 11493 bp, 13 predicted proteins | sample PhyWR1_FD_202178 | JGI IMG/M metagenome (GOLD analysis project Ga0302347, IMG submission 202178) | Leaf surface microbial communities from wheat plants in UC Gill Tract Community Farm, Albany, California, United States - DLSL W.R1 (v2)... | ecosystem: Host-associated > Plants > Phyllosphere >...
AAAGGAAATCTTTTCTGTAAAACGCCGTAAAACAATGCTGAATTCATAAGGTAAAATTGTTAGACAAAGTTCGGTTTTTTAAATGGCAAAATCAATTTTAAACCATATAAGTGAGATAAGTTATTTAAGTTTAGGATTTGGCATTTCTAATTTTATGAACTTAAATAACTTATATGGTTAAAAAAATAATAGAAACATAACTTGCTGCTAACTTTCTTGTAATATTGTTTTTTAAAATTGCAATTATATTTGTTCCTTTTTAATTTGTAAGTTTGTGCTCGCCTTAAAATTCTTTCTTGAAACATAACAGGTAACGAATTGTAAATCAAATATGTCATTACAAAATACTAATATCACTTCAAAAAATTACAAAAAGCTTTCTATTCAGGTTTCTCTGACCGGATTGTCGTTTTGTTGTTTTGATACTTTAAACAATACCGTAACCACTCTAAAGGAAATTCATTTTGATACTGTTCATAAAGCTACCAAAATCGAAGAGTTATTTGGAGACGCGTTTAACAACCATCCGGAATTAAAAGAAACTTACGACGAGATTTTAGTAATTCACAACAATAATCTTTCGACTTTTGTTCCTTCGGCTTTGTTTGATGAAGATTATCTTGGAAGTTATTTGCAATACAATACAAAAGTATTTGAAACTGATTTTTTTGCATACGATCAAATTTCAAATTACCAAATGAATGCCGTTTATATTCCGTATGTTAATATAAACAACTTTTTTATAGATCAGTTTGGCGCATTCGATTACAAACATGCCAACAGTATTTTGGTCGAAAAAATCCTGGATAATTCCAGAAATATCGACGACAAAAAAATGATTGTCAATTTCAATTTCGGTCATTTTGAAATTATTGTGGTTCAAAACCAAAAACTGCTTTTTTTCAATTCATTTGAATATCAAACTCCTGAAGATTTTATTTATTTCCTGCTTTTTACGGCAGAACAATGCAATCTGAATCCGGAGATTTTTAAGCTCGAATTATTAGGAACAATCGACGAAAACGATCCATATTATGCTATTGCATACAAATATGTCCGCAATATTTCTTTTATGGACGTAAGCACTTTACAGCAAAAAAACAGCTTCTCGACAATCGAAAATCAAAAACATTATATCTTATTTCAATCATGAGAATTATTTCAGGAAAATACAAAGGACGCCGAATTTTTCCGCCAAAAAACCTTCCTGTAAGACCTACAACTGATATGAGTAAAGAAGCATTATTTAATGTTTTGAACAATCATTTTAGTTTTGACGGCTTAAAGGTTTTGGATTTATTTTCGGGAACAGGAAATATTAGTTATGAATTCGCTTCACGCGGAAGTGCTCCAATTACGTCTATCGACGGTGATTTTGGGTGCGTAAAATTCATCAAACAGGTTTCGTCAGAATATGATTTTGATATTGCAGCAACCAAAAGCGATGTTTTTAAGTTTTTGGAAAACTGCAAAACTTCTTATGATATTATTTTTGCCGATCCGCCTTATGGTTTGGATCAGGCTACATTCGAAAAAATTGCGCTTACTGTTTTCGAAAGAGAATTACTATCTGAAGACGGCATGATGATTATCGAACATTCAAAATATACAAAACTGGATCATTTGAGTAATTTTTCTTTTCAAAAAAGTTACGGAGGTTCATTTTTTAGTTTCTTCGAATTGAATTCGACTGATGACGACGAAGAACTTTCAGATAATACTCCATTAAAAATTGTTGAAGAAGACGAAGGATAAAATTCCTTTTTATTGATAAAAAAAAATTCCCGTGATCTACGGGAATTTTTGTTTTATAACTGATTTATGCTTTCTTCTTTTTAAAATTAAAATAATAATTAATCCCAAAACCCAAAATCCATTTTGTATCAATTCTACTGGCGTTAGGACTTAATTTATTTAATGTTTTTCCGAGATTTACATTTTGAAAATCTAAAATAAGACTCATTGAATCTGAATATTCATCAGAAAAACTAAGATTATAACCAATCCCGATACCTATAGACTGACTCCACTCCTTCGCAATTTCTTTTTTACTAGAAGTCAAATTGCCATTTGCATTATAATTGTAGGTGTTTTTATGCGCTTCAATGGTAGAAATTGAATATTTTGGAAGAATTTCAAAATAAGAAACCAATTCGTTACCTAAAATTATCTTTGGAGAAAAACTAAAATTGACGGCACTTGCAGTTCTTGTATATTCGGCATTCATGATATTATTTGCATCAACAGTACTACGCGTTTCTAAATTTCCAAGTAAAGCACTAATTCCAATTTCTGGTTTTATGTATTTGCTGACATTAAACTCAGCTCCGGATCTTAGACTAAAGATTACCGATTTTTCAAAATCAGAATGCACATAAACTCCACCACCCAAAAATGGCTCTACAAGCTGAGCATTCACAAAACCAAAACACAATAAAAACAAACCAATCAATATTCTTTTTTTCATATTTCTTTACTAAATCTCTATTCTTTTAATTACAGCTTAAAGAAACGTTATTTTTTTAAATCAGTAAGAATAAGCTTAAAATAAATATGCAATTAATCAAATCTTAAGATTTAAACTTCAATTCGATTTATCTAATTCGATTTTGATTCTCATCAATACTTTTTTCTTTGAATTGAGAAGCTGTAATTTTCCCAAAAGAATAACGAACTGCAAGCGAAATTTCATTAACATCGCTTAAATATCTCGCTGTAGAACTAATATTTTTAATGGTAAATCGTTCTTTATAAATGGAGTTTTTAAAAATATCATTGTAACTCAATGTACAATTCCAGTTTTTTCCAAAGGTTTTCGTGAGCGACATATCACAAATAAATTTTGCATTTCGCTCAAAAACACCTTCTTTCTGTTTGGTAACTCCCCAAAATGTTAGCGCAAAAGTAAATTCTTTAGGAAGCTTAAAAGTGTTACTGGAATAATAATACAAATAGGTTTTGGAAGAAGTAAACAAGGCCGAATCGTCTTCAATTTTGTTCTTTGCAAAAACCAAAGAATTGGTCGTGTTCCAGTTTTTATATGCAAAAGGAAGTAGAAATTCAATATTATAACCGGACTCTTTATTAAAATTAGTTTCGGTAAAAGTTAAAATATTGCTTTTATCGTCGAACAAAAAATCCTGATAAATTGAGTTTTTGTTTTTATACAAAGTCAGTTTTAAAGATTTATCATTATACTGAAAAACAGTCGAAACTATATCCATAAATGTTGGCCCTAAATTGATATTACTTCCGTAAATAAAATACGGATTTATATAAGTCGCAATCATACTCAAAGCAGAATAATTGGGTCTTGAAATGCTTTTAGCATAATTAATATTGATGCTTTTAGTACTATCAATTGCAAACGAAAGTTCGGCTTTTGGAAATAAATTGGTATAGTTTTTATCAATTAAAGCATTCTCTTCATTTTGATATTTCCCGTTTGCTTTTGTGTTTTCAAGTCGAAGTCCTATGGAATAATTGAGTTTCTTTATTTTTCCGGAAAGTTGCGAATATGCGGCTAGATTTTCTTCTCTAAAATTATAATTAAAACCTGTATTTTCATTTTCTTCAAAATCAAAAATTGCCGTATTCGATTTAGATTTTGCTTTTAAATAAAGTCCGCCGTATTCGAGATTCATTTCGTTTTTAAACTTTTTTTCTACATCTATTCTTCCTGAAAAAACATCAACCTTAAATTTCTGATCTCTGTTTTGTGACAATTCCAAACCTGTTTCATTAAAGTCATTTTCGACCAAACTCCATAAATGCTGATTAAAATTAGAATATTGAAAACCAACAAAAAGTTGTGTATCAATAGCTTTCATTTTTTTAGAGTAATTGATAAATGAGTTCACAAAATCTTTATCGCTCGAATTATCGCTTAATGTAAAAACATGGTTTTTTTCCTCTTTATTTTTATTATTAGTGATCGTATTTATTGGAAAACTATCCTGTTGAAATTTGCTATTCACATTAAATGAAAAATAATCTTCTTCATTTATTTTATAAAATAGTCCACCTCCAAAAATAAATTGCTTTCTTTTGGTATTTGCAGTTACATCATACATTGAAGCAATTTGAGCATTAGAAATTTGATAGTCAATACTATGATTTTCCCACGGATTCAAGCGATTGTAATTGAAATTAGTTTTCCACTCTAATTTGTCTTTTTTAAAACTCAAATTGAATCCGAGGTAATTATTGAAGTTCTTTTTCAAAGATGCAACTTCGGAGATTTCTGTTCGAAAGCCTTCTTTTTTGCTCAATTTTCTGGTAATTAAAATCACAGCGCGACCTTCGGCTTCATATTTAGAAGAAGGATTCTGAATGATTTCGATTGTTTTAATATCGGCGACAGCCAAAGCATTTAAATCATTCATTTCTGCTCTTTGATTGTCGATATAAATCAGCGGATTTCCTTTTCCAACAATTGAGATTTTCTCCCGATCTGAACTTATTTGTACCAAAGGCAATTTAGAAAGCAAGTCAACCGGATTTGGAACGGAATTGTAAACCGAATTGGCAACGTCAACTTTTATGTTTCCGTTAGAATTTGTAAACGTCTTTTTGTTTTGAGTAATTACAACTTCATCCAGTTTGTTCGAAATCGAATCTTTTGGTGTTTCATTTTGTGCTTTTGCAACAAGAGATAGCAAAAACATCATCAATATAATGAGCAATTTTAAAGGCAAACAGATATTCATCTTGAAAAGAATTTTGGTTTATGGCATTGCAAAAATGCTTTGAAAAACCAGTTCTGAAAGTTAATCGAAGGTTAATGGAGCGTTAATCTCTTTTTTGTGTCATAAAAGCATTATTTTTGGATGTAGAAAAATGGGTCACAGATTACCTTAGAATCTGTGTTTTCCGTGAGCCTTAATTTCAAAACTGATGAAACAAAGAATCAATTTATTAATCGCTTTTTCTGTGGTCGCGCTTGTTGTCCTGACAACGGTGCAATGCTATTTGGTAAAAACTACTTATGATTATAAAGTAGCGCAATTTCATACTCAGATTAAAAACGAAATTGCTCAGGTTACGAACAATTACAGTGATATAGATTCTGCTTTAGTGGCTAAAAAAGAAGCACTTTACAAAAAATTATCTGAGAATTATATTCTTGGAAAGAAGTCAAAACTGGATATTAAAACCGGTATTTTAAAAAATGAATTTCGAGATGCTTTAACCCAAAAATTGCAACGAAAGTTTGAACGCGATTTGCCGAATTTCAAAATTGATTTTGCAATTGTACTTAACAAATTTATTCTTTATAAAAATACTCAGGCAACAGATACAATTTTCTCTGAAGAACCTTTTATTCAAAACAAATTATACGGAAATCTGACTTCTTTAAATCATTCTTTTTTGGTTCGAAATTATGTTGGAACTACAAACGGAACTTTTGAAAATCAGAACTATAGTTTATTGACTGAAGATTCTATGTATGTTTCGGTTATCGATTGGGAAATGATCATTTTAAGCCGAATGGCTTTTATTCTGATTTTGTCTTTATTATCGATTGTAACCATAATCAGTCTTTTTATAATTGCCATAAAAGCATTGATTAAACAGAAAAAAGTGAGCGACGTTAAAACTGATTTTATCAATAATATTACGCACGAACTTAAAACACCTTTGGCTACTTTGGGTATTTCGACCAAGATTTTGGAGCAGAAAAACATTCGTGACAACGATGAAAATTTCAATTCTATTGTGAGCACGATTTCGCGTCAGAACAATCGTCTTCAAAATCTGATCGATCAGGTTATGGCCAATTCTTTGGCAGAAAATGAAATTGAATTGCAGAAAGAAAAAATTGAAACGGAAGATTTTTTGCTTTCGATTGTAAATGATTTTAAAATCACTTTTCCTAAAATTGATCTTAGAACTGATTTTCAAACGCAGAAAACAGTTTTAGTCATGGATAAATTTCATTTGACAACGGCTTTTCTAAATGTCCTGGAAAATGCTGTAAAATATGGTTCGAATACGATTAGTATAAAAACACGAATAATTGAAAATCAGTTTTCTGTAAGTATTGAAGATGACGGAATTGGTATTGCCAAAAACAAGCAATCTTTGCTTTTTGAAAAGTTTTATCGTGTTGAACAAGGAAATCTTCATAACACAAAAGGACTTGGTTTAGGCCTTTATTATGTCGATCAGATTATAAAAGCGCATCAGGGTTCTATTGCTGTTATGAGCGATTTAGGAAAAGGTGCTGTGTTTACAATGATGTTTAAAGTTTAATATATTCCTTTTGAAAAAAATTCTTTTAGCCGAAGACGATGCAGATTTTGCCAATGTTCTAAAACAATATTTAGAATTGTACCAATATGAAGTTTTCTGGGCAGAAAACGGAGAAATTGCTTTAGAATATTTTAAAAACCAAACTTTTGATATTTGCGTTTTTGATGTGATGATGCCTAAACTGGACGGATTTTCTCTTGCTGAAAAAGTGGTCAAAATTAATCCGGAAGTACCATTTATTTTCCTGACTGCGAGAAAAATGAAAGAGGATAAAATTATTGGTTTAAAATTGGGCGCGGATGATTATATTGTGAAACCTTTTGAGGCCGAAGAGCTGATTTTACGTCTTCAAAATATCTTAAAAAGGCTGGAACAAAAGAGAAGTCTTAACGGAAATAATATTATCGAAATTGGTTCTTATATTTTTGACAATAAACGCTTAACACTTAACTCTACCAATCATGTTCAGCAACTTACAGAAATGGAAGCTTCTCTTATCGAATATTTATATCTGAATCATAATCAGTTATTGAAAAGAGAACAAATTCTAATGTCGGTTTGGAAAAAAGACGATTATTTCTCTGGTCGTAGTATGGACGTTTTTATTAGTAAACTTAGAAAATATTTTAATTCTGATCCTAGAATTAGTATTGAAACAGTACGAAGTATTGGTTTAGAGTTTAAAATAGAAAAACCTTGACGAATCAAGGTTTTCTGTTTTATATCTGAAATTATTTTCCAATAACCCAGCCTATGCTGAAATTTATAATTGGAATAAATTCGGTATCATTTTTATCAAAATTTACACCCGGACCAGCGTTGAATTCTAAATTAAATTTTCCTTTATAAGTTCGTTGTAAACCCCAAATAGCGCCAACTGTAAGAGACGGTTCGTATTCGTTAAACCAGCTATTTGTAGATATGGACTTAAAATCATAATTGGCATTTAAGGCAACAAAATTTCCGGAATTGAATGCTGTTCTTTTTCCTTTGGTTGCTCTTTTTTCTAAATTATAATAATGACGAAATTGTTCTGTAATTCTTGGCGTAAAAAACCAACTCGATTCGTTGTACCAGCTATTGTGGCGATAACCAAATACTAAACTTGCTTCAGAATATAAAGTGTTTTTTGCCGTAAACCCGTGTTCGTATACAAAACCCGGCAACAACAAAGCGTTGATTTTAAATTGATTTTTTACAACAGAAACCGGAGCGTCGTCTTGAGCATTTGCAGCATTAATAAAAAGAACAGAAAGAAGTAAAAACAGGTACTTTTTTTTCATTTTTGGTTTTTAAAATTGGTTGGTCAAAAATAGTATTTTAATTAAATCTCACTACTAAATCTTAAATTATTTTCTTACAATAAATTTCCTGTAATTTTGGTTCTGTAAATCATATAATTTTAGTAAACAATTGTATAACAATTCATAAGATTTACAATTATACATTTGTTAAGCAAATTATTAAATCTAATTATCATGAACCTAAAAAGATTTTTCGGAGGGTTACTTACAATTCTCGGAATAGTAGGACTTATTTATACTGCGGTAATTTTTGCCGGCACTTCTGGAGAAACCAGAGATATAAAATCACTAATTATTTACGGTATTTTAGGAATCGTTTTCTTTACGTCAGGAATCAGCCTGGTTCGTGCTACAAAAGACGAATCTTAGTTTTTTTTTGAGACGCAAAGGTTAAAAGGGACAAAGGTTCAAAGATTTTCTCTCATTCTTAGCTTTGTCCCTTTGAACCTCTGATCCTTTGAACCTAATCTTCTAAAAGAGAATCTAAATTTAGCTCGGTAAAATCTCTTTCTGTTTTTGAGATTATGATTGTGGCAACTGTGTTTCCAATTAAGTTGGTAATCGCTCTTGCTTCACTCATAAATTTGTCAACTCCAAGCAAAAAGGCCAAACCTTCGACCGGTATTTTATGAAGTGCCGTTAAGGTTGATGCCAGCACTATAAAACCACTTCCGGTCACGCCCGCCGCACCTTTTGAGGTAATCATCAAAATTCCGATAACGGTCAGGATTTCGAAGAAACTCAAATGCACATCATACAATTGCGCTATGAAAATCACGGACATCGAAAGATAAATCGAGGTTCCGTCGAGATTAAAAGAATATCCGGTTGGAATTACCAATCCTACAACTGATTTACTACAACCCATTTTTTCCAGTTTTACCATAATACTTGGCAAAGCAGCTTCTGAAGATGAAGTTCCTAAAACGAGTAAAAGTTCTTCTTTAATGTATTTTAAAATAGAAAGAATACTGATTTTATAATATCTCAGAATACTTCCTAAAATTAGAAAAACAAAAAGTGCCATAGTGAGATAAACGCAAAGCATTAGTTTTCCCAGCGGAATCAATGTCGCCAAACCAAATTTGCCAATCGTATACGCCATTCCGCCAAAAGCACCAATTGGTGCTAAATACATCACATATTTTAATCCGGTGAAAACGACTTTTGAAAAACGTTCCAGAACCAAAATGGTTTGTTCTCTTTTTTTATAAAAATTCAATGCAATTCCGCAAACGATAGCCGCCAACAAAACCTGCAAAGTAAAATTGGAGAGGAAAAATTCCAGCCACGAAAAATCCTCTGCTGCGCCTTTTGTATATTGACTTGCGTCGCCAAAAGTTAAACCTGATTTATCTATTTTTCCGGGTTGAAACAAATAGGCAACCGCAACACCAATTGCCAAAGCAACCGTCGAAACGACTTCAAAATAAGCCAAAGCTTTTATACCAATTCGGCCCACTTTTTTAAGATTTCCCATTCCGGAAATACCTAAAACAATTGTCAGGAAAATAATTGGCCCAATAAAAAGTTTAATAAGATCAATAAATCTTTTACCCAGAATTTCCATTTTCAATCCGTTTTCGGGCGAAAAATGTCCGAGTAAAACTCCGGCAATAATGGCAATCAGAACCCAAAAAGTAAGATTTGTAAATACGGTATAAGAAAGGCTTTTCTTCGTTTTTGAAGAAGGATTTGGTGTGGTTATATTCATGAAAATAAATTAGATAGTTCACAAATATATATAAAAAAAGCAGACCTGTAAGCCGGATTCTGTTCTTGCTATTGCTAACAATACCTTATCATTTATCTAGATTCCGAATTACTTCGGAACTCAAGCTACCTACCCTTCAACAACGGACGAGAAGCCCTTAAATGCTGATATACTTGGTATTTCACCGCATAGAGTTTACCTGGTTTCACTACAGCATTACCTGTACATACTTTCTGCTGCACTTGTCCTAATCCTCTCGTTCCAAAAAACGAGAGAACCGACGGGTGTTACCCGCTATGCTTCTCTATGGTGTCCGGACTTTCCTCCCCTCCGATAAATCGGAGCGACGATAAGGCGGTCTGCGCGGCAAAAGTACAATTTTATCGTTTAACTATATTGATTTTAAATTTCCCATTTTATGATATTTATCTTAACTTTTTAGTTTTAAAATAGTTATCTTTAAAAATCTTTAATTATAAAATCAATTTATTATGAAAAGAATGTATCATTACGCAACTGTTTCAAAGGCTTTAGATCAATTGAATGAAAAAGGATTTACATGCGACTTTAATCGAAATGCTGACCAGATTAAAAAAAATCCTTCTAAATTTGAAATTGTTCATGTGTATCGATACGAAGGGGAATCGGACCCGGCGGATGAGGCAGTTGTATACGGAATTAAATCGACTTCTGGAAAAAAAGGAGTTTATGTTGCTGGCTTTTCAGCCGATTCAGATCAGGAAACTGCAAAGTTTTTATTTGATTTAAGTATTAGGGGAAGATAGCTTTTTGAGATTATCTTATCCTGTTTTGTCATTTCGACGAAAGGAGAAATCGCACTAGAAATTCCACAAGATTAATCGTTAATCTTTGTCGAATTTAAAGTGCGATTTCTTTTTTTGATTGTTTGAATGACTTAGTGAGATTGCTACGTTTCTTGCAATGACTTAAAACTCAAAATTTACTTTTCAAATCCATTCTTCCGTGAAGGATTCTAATAATTTCAATTTCGTTACTTGAAATAATCTGATAAAAAAGAATATGCTCGTTAGATTTATAACCTAATAATTGATCCTTTACATTATCGTATTGTTTTCCCAGATTAGGATTTTCGGCAACTTCTTTACAGGAATCTAAAAGTAAAAGATAATATTTATCGGCTTGGTTTTCTGACCATTCTTCAAAAGTATAATTCCAAATATCTGCTAAATCTTCAACGGCTTTATTGGTCAAATGATATTTAGCCATTTGTTCTCTTTGCTTTTAAACTTTCAAGATGTTTTTTAGGATCAAAATCTTCTGCACGACCACTATCTAATCCGTTCTGAATTGCTTTTTTTAAGACCTGCAATTTGCTTTCTTCTTCTTCCAAAAGACGCAATCCTGCTCTGACAACTTCACTTGCATTTTTGTATCTTCCTTCAGAAAGACTATTTTCAATAAAGTTTTCGAAGTGGTTTCCTAATGATATAGAAGTATTTCTTCCCATAATTTTTATTTTGATTTGTAAAGTTACCAAAAATTGGTAATAATTAGTAAAATCTTTATTGAAATTATGTCCTGAGATTACTACGCTTTTTACAACGACTAAAAAAAAGCCCATCATAATGATGAGCTTTCAAAAACAATAATTTTATACTGTTGGTATTTTCAATTTCCAGCCTGGCTGAATCAAATCAGGATTGGAAATAATATCTTTATTGGCTTCAAAAATATCCTGCCATGAAACTCCGTAGGCTTTTCCAATTTTCGAGAGAGAATCTCCTACTTCAACCGTATATTCTCTTGAAACACTTTCTTCAACTTCTATATTCATCACTACGTCTGCAGATCTGTAATCTGGATCGATTTTATTATAAGCGTTCCAAAGTTTTTCTTTGTCTGCGGCAGATTTTGCTGTACCGTCAATGTATAATACATTATCTTGTTCTCTAACTTGTAAATTATCAATTTGTAATTCGTCTGCCAAATTAGTTACTTCTCTATATTTATCTTGTAAACTCATAACTCCTTATTTAATAATTAGCTTATTATCAACTTTTTGAGGTTTCAATTCCTGTAAGCTTTGCATTAAAGGCTGCAACTTCTCTCTTTTGATTTCTCCAGAAAGTGTTATTACGCCACCTACAACAGTAGCACTCACACCATCATAACCTTTGACAACTTTACTAACTGATTTATCTAAGTCGCTATCTGAATTTATTACAACAGTTGCAGCAG
>Ga0302347_1004299_pt1 | contig 11487 bp, 11 predicted proteins | sample PhyWR1_FD_202178 | JGI IMG/M metagenome (GOLD analysis project Ga0302347, IMG submission 202178) | Leaf surface microbial communities from wheat plants in UC Gill Tract Community Farm, Albany, California, United States - DLSL W.R1 (v2)... | ecosystem: Host-associated > Plants > Phyllosphere >...
GGCAACACCTACGGCATCACCCGCCAGCACGGCACCAACCTGTTGCAACTGAGCGGCGCGCTGGCGCCGGGCAAGCAGAGCCGGCAGTGGGTCAGTGTGTGGGAACCGACGCAACTGGTGGCCAATCTGTTTGAACGGGCTTTGGCGCAGCAGGGCATTGAGGTGTTGGGCCGGCGGGTGATCGGTGGCGCCAGCCCGGCTAGCGCGTTGCTGTTGGCCGAGCACCAATCGGCGCCGTTGCAGGAACTGATCACGCCACTGCTCAAACTCTCGAACAACAACATGTCCGAAGCGCTGCTCAAGGCCATGGGGCGCAAGACCGCCAATGCGGGCACCGCGCAGGCCGGTGTGGCGGCGGTGGCGGCGTTCATGACGCGCCAGGGTTTGGACCCGGCAACGTTGAGTCAGGTCGATGGTTCGGGGCTGTCGCGACGTAATCTGGTGTCTTCGCAGAACCTCACGGACGTGCTGCTGGCGACGGCAAAACAGCCCTGGTTCGACGCCTGGTACAACGCCTTGCCGATTGCCGGCAATGCCGACCGCCTCACCGGCGGCAGCCTGCGTTATCGCCTGCGGGGCACCGCCGCCGAAAACAACCTGCACGCCAAGACCGGCTCGATGGCCGGGGTGTCGTCACTGAGTGGCTACATCACCGACGCCAGCGGGCGGCGCCTGGTGTTCTCGATGATCAGCAATAACTACGTCAGCGATGCGGCGCCGATTCGCGCCCTGGAAAATCGCCTGGCCGTGGCGCTGAGCCAGTGGCACGACTGATTCAGGGCTGGTAGCCCATGCGCCAACTCACGGCCCGGGTTGCCGCCAGCAGGCGCTGCGCTGCTGGGCCGTCTTCATCGGCATGGAACACCGAGGTGGGGCCGACCACGGTCATTACCGCCGCCACTTGCCCGACCGCGTCGAACACCGGCGCCGACAACGCATCCACGCCGGGCATCAGCAAACCATGTACAAAATGCAGGCCTCGGCTGCGGATCTGCGCGCAGGTGCTGGCGTAGACCTGATCGTCCGCCAGTACGTGGGCGATGCCGGCCTGGATTTCACGCTCGCGCAAGTCCACGGTTTCCCGCGCAGGCAGGTAGGCGCTGAACACCAGCCCGGTGGACGAGCTGAGCAGCGGCAGCACCGAACCCAGTTGCGTCACCACCGTGACCGCGCGCACCGCCGGTTCGATCTGCACCACGGTCGCGCCCTGGTTGCCCCATACCGCCAGGAAGCAGGTTTCATTCAGGTCATCGCGCAGTTCGGCCAGGGGCAGGGCACCCACCTTGAGCACGTCCATGCTGCCCAGCGCGGCGAGGCCCACGCGCAGGGCTTCACGGCCCAGGCCGTAATGGTTGGTGGCGACGTTCTGTTCGGCAAACCCCGAGGCGATCAACGCCTGGAGGTAGCGGTGCACCTTGCTGGCCGGCATCTGCACATGCTCGGCCAGGCGCGACAGCGAAGTGGCCGGTGACAGCTCGGCGAGGGCTTTGAGGATGTCAGTGCCCACTTCGGCCGAGCGGACTTTCTGTTTACCGGTGTCGCGGGGCTTTTCCATGGAGGGGCGAGAATCCGAGAGGTGAGTGGGCGTCTTTATAGCTTGACGCTCAACAGTGATCAAATTACGTTGTGCGTAACTGGATTACGATAAAAACAACTTCCTTGCAGAGGACGATCCATGCACCTGGACTACCTGTCGGGCTTCGGCAATCAATTCACCAGCGAAGCCTTGCCCGGCGCCTTGCCCGTCGGCCAGAACTCCCCGCAAAAAGCGCCCTACGGGCTGTACACCGAACTGTTCTCCGGCACCGCTTTTACCGTGGCGCGCAGCGAAGCCCGGCGCACCTGGCTGTACCGCATTCAGCCGTCGGCCAATCACCCCGCGTTCGTCAAACTGGAACGGCAGTTGGCCGGCGGGCCGCTCGGCACGGTGACGCCTAATCGCTTGCGTTGGAACCCGCTGGATATTCCGGATGAGCCGACGGACTTTATCGACGGCCTTGTGGGAATGGTTGCCAACGCCGCGTCGGAGCAACCCTCAGGCATCAGCATCCATACCTACCGTGCCAACCGCTCGATGGAGCGTGTGTTCTTCAACGCCGATGGCGAACTGCTGATCGTTCCCGAGCAGGGCCGCCTGCGCATCGCCACCGAGCTCGGGGTGCTGGAGGTTGCGCCGCTGGAGATCGTCGTGCTGCCGCGCGGGCTCAAATTCCGTATCGAACTGCTCGACGCACAGGCCCGCGGCTACGTTGCCGAAAACCATGGCGCGCCGCTGCGCCTGCCGGACCTGGGCCCGATCGGCAGTAATGGCCTGGCCAACCCGCGCGACTTTTTCAGCCCGGTGGCGCACTACGAAGATCTGAAAAAACCGACAACGCTGGTGCAGAAGTTCCTCGGTGAACTCTGGGCCTGCGAACTCGACCATTCGCCGCTGAACGTGGTGGCCTGGCACGGCAACAACGTGCCGTACAAATATGATCTGCGCCGCTTCAACACCCTGGGCACCGTGAGTTTCGATCACCCCGACCCGTCGATCTTTACCGTCCTGACCTCGCCCACCAGCACTCATGGCCTGGCCAACCTCGACTTCGTGATCTTCCCGCCACGTTGGATGGTGGCCGAAAACACCTTCCGTCCGCCGTGGTTCCACCGCAACCTGATGAACGAATACATGGGCTTGATCCAGGGCGCCTATGACGCCAAGGCTGAAGGCTTCCTGCCCGGCGGCGCATCGCTGCACAGCTGCATGAGCGCCCATGGCCCGGACGGCGAGACCTGCACCAAAGCGATCAATGCCGACCTGGCGCCGCACAAGATCGATAACACCATGGCCTTCATGTTCGAGACCAGCCAAGTGCTGCGGCCCACCCGGTTCGCCCTTGAGTGCGAGCAGTTGCAACCTTCTTACGACGCGTGCTGGGCATCGCTGCCTGCCACCTTCAACCCGAATCGGAGATAACCATGACGCAGCCAACCCTCACCCGTAGCTGGGTCGCCTCCGCCAACGGTCACCCTGATTTCCCGTTGCAAAACCTGCCCCTGGGCGTGTTCAGCATCAACGGTTCTGCCCCGCGCAGTGGCGTGGCGATTGGTGACTGCATTCTCGATCTGCACGCCGCCCTGGATGCTTTCGAAGGCCAGGCCCGCCGCGCGGTCGAGGCCACCGCTGGCGGCCAGTTGAATGCCTTTTTCGAACTCGGCCGTGGCCCGCGTGTGGCGCTGCGTGAGCGCCTGCTGGCGCTGCTGGCCGAAGGCAGCTCGCTGCAGGCGCGTGAAGCCCAGGTGCTGCATCGCGCCGCCGACTGTCAGATGCACGTGCCGGCCAGGATCAACGACTACACCGACTTCTACGTCGGCATCGAACACGCGCAGAACGTCGGCAAACTGTTCCGTCCCGACAGCCCACTGATGCCCAATTACAAGTATGTGCCTATCGGCTATCACGGCCGTGCGTCGACCATTCGCCCGTCGGGCACCGAGGTGCGTCGCCCCAAAGGCCAGACCTTGCCGGCAGGCCACAGCGAACCGGTTTTCGGCCCCTGTGCGCGGCTCGATTACGAACTGGAGCTGGGCATCTGGATCGGCCAGGGCAATGCCATGGGCGACGCGATTGCCATTGGCGATGCGGCCGAGCATATCGGCGGTTTCTGCCTGCTCAACGACTGGTCGGCGCGGGATATTCAGGCCTGGGAGTACCAGCCGCTGGGGCCGTTTTTGTCGAAAAGCTTCATCACCACGATTTCGCCCTGGGTGGTGACGGTGGAAGCGCTGGAGCCATTCCGCAAGGCGCAGCCGCCACGGCCTGAAGGCGACCCACAACCGCTGTCCTACCTGCTGGACACCCGCGATCAAGCCGCCGGGGCGCTGGATATCGAACTCGAAGTGCTGCTGCTCACCCAGGCGATGCGCGAGCAGGATCTGCCGGCGCATCGCCTGGCCCTGAGCAACAGCCTGCACATGTACTGGACCGTGGCGCAGTTGGTGGCACACCACAGTGTCAACGGTTGCCAGTTGCAGGCCGGTGACCTGTTCGGTTCAGGCACCTTGTCCGGGCCCCAGGCAGGGCAGTTCGGCAGCCTGCTGGAGATGACCGAAGGCGGCAAGCAGGTGGTCGAGTTGCCGAATGGTGAGGTGCGCAAATTCCTCGAAGACGGTGATGAAATCATCCTGCGCGCGCGCTGCCGCCGTGACGGGTTTGCGTCCATCGGGTTCGGTGAATGCCGGGGTACTGTGATCGCGGCGCGCTGAGAGGGCAGGGCGATGCAACTTTATACTTACTACCGTTCGACCTCGTCCTACCGGGTGCGTATCGCGTTGGCGCTCAAAGGCCTGACGTTCAATGCGGTGCCGATCAATCTGCTGGTGCCGCCGGGCGGTGCGAACCATCAGCCCGAGTACCTTGCGATCAACCCGCAAGGGCGCGTCCCGGCGTTGCGCACGGATGACGGCGAACTGCTGATTCAGTCACCGGCGATCATCGAGTACCTGGAGGAGCGCTATCCGCAGGTGCCGTTGCTGTCCACGAATCTGGCGACCCGTGCCCACGCGCGTGCGGTGGCGTCGATTATCGGCTGCGATATTCATCCGCTGCATAACTCCAGTACCCAGAACCTGCTGCGGCAGTGGGGGCACGATGAGGCGCAATTGCTGGAATGGATCGGCCATTGGGTCAGCCAGGGATTGGCGGCGGTGGAGCAGTTGATTGGCGATGAAGGGTATTGTCTGGGCGAGCAGCCTGGGCTGGCGGATGTGTTTCTGATTCCGCAGGTATATGCCGCGCAGCGCTTCAAGGTGTCGTTGGAGGCGTATCCGCGAATTCAGCGGGTATCGGCGCTGGCGGCGCAGCATCCGGCGTTTGTCCGGGCACATCCCGGCAGTCAGGCTGACGCGCCTTAGTTTCAAATGCGGGAGGCTTTGTGGCGAGCGGGCTTATTGTGGCGAGCGGGCTTGCCCCGCGTTGGGGGGCGAAGCGGCCCCCAATCCAGCAAACCGCGGTGTACCTGATACGGCTCAGCGCCTGGTTTTGGGGCTGCTGCGCCGCCCAACGCAGGAAAAGCCTGCTCGCCACAGGGAATCTGCGTTTAACTGACTTGCATTAGAGCAAGCCTGCTCGCCACAACAGGCCCTCTTGCCATAGGAATGCAAGTGTTCAGTGCACGACCGAGTTTGGGGGTAGATGACCCAGCCGTTCGGCCAGGCGCAGACGCTGGATCGGGTCTTCGCTGAGCAGCAGCGCATGTTCCAGGTCAAACCGCTCGGCGTTGGGGCAGTCCAGGCGCTGATAGAGGCTGGCCCGCGCCAGGTAGTCGGCGGCGCTGGCGTTGCCCAGTTCCAGTACGCGTTCGGCGTCGACCAGGGCGGCCAGGTAATCATCGTTGGACAGGTGCAACTGCCTCAGGTTACGTGACAGCCTTTGCAGGATCGAGCGCGGCTCGGCGGTGTGCAGGTGTTCGGATTTCAGCGCGAGGTTGGGGCCGTATTGACGTTGCAGCAGCTCGCGGCAGTCGTTGGGGTAGAGGCGTCGACCGCCGCAGGGGTCGAGCAGATGATCGGCCCCCGGCACGCGCAGCAGGAAGTGGCCAGGGAAATTCACGCCCTGCAGGGGAATCTCCAGACGCCGCGCCAGTTCCAGCGCGATCAGCCCCATGGCCAGTGGCTGCCCGCGCTTGCGTTGCAGTACCTTGTCCAACAGGGCAGCGGCGGGGCGCAGAGGGGTGAAGTCGTCCTGAGCGAAGCCCAAGTCGTTCAGGCGTCGCAGCAGCGGCTGGCCGAGTTCATCCATTGGCAATGTCGGCATGGCCAGGCCGACCTGTTGCTGCAGCAAGGCGAGATCACGCAGGATGGCTGACGGCTGCACGGCCGCGTCATGCTCGGCGGCAATCCACAGCGCGGCTTCGAACAGCGCCGGGGGCGAGCGTTGGAGACAGGCGAAAAAGGCTTGGCGGGGAGTCATTGCATTCTCCGGCAGATGCCCCGTTTTAGCCTTGCTGCGAATATACGTCCAGTGTCTTGAAAAATATCCTACGTGCTTATGTCGGAACACCTACGAAATCTGCCTGCTTATTCCAGCACGCTTAAGCGAATTTTTGCCGCGAGCCTATACTTGGCCCACGACCAGACGTGATCCGGGAGCTTGACGATGTTTGCTCTCATGAACAGTACCCGCCTTGAATCGCTGCACCTGAGCACCGACCCGGTGACCGGCCTCAAGGCGATCATCGCTATTCACAACAGCCGCTTCGGCCCCGCCCTGGGTGGCTGTCGCTACCTGGCCTATCCCGATGACGAAAGTGCCGTGGCGGATGCTGCGCGCCTGGCCCAGGGCATGAGCTACAAGGCGGCTCTGGCCGGGCTTCCGGTGGGCGGCGCAACGGCGGTGATCCTGCGGCCTGCCCACGTGGAAAACCGCGCGGGTTTGTTTGAAGCCTTTGGCCGTTGCATCGAGCAACTGGGCGGACGCTACATCACCGCCACCGACAGCGGCACCTCGGTGGCCGACATGGATTGCATCGCCCAGCACACCCGTTTTGTCACCAGCACCAGCGCCGCTGGCGACCCCTCGCCCCACGCGGCCATGGGTGTGTTCGCCGGTATTCGCACCACGGCCATGGCTCGCCTGGGCAGTGACAACCTTGAAGGCTTGCGCGTGGCGATCCAGGGCCTGGGCAATGTGGGTTACGCGCTGGCCGAACAACTGCACGCCGCCGGCGCCGAACTGCTGGTCAGCGACATCGACCACGGCAAGGTGCAACTGGCCATGGAGCAGCTCGGCGCGCACCCCATCGCCAACGACGCCTTGCTTAGCACCCCCTGCGACATCCTCGCGCCCTGCGGCGTCGGTGCCGTGCTCAATCGCCAGAGCGTCGCCCAACTGCGCTGCGCCGCCGTGGCCGGTTCAGCCAGCGCACAATTGACCAACCTGCAGATCGCCGACCAACTGGAAGGGCGCGGCATCCTCTACGCACCGGACTACGTGATCAACTCCGGGGGCCTGATCTACGTGGCCCTCAAGCACAGTGGCGCGCAATTGCCGACCATTACCGCGCACCTGTCCAATATCGGCACGCGCCTGACCGAAATTTTCGCCCATGCCCAGGCCGAAAAACGCTCACCCGCACGGGTGGCCGACGAACTGGCCGAACGTCTGCTCTACCGCTGACCGGGCATTAAAAAGGCCCTGAATCAATGATTCAGGGCCTGTTCAATTCGGGCTTTATTCCGCCGCTGCGTTCAGCAGCTCGGACAACGCGTCCGGCTGGCTCTTGAACGCCTTGGCAAACACATCGCGATTTTTCGCCATGTAGATGCCGGCTTCCTCCACTTGCTGCTCGCTCAGGGACGGCACGGCTTTTTGCAACACTTCTGCCAGCAACTCAGCGAGTTCAAGCATTTTGTCATGACGGTCAGCTTCGGCTTTATCCATGAACAAACGCTCCAGATCTCGGCTGCTGCGGTATACCACTTCGACGGCCATTCACCACCTCACATGCCTTCACGATAGATGTCTTTTGCGACTACTGTATTTATATACAGCGAAAAGCATAAGCCAAACGCAGCGGTTTGGATAGCAGGTTTTTAATGTAGTGGGGAAATGCGGGTTTGCTACTACGGGTATTGGAGCAAGTCGCGCCAGCCTGATGCCTCTTACAGACTGTTCGCACGCTAGTGGGGCGGCCAAAAAAAAGGTCGCGCAAGCCTGGATTTTTCCTGTTACTCACTTCATCGCTTGGAGCACGGCAGTAAAAGGGCCAGCGGCTAGATTCCTTCCTCATCGACAACGGAGCCTTCAATGGACACTTCCTTTTCCTCTGGTACCCACGCAGACAACGAAGAGCAGGCCGATGGCTAGGATCCTTTCGGTTTACACGCCCGCCAACGGTAGCCATGAGCGACTGCTTCTCGGATGAGCGTAATATTCACTTTTCCAATTCCCAGACGTGCCCCGTCGCACCCCGCCGCCCTCTCACTTCCCAGCACTGGTCTTTTTTCTGCATGCAGAATAACCGTCACGTCCATCCCGCATTATCCGGTCGAGTCGACCTAAGGAAGCACTATCGTGAAAATCAACTGGGCCGAAAGGCTGCGCCGGCAGGTCCACGGGCTGGCCGAGTCCCTGGGCAATCTGTTTGTCGAAACCTTCCACTATCTGGCGCTGTTCGCCATTGGTGCGGTGACCGCGTGGGCAGCGGTGATGGAGTTTCTGGGGATGCTGGAGAACGGGCACATCAAGATCGATGACATCTTGCTGTTGTTCATCTACCTGGAGCTGGGCGCGATGGTCGGGATTTATTTCAAGACGAAGGTATACGTTACTAACATTCTTAGTCATGGCTACCAGATGCTTGCAAACCACGCTAATGCGAGGCAATGGCGAGCATGAGCCGCTTCTGATACGCCGTGTGGTTGGCTTGATTTGCTTAATTTATGAACAGTGGTGGGTACGATGACGCAAGAAGTGAAATGGGCTGAAAGCCTGCGCAAAAAACTGCATGGTGGTGCTGACTCAATCGGCAATTTGTTTGTAGAAGCGTTTCATTACCTCGCTTTGTTTGGAATCGGGGTAGTGACTGTTTATGCGGGAATTTCTACCTTTATAGGAATGTTGCAACAACCTAAAATTTCTGTAGATGATATCTTACTGCTTTTCATTTTTCTTGAATTGCTAGCGATGAGTGGCATTTACTTTCGAACTAATCACATGCCCTTACGTTTTCTTCTATACATTGGCGTTACGGCACTGATTCGTTTATTGATCAGTGACGTTTCTCATCACAATGCGCCGGATACCGGAATTCTCTATGTGTGTGGTGGTGTGCTTCTACTTGCTGTGTCGATTTTGGTGGTTAGGTATTCTTCTTCAAAATACCCATCAGTAAAAGAAAAGACTGATTGAAGATTTAATGTGGGTTGGGGTTTAAGATTTTTGAAAAGGGGGGAGGGAGTTTTTGACTCCCTCTAAATCGAATTTTCTATGTGCTTAATGTTAGAGTTGATGCGGATTTAAGTAAAATGTCAAGATGGTGGCTCCAGATGTTATGGTTCTTCATCTTCTCGATAACCTCCAAGAGGTCGTCGTCGTTTAATGCGATTGTGGCTGTAGTTGCTGAGTATATGGCAGAGGGTTGACATTCTAGAAGAATAGTTTCAACGATTCCGGCTAATTTGTTTCTTCTACGAGTTGTTTTGGTGTTGATCCAAAGTTCTAGTCTTTCTGTAGCGGTTTCGATTGATGTTTGTAGTTGTTGTCCGATATCAAATCGTTTTATAACTAGCCGTTCGGAGTTGTTTAGATCTGCTGCGTCAATCGTGGACTTTCCAAGCTCAGTGACGCCCTTCAGTTTATAGAGTTTAAGCTTGAGATGCTCCCTTGGATTTATGTCGTAGGGGTTTATTAATGGTTCGTCTTCGACGTCGTGATCGCCTTTGGCGATGTTGCATCTTTTGCACGATGGGAGAAGATTAAGCCATTCGATGACTAAGTCTTGATACTTGTTTTTGTACTTGAAATGCTCAACTTCCATGTATTTGCTTTCTTCGGAGACGCAGCATTCGCAGTAAGCACATTTTTCATGGCTGGATTGTAAAAGTGGCTTTTTTATTTCTTCTTGATTCCAGACACTATCGCCAGTTTCTTTAAATTTCCTCGTTAACTCTGCGGCTTTTTCGTTGGAGAGGAATGTAGGTTTTTTTATCCTTTCAAGTTTTATCATGGCTTTATCCTTTCAGTGCGCCTAACTGAAAGGCAAGAAGCTTTCTTAAATGATTTTCTGGGTGTAGTAAACTGTCGAGTTTTTCATAAGCGGCGCTGGCGTCACTGTAATTGTCGTCATCAACGGCTTTTTCAAATTCTTTTAGAGTTTTGTGATAAATAAGAGTACGAGTGTCTTCCATGCCCATTACATCTTTTAGAACTTCTTCAATTGTCCACCCTTGAAAGCCATACTGAGTTTCTGGAAGGGTCCTTCTAAACACATGACCATTATCTGTTTGTAGTGCAATTACCTCATCTAACTGTGCTGCTTGTATTACATGAGGACTGTGGGTCGACACAATAAATTGTGACTTCGGAAACGCAATAGTCAGGATTTTTGCTATTTTGGCTTGCCAGTCTGGGTGTAAGTGAAGTTCGATTTCATCAATAAGTATTACTCCGGAGAACTCATCGGCCTTTACCTCCAGTTCCTTAAATCTGAATTCTAACTCTTTTACGATGCCAAATAATATTGAAAGGCAAGATTTGAAGCCTGATGATAAGTATTCATATAGTATTTCACCGGCAGGAGTGCTGACCATTATCTCGTTAGAGCTTGCATCAACTCTGCTGAATTTATAGTTTGAGTTTAATATTCCAAAAAATTCTTTGGCTAAGCTGATGTTGTGCAACTGGGCGCCGGTGAGTGAGTCTGAATGTGCTGAATATAAGTGCCGATTGACGAACCAGTTTTTAACCTCTGAAATATTAAGGCCGCTTATGTTTTCAGTTGAGATCTTAGCGGTATCCTTACGGACGTCTTTAGCTACAGCATCCAGCGGCTGATAATTAAATGTTCTGGCTACCTTGAGGGATAGTAAGTTTTTGGCTCGGTGTTCAATAGGTTGGGTATAGGCGTTACCTCGAGCGGGCAAAAATTCAGTTACTTTAAATCCTGCAGATTCTGTTGAGGATATATCATCTATCCAGGCGAGAACTTCTCCCTCTGAAGAGTCGGCGCGACGTTTTAGAATTGGTACAAACTGGCCAGAGAAGCTTTGTGCAATACACTCTAATATTGTGGTTTTTCCTATGCCATTTGGCCCGCAAATTATGTTCATGTGTCTGTTGAATTCGATCTGTAGGCTGTCTATGTTTGCTACGTTGCGAATATCTATCTTTGTTAGATGCATAGTCCCTTACGTCCGATTTGTGTATGTATTTGTTGGATTGTATTGCGAGTTTCAGTTTTAGCTTTTTAAGCTTTTGTTGTATGTTATCTTGTTTGCGAGTTTTGCGCAATTTCTGTTGTGTTGAGGGTTTGAGTTGAAGTTTATAGAAGTGTAAAAGCGGTAAGTTTTCCGTATAATATTTTCTACTGCGTAAGTCTGGAGAACTCCATCAATAACTGAATCTCTTAAATTTCGAGTTTAAGCTCTAATGAGTAAGTTAGCTCGTTTCGCACAGACGTGAGCAATTCGGAACATGCCTAATTGCCTTGGCTAGTCATGCCACTCATGTGCTCGCAGGTAGATTTTTCCGCCTATCTTACGAATATCAAGGCGTACTTCACTCTATATCCATGAGGTTTACGCGGTATTCCTTAGGGCTAAGATAGGAGTCACTGTCGTCAAGACCAACCACATGCCGGTGCGCTTTCTGATCTACATGGCGATCACCGCGCTCACGCGTCTGTTGATCTCGAACGTGTCCCATCACAACCCGCCGGACCTGGGCATCATCTACCTGTGTGGCGGCATTCTGTTGTTGGCGTTCGCGATTCTGGTGGTGCGCTA
>Ga0302347_1004301_pt1 | contig 11482 bp, 11 predicted proteins | sample PhyWR1_FD_202178 | JGI IMG/M metagenome (GOLD analysis project Ga0302347, IMG submission 202178) | Leaf surface microbial communities from wheat plants in UC Gill Tract Community Farm, Albany, California, United States - DLSL W.R1 (v2)... | ecosystem: Host-associated > Plants > Phyllosphere >...
GTGCGGCAGGGCAAAGCAAGGCAGCGGATGAGAAGCTGCTGGCGTTGCATCAGCGTTTTCCTGAGGAAGACTTGCCGGCGTTGTTGGAGGCGTTGCGGAAACGTTAAGCCGTCGACTGAAAGAAAGGCCCAGGTGTTTTGAGCTGGGGCTTTCTTGTTATATCTGGTGGCCCGGCGTCGTTTGAACTGGATAGTAAGAGGCCTGTATTCATTGGGTCTGCTTGGTGGTGCTTCGGTTAGGCATACACATGGGCATACACGGCGCTTCCTTCTGGCCACTTTTTCGTGGCATCCCCGTGGGGCAAAGCAACACCAAATCGTTGATGCATTGATAGTTTGTATACGCGCTCAGCCGGCTAGGACTTTTCTCTTAAGCTAATCAGGCTCAACACCCAAAACCGAACGCATGACACAAGGATATCCCGATGACCCTAGCTGACTTGCAACGGCTATCAGTATCTCAAAGTGAACTGGTTCTTCCTTATCCTCACGCGATTACAGCTTTGCAACTCCTGGAGGCAACCGGCGCCATCCTGATGGGGTGGGAGGGATGGTTAATCTACCCAGACGGCAGGTTGGGACATTCAGACATGCACCAAGGCACCACTGACACGTCAGCGCTTTCTTCATCAGAGGCGTATAGCTGGGCCAAAGCCTCCATGACCCTGTCGCAAAATGAACACGAACTCCAAAACGAAACTACCGATATCAAGCTGCTTTTTTGCATCGTTGTGAATGCTTGAAAATGCCCCGCTGAACGATTCAGCCAATCTGTTGCGCCGACCGGTTGAATCCGGCCAGAGGCCAACAATGTGGTGTAGGGCCAATTTGGAAAGGCAGTATGAGAGCACATATCCAGCCCCCCTCCGAAACTGGTGTAACCGGTGTTACGAGTGTAACGCCCTTCACCAAACGCCCGGTTTCATTGGCTTTCATGCCTGTTACACAGTTGAGCGACATAGCGTACCCCCGATGTAACGCTGCCCCTGCGTGTAACGCTAAAGTCAGCATCCGGGTGTTGTGGGCAGGCGCGTTGCGCTCGAGCCTACCAAGCGAATTTCGCGGGCTACGCCTTTCGATGAGAGGAAATCACGCTGGGGACCCTGAGAGCTTTAGCTTCACACGGGGCATGAAACCCGCGGGATCGAGTTAGTGGGAGGCGTGTGGAGTTACTGAAATTTCAATCGTTGAAATTGAAAGGATTTTGAAGAAAAGAGGGCATCGTTACCGTACTGGCAACGATGCGCTCCTATCGCCCAAACGGTAGGGCAAATGCACAGGTGAACTGGAGTTCACCTGTTCACTGAGCTGGGAGGCTTCCCGCTAACAAGATTCCGCGGGTTTCCTACCCCGTGTCCCAATGAAAACCTCAGGGTCCCTGGCAGACCGCGGTAGATGCACTTTCAGATCGCTGGAGGGATTGATGCTGCCGGGGAGCGGGGCTCGTATCTGTTCAAAATGCGGTGTAACTCGTGTAGCTGATGTAACAGCTATGGCTAAGTGACTGTATATATTGACTATTATTGCCGTTACACCAATTTGGCTCATATTTTTAAGCGTGTAACCGAGTCTAGTCGTGTAACAGTTTCAAATGAAGAATACTGAGAAAGGCGAGGTCATGCCTAGGAGGCTGAAGGCAGGGCCCACCAACCGCATGACAGCCTGTTGTTGATGGTTAGCCGTCGGTATCGTCTGGCACCAGGTCGTCAGTTGTGTCAGCGATTTGCAGGCAGTCGAAACAGACTGCTATCGGCCAGAAGCGCTTCTCAGGGCGGGGCAGAAACGGACGTCTGACAAAACACCTATTCGTCTTAGATACGATCCCTAACGGCGAAAAGCACATCGGTACGATCAGGGGGCTGCGGTGTTTTGCCAAGTACAAGGCACCGGGCAGTGCCAACATAATCATGTATCACACAGAGTGAGGAGATTGTGTGCGGCAACCTAGATCACCCAGAATCGTTTACTGATGGCAATCCGCCGCATATGATGCACTAACAGAGAGAACCTCAGCCCCAAGGGCCTTAGCAATGGAAGCTAATCGTGAATATCTGCACTCACGACATCGCGGTACTCAAACCCGGCAGCGTCTTGCTATCGCGATCACATCCGTACACGCCCCTCTCCTCACTAAATACCATGTGTGCCGCCGAACCGTCTGGGGGGGCACGCAAGTGCAGCGCTTCTCAACCGTTCAGAATAGCCGGCTCCAATCCGACAAAGAACGCTGAGCGCTATATATGAAACTTCATGAAGTTAAAGCTCGCGAGTTGAACGGTAGAGATACTATTCACCGATTTAAGGCTCAATTCAAAGCCGCAAGCCTAGAATGCTTAGCACTCCTCGAAGACTGCACCATTGAGCGAGTTTTTTGCGACTATCACGAAGATTACGTGGTCAAGTTTGTGGATGACGGGGAGATTTACTACCGCTTCGTACAGGTCAAAACAAAGACAAAGCAGAACCATCTTTACAGTATCCTAGAGATATTTGGTATCAAGAAAACCAAAAAAGACGGCCACGATTTACCCAACAGCTTTGCCGGAAAGATGTTGTTACACGTAGATAACTTCGGTGACACCTGCCACTCTCTCGTTATTTTAACGAACATCAACTTCGACGATGATGTCGAAGGGTTGGTCAACGATGCACAATCCGGCAATGTTGTATCCAAACACACGGCAACGCTCATAACTGAAACTAAAAAGCTTGTACCAAGTCTGGCAGTAAAGACCGACAAAGAAGTTCTCGAATTTCTCTCCCACCTAAAGCTAGCGCCTCGCCAGCAAATCTTGAACGGGGACGACGATAACTTCGTTTCAAGCGCGCATAGTCAGATTTACAAATATAGTGAAATCAATTTAACTCCGAAGGAGGTTCGGCTTCTGATCATTCAGCTTCTATCACTAATAGAAAGCAAATCATCAGAAGAAATAAAGGATAGCATGACCGAGGATATGCTTAATGATAAAGCGAGTGTGACCCTCGATGACATGCTCGACATCCTTGCCATTTCTCGTTCAGCATATTATCTCCTCAGAAATGGCGGCGACCCTAACGCTATTAAAAGTGTTTCGATTCTTCAGCGCGTATTAAAGCGAAACAACTATAAAGAAGAAACGCTTAACTCATTTGCAAACTTCAAGTCACAGTGGGAAACCTGGTATCGAGTTAACAGGCACACAATTCAAGAGCTAAAACTACTTGGGCTGATGGATGAAATAACGAGTTTGACAGATAACCTGGCTGTCGGAAAAATAGACATGAAGACTATTACAGGCGCGGTCGTCAAGCTAACAACTAATCTTCGCACACTACTAGACCGCAATGATCTAACTGAAGAATTAGTTTTTGGAGCCGTACTGTCTGAAATCGTGAAAGGAGAGTCTTCATGAATTTCCGTGAAGCTGTGGCTGTAGCAAGCACTGAGTCCCAAAGTCTAAATTTCTCATACTCGCCAAGAAACAGGTCTGACGTTTTGGGTAATGAGACTTTATTTCATATCCCGTTAATTGCGCTGACCATAATTTTACTCGCACGTAGCCAAGCAAAGCCTAAACGTAACGACATAGGCATGCTGGTTGGGCAGTGTTTTGAACAGAGCATTGCCAGCTTCAAGGGTTCAACGCAAGAACTAGGTTGGTCTGCGAACTTAAGAGTAAGAACAATTAAAGCGCTGACATTTTTGGAAGACGCTGGGATGGTCGTCGTTAACAAACACAACTCTCGGATCGATGCCGCAGAGCCTGGCAAGAAATTCATAGACAAAGTTATGAGCGAGGAAAGCCACCTTTGCGTCGCGCTCTTAACCATCAAAAGATCATATAGAAATATCTGCAAAGAACGAGACATCGAGGCCAAACTAGATGAAATTTGAATCTCTGCAGTTCTTTGCAAGCCATGTTGGTGGATGGGGCTCTCAAGAGCTGAGGTTTGGTAAATCTGTTACTCAGCTATTTGCCCTTAATGGAAGTGGGAAAACACCGCTAATCCAATCCATTATGTTTTGCCTCGGACTAGACGTCCAGTTTCGTGAAGACATCATTCGGAATACTGGAAAGGTCGTCCTGCGAGTAAATATAAGCACTAACTTACTTTCCTTTGAGCGGAAGGTAGGAGAGAAATACGACATCACCGTTAGCAGCGACGGTAGAACCATCAATCGCTTCTATAACGATGAAGACTTTTCCAGGTTCATGCTGGGCATCTTGAATCTAAGATCTGAGCGTCTGACTACCAATAGTGACACCGCTACAATTCCGTTTTTCTCGGCGATACTACCACTATTTTATCTAGACCAGGACATCGGTTATTCGGACTATTACGTTCCGCCGCGACACAGCTTTATCAAAGCTCAGTATTCCGAAATGATTCGCCTAGCCGTGGGCCTCCCTGCCAGAAGCTCATTCGACGCGGCCAAAAAGACGATCAATCTCAAAAAAGAGCTCGACTATCTGGATAAGACTATCACAGATAGCCGTAAGCTCATGGAGAGGCTACGACAAGACCTCCCAGCCGCTCCACGACTCGAAGCAGATATTGAGCGTGATATTGCCTCACTCAAAGCTCGTCTTGATGAGTTGAAGACGACCAAGGACATTAAAAGCGAGACATTAAACAGCTTCGACTTCTTGATTACCGATCTTCGTCGCCAGCACCGAGAGATAGCCTCACAGCATATAACCCTAGAGTCGAGGATTCGCAGTTCGTCTCAAATACGAGATGAGATCGAAAGTGAAATCGAGACGCTGGATTTGAACGAAGAAGCTCGCCGTGCATTCATTTCTTTTAGCGAAATATGCACAACCCCCTCGTGCGGGATGTTTCTCGTCAGCTCTGACTCGTATGGCAAAAGCCTGCTTTATCTCAGAGATCAGCTGAAAGACCTGGAAGCCGTGACCGTCGCGAATATACAGCAGGCTGAAGCTCTGCAGACCAAGATGACTTGGCTAGAAGGACAAATCGCTGATCTTTCCGCAAAGAGAGGAATTGCAGAGCGCGAAGCAGGGATTGAGATGTTCATTGAGGCGATTAGTAAAATTGCCTCCGAACTCTTCGAGTTAGAGCTCGAAAAAGGTCAACAACAGAAATACAAGAGCCAAGAAGGTAAGCACCTCGAACTGCTCAATCGGCGAGAGGCGGTTCAAAACGAGCTAGAGTCTCTCGGAAAAACCAGAGAGCAATCTCCGGATGTAATGCGATTTAAGCTCGCGTTAGCAGAGAAAATGGCCCGTTGGCTCGACATCCTGAACTCCAAAAACATCTCCAGAGAGATCCAGATCGACAGTGATCTGAAGCCAATTCTTGGCTCTGAAAAGCTTGGGATCATCAAAGGAAGCTCTAAGGCTCGTACGGTGCTCGCATTCCACGCTGCACTATTTGAAATCTGCACCGGCAATCCAACCTCGCCCTTCCGAACATTGATATTCGATACCCCTCGGCAGCAGGAGATTCACTCGGAGGATCTGGATGCGTACATCAAAGAGCTCAAAGTAGTGGCTTTAAAAAATAACGCTCAGGTTATCTTTTCGACTACCAGCTACCGTTTCGAGATCGACCCGGCGACGGATGAAGAATGGCTTCCAAAGTTCGGAGGTTTTGAACAGCCAATGTACCTCGGATATTTTAATAACATTCTGGACTCATAGTCTTTAGTTTTCCGAACTGCTCCAGCAGTAGTCGGCTATGTCTGGACATTTATGGTGGTAGGTACGAGACTCAGATTGCGGCGACGGCGTCTAGCCTAGACGCTGATTTCCTAAGCAATCGTGCTCTTTTCGAGCACTTCTTGAGTTTGACTTTGAAAGTGACCATTTCCAAGGGTGGCCAGCCAAAAGGCTGGAGTCGCTTTGGGTGGCCATAAATATGAAGAGTGACATTGAGAAGGGGTAAAATATGACATGGAAGCTATCCAACGCGGCACTTGAGAAAAAGTTAGAGAAGCTTTTTGAAAAAGATGGAATTGACTTCAGGAACCCCGGGTTTTATGACGAGCCTAATTTTCTAAAAAAAGAGCAACGAGATCCAAGGTATTTAGAGAATTACGCATGCTATGTCGAAGCTCGCTCCTACGACACGGTTTATCTGACAGAGGCCAAGCGGAAGATTGATGTTGCCGTCCAAGTGCTATTTGAAGCAGTAAAAAAGGATGGGCGTTTAGGCGCGTGTGTTGATGTTTCTGGCATGCTAGGCCGGATGCTTGATCGACTCGGAGTCTGGAACTACGTTGCGACAACAACATTGACTATCGACTTTCCCGCCAGAGCTGAGCGTCCTCCACAATATTTCTGGACTTTCGATACCGGCTCTTTTACTGCGGCTCATGCAATTGTCGTGGCACCACCATACTGCATAGTGGACGTAACCGCTGCGCTCCAAGCGTATGAGCGACCGGTTCGTGATTTTCTTCCAGGTTTTGTCGTTTCCGAAACTTTCACGTCGGCCAGTTGGAAACCTGAAGATCTGATGAATCATAAAATGTTGCGTTCTGTACCGTCGCAGTTTGGGAACTTCGATGCCTTTCTCAAAATAACCAACCCTCAGATGCTATCGGTGATGGAGGCGTTACCGGCCAGGCAGGTTTCACAAGGCGAGACGAGCCTCAAGTACGTCATTGTCGCCGTAGGGGGAACCATCGAACCCCTGGAAGGAGTCGTTGGCTACAAGCCCAACGGACGTACAGCCCTAACTATTTTCAACCAGGACATATTGCCTCGTGTTGAATGCTACTGATTCTTAACAGCTTGGTATTTCATGCGGTGGTTCGATTTCATCTCTAGCAACAGTTAGAAAGAACGCCGCTTATTTTCAAAAAGCCCCCACACCCTCACTAGGTTCGGGGGCTTCTTTGTTCGCACTCGGCAACCAACTCCACCTAGACTGAGGGCGATTCCCCCCTCTCAGCTTGATCAAATGCTATCCTCAGCTGGCAGTTGACCAATAGTGAGAGAAAAATGAAAACCGTATACATTTTAGGCGCCGGTTTCTCTGTCGAAGCTGGCGCACCGACTCAAGCAGCCATTATTCGCGAAGCCTTCGACCTCTATAAAGCTGATCAGAATAATTTTGATCTCGAAAAATTTGAAGAATTCACTAACTTCCTCAGAGATCAGTTAAATGTGTCGGAAGACTCTTTTTCAAGCATTGATCTTGAGGATATTTTCACCCCGTTGGACCGTTGCCTAGCGGAGAACTCCCAATTTAGAGGTATCAGCCTCGATAAGATAATGAAAGTTCGCGAATCTGTATTTTACGTTGTTGGACGTACCATCCAGCTATTGCTGAACAAGACAGCAAAATCGAAAGATTATATAGAACACTTTGCAACCTACCTGACAGATTTATCCTCGGTCCGGGCTAATATAGAATATAAAAGGACTGACCCCGTTAGTGTGATCAGTACTAACTGGGATATACTGCTAGATAATTCAATACATAAGGCCATACAAGAAAATTATGGCTATGACGGCGTGGTAGACTACTGCTGCTACATAAGCTCCAAGGATGAGAATGATACTACGGTAACTCCTGGGCTGGAGAAACTTGGTCAAGGTGGATTTAATGTAAAGCTATTGAAGCTTCATGGTTCGCTTAATTGGTTGCAATGCCCAAGGTGCGCAAGACTATACTCTAAGTTCTTTGAAAAAGAGACCATGCACAACTTTAATACCCCCACCTCATGTCGCCATTGCGACAAGAACTTTTTTGAAGAGACGGGCAGGCACTTACTTTCTCAGAACTTAATAATGCCAACTTATCTAAAAAATTTATCAAACCCACAATACAGAATAATATGGCAAAATGCCGGTATTGAAATTTCAGAAGCGGACGAAATTGTTTTTATAGGTTACTCATTACCACATGCTGATTTTGAAATGCGTCAGTTGTTGGCAAGGATGACGAGAAGAAATGCAAAAATCCATGTGGTCGACTATCTCCCCGAGGGCGATGGAGAGCACCTGAAGGCTCATTGGAAAAAATTCTTTGGAAGTAGAGAGATAAAGTTTAGTTTTGATGGTGCAAAATCTTTTGTTAATGAGTTGTGTTTGGCAGGCCTGAACGACAACCAAAACTGACTGATGATTTTAACCGGTCAATAGTTATTCAAACATTATTGTGCAGGTTGGAGTAGCTGGCGGCTGTTGGCTGATTGTGTTGAAAAATTCGCTACGCTCAAACTGCCCGGATATTGAACGCGGAAAACGCAACTTTTATGTTGCTACGTGAAATTCGAGACCGGAAGTTTCAGCCTAAAGTAAGAATTTTAATCTCAGGCGCGTACTTTTTTCTGCCGTGGAAACCAAGGCCGACTTTTTCAACAGAGTCGGCCGGTAGAGGACGTTCGTGAACAGCCGGTATCAGCCGTACTGTGCCCCAGGTAAACCTCCAGGTTGTGCCCGTCATGCGTAGGGGAGCGCACTCCTATAGTGCTGCTTTCCATCACGACAGTGATGTTTAGGTAAATCAAGAATACTAAAATGACAAAAAGGGCCCATATGGGCCCTTTTTCAGGTGCAGCGATCTTACTTCTTCAGCCAGCTTTCAACCACGTCGGAACCGTGTTCGGTTTTCCACACTTTTAATGTCTTGTGATTGCCATCTTTGGTTTCAACCATCTCACCTGTGTGCGGGTTCTTATACGTTTTCAGCTTTCGAGGTTTACGCGTGCCTCGCGTTTGAACAGGCGCTTGGCCGCGTACGCTGCTTTGTGGGTCCAGTAGGTTGACGATGTGCTTGAGGCTGAAGCGGTATTGGGCGAGTAATTCACGAAGCTTGGTTTCAAACTCGATCTCTTTTTTCAGTGCTCCGTCGCTCTTCAATGCTTCCAGCGCCTGGAGCTGCTCGGCCAAATTTTTTTCTAGCTGAAGGTATTCGGCAAGTTTTGACATTATTGCTTCCTGAATAATTTTTGAAGATATCTATCTGAATAGTATTACAGCATCGAGTTCCGGTTACTTTCGACCGTTTAGCTGGCTTTCGATGAGACTCATTTCGCTCTTGAGAGAGTTGACCTTAGTGCCTGAACCTTAGAGGTCTTTCCGGTTTTGATATCCACAATTTTCATCAGCGCGGTCAAATGATTTTTGCGCGCCTTTAGAGTGTCAGCCCAGCTGGCGCTACTTTGTATTGGAGTGATCATGACTTTTTCATCCATAGGATTCTAAACAGCCCGCATCGGCGGGCTATTACGGTTTCACGCTGCGAGCAAATCTTCTAATGAAATATCACGGGCTGCAGCGGCCAGTTCTGAATTACTAAGATCGGAATGAAAAGGGCCGAATCGAGGTACATCCAGCTTGGAGAAGCCGTATCCCGAGCTCCCCTTTAGGTAGCTCACGGCAAGCATCCGTGCGCCTATGGCTATGAGTTGATCTGTAACGGCATTCCACTCTTCGTCTAGCGTAAGTCCTACTGCACTGAGGGCCGCTTTTTTAGCGTCGTCTGCACGCTGCCTGGCGTCTGAGATTTGCATTTCGAGGGAGTCGAGTTCCGCCTGTAAAGCCACGAGGATAAGCTCCTGCCTTCTGACGTGCTCATCTGTGGTTGAGAGTTGTTTGGCTGCTTTCTGAATTTCGCCGTTGGCAGCTTTTTCGCCTTCGCTGTCGCCACTGGCAAGGCTCCTGGCATACAGGCTTGCAGCGTCTCGTTCTGCTTGCTGCGCTTTTTCCAGTGATTGCGCTGCATCTGATTGAATCGACTGAAGTCGCTCTCCCAAGTGCGAGCGTGTGCGCTCCAATGCTTCAATCTCAGCGGCGACGGCGGACATGGTTTGGATCGAACGCGTTTTGATTTCGTCAACCTGCTCCATGCGTTCCAAATACGCGATCTTTTTTTCAATACGTTCAAGCTCATATGGAATAGCTCGCAAGCGGCACTCGGCAGAGGAGTACCGTTCCATGGCCGCACTCTTCTCGGGGCTTCCAATCACGTTGCCGATTGGGCTGTAGTTGGTGGGTGCATTGCGCCAAGCGGCGTCCAAAGCGGGAGGACTGTTTTCGATGGACTCGCGCTCAGCGATCAAAGCGTTTTGCTGCTGTTTCAATTCATTCATTTTCATGTTCATTTTCCTTTTCGTTGATGGGTTTTGATTTTGTGGAAGCGGCTGGCGAGGCCGGGAATGAGCCGGCGCTACCTCGATCGCCGAAGATGCCCTCAGGCAGCCCGAGCCTCGCTATCATCCGTTCCCGGAATTGCCTTTACGATGTAGCATCGCTGTTGGCCTAAGTCGGGCAATCGCACCAGACTTGATGCCTTGCCGTCGCTGCTCGGCTCCAGCACTCCGCGTTGTAAGAGTTCCTTGTTTACTGCGGTAAGGTTCATGCCTCGGAAGATCTCTGAGCGCCAGGCTTCGGGTAACACGTAGTAGGTGTTGGTGGTGTGCAGGGCATCGCCCATGCCGTGCTCAAGCGTCTTGCGAAAGCCCAGCCGATCAATCGTGCGAGGACCGCGCTCATCGATCTTGGCGGCGGCAGATTCCCAGCGGGTGAAGCGGCTTTCTCCAAATCGCTCAATGACCTGGCGCAGCCGCGCCAAGATCGCATCACCCTCGAAGTTACCGGCGCCGCCACGTTCGGCCAGCCACGCGTGCAAACACACCTGTGCGGCGGTCGTGGCTGTGCCATCCGGCCAACCGGTGACGCCGAAGGCGGTGGCCAATTCTCCGGCCGCTGCTGCGAGGCCAAAGCGAAGGGCTGCACGTTGTGCTTGACCACTGGCCGAGGCGGGTAGGTTTTGGGTGATGAACTGCTCCACCGTGCGGCGAATGATCACCGTCCACCTGAGCATTTCCCCAGGCGCACACAGAGCGTGTAGGAAGGCGGTGAGGGGTGTGCCGTAGTATTTGGCTACACGGGCTTTGAGCGCATCGGAGAGGGCCGCAGCGTCCTCAAAAGCGTTCAGCACATCGAACATGCCGAGGCGTTTGCTGGCATCCGCAGGCACGGCGAGCATGCGCACCTCCATGCCGGCTTTCAGCTCCTTGTTGGCATCCGCCATGTGCTGCGCCAACGTCTTCTCGCCGGTCGAGAGAAACAGCAAGCGCCACTCCTGCACCTGTCGGCCCGCTTGTCCTCGATCATTCGCCCGTGCCTTACCGATGCCGTTGCCGAGCATGTACACCGTCAATAATGCACGGGTCACACATGCTGATTTCATCCAGCACCAGGAGGCCGTCTGAGTGTGCAGCGACGATGGACTCCAAGGCGTTTTCTGTCGAGCGCCATGAACGCGCCAGGCGCGGCCACCATAAGCTGCTGCTGTAGCTCCAGAAAGCTTGCCTCGCTGATCGGTGGCCACTCGTACAGGCTTAAAAAAATGCACGTGGCCGTCGCGTGCGCAGATCTGTTGTCCAAGCAATAATTGCCAGCCTAAACGCCTCGCCATATGGGTACACGGAAGGAGTTTAGAGGGGGGAGACGGGACGAATAGCCAGAAACAAGAAAGCCCGCACAGGGCGGGCTTCTTGGGGTGTTTCGTAGACTGTC
>Ga0302347_1004302_pt1 | contig 11480 bp, 9 predicted proteins | sample PhyWR1_FD_202178 | JGI IMG/M metagenome (GOLD analysis project Ga0302347, IMG submission 202178) | Leaf surface microbial communities from wheat plants in UC Gill Tract Community Farm, Albany, California, United States - DLSL W.R1 (v2)... | ecosystem: Host-associated > Plants > Phyllosphere >...
CCGCTGACGTGACCGACGGGGCTCAGGTCCAGGCCGCCGTCGAGCAGGCCAGCGCTGAGCTGCCGCTCCGCACCGTGGTGAACTGTGCGGGGATCGCCCCGAGCCGCCGGATCCTCGGCCGGAACGGCGTTCACGACCCCCAACTGTTCGCCACGGTGCTCAACGTCAACCTCCTCGGGACCTTCACCGTTCTCGCCTATGCGGCTGAAGCGATCGCCGCCACGGCCCCGGACGACGACGACGGCCAGCGCGGCGTCATCATCAACACGGCCTCCGTCGCCGCGTACGAAGGCCAGATCGGCCAGGTGGCGTATTCCGCGTCCAAGGCCGGCGTCGTGGGCATGACCCTGCCCGCCGCACGCGACCTTGCACGGCACGGGATCCGGGTCTGCACCATCGCCCCCGGGATCGTGGACACCCCCATGCTCGCCACGGTGAGCGAGGAGTACCGGGCGGGCCTCGCCGCGAGTGTCCCCTTCCCACAGCGGCTCTGCCGCCCCGAGGAGTACGCCCGCCTGGTGACCATGATCGTCGAGCACGACTACCTCAACGGCGAGACCCTCCGGATGGACGGCGCCCTCAGGATGGCTCCGCAGTAGTCGGCGCGGGTTCTGGGGCGGCGCCGCCCCGGAACCCGAGGCTCAGCCCTCAGCGTTCGCCGGAGATTCCCCGTCCTGGAGGGCGTCGCTGAAAATGCCGAGCGGCACGTGGACGAGCTGCACGCCTCCCGCGGCGAGTGCCTGCTCGACTGCGGGCCGCACCTCCGCGGGGGCGCTCACCGAGACCCCGTGGCCCCCGAAGGCCGTGGCGAGCGCCGCCCAGTCCGGCTGGCGCAGGTCGACACCCACCGGAGCGATCCCACGGTCCGTCTCGTTCTGTTTGATCTCGGCGTAGCCGCCGTTGTCGACGCACACCACCACGAGGTCCAGGCCCTGCTCGACCGCCGTGGCGAACTCCTGCACCGCGAACATGAGGGCGCCGTCGCCCACCACGGCCACCACGGGGCGCTCCGGGGCCGCGACCTTGGCGCCGATGGCCGCCGGCAGCCCGTAGCCGAGCGTGGCGTACGCCGGGGTGTACAGGAACGAGTGCGGTTCGTCCTGGGGGATGAAGGTGGACGTGCCGAAGTAGGTGATCTGCGAGGAGTCGCCGGCGATGATCGTGTCCGCCGGGACCGCGGCCTGGATCTCGCACGCCAGGGCGGCGAGGTCCGGGGCCATCGCGCGGCCGGTGTCCTTCAACTCGACGCGGAGCTCGCTGAGCCGGGCCGTGAGTCCGGAGCCTCGCGGGTCCGGGCTCGTGAGGGCGGCGGTCGCCGCTTCCGAGAGCGCGCTCCGCACCGCCTCGAACAGCTGCGGGAGCACCGCCGCGCTGTGCCCCACCAGCCGGACGTCCGCGCTCAGGTTCGTGTCCATCTGGCGTTCCAGGATGTCCACCCGGATCACGGTGCCACGGGGCGCCACGTCGCCACCCCAGAGTTCGGCCTCGCCGACTTTGGAGCCCACGACCAGCAGGACGTCCGCGTCATTGCAGAGGGCCTGTGCCGCGGGAAGACGGATGTCGGAGCCGAGGGAGAGCGGATGGGATTCGGGGAGAGCGCCCTTCCCGTTCAGCGTCGTGACCACGGGCGCCGGCAGGGCTTCCGCCACGGCGCGCAGAGCGCCGCGGCCGGGCAGCGAGCCGCCGCCGGCCAGGATGACCGGGCGGGCCGCGCCGGCGAGCAGTCGCGCGGCGGTGGCGACGGCGTCGTCGTCCGCGGGGGAGGGGGCCGGTGCGGGGCGTGCGGCGAGCCGCCGGCTGCTCAGCGCGGCGGGACCTTCCAGGACGTCGAGCGGCACCTCGAGGTGGACCGGGCGCGGACGGGTGCCGCGGAACAGCGCGAAGGCCCGGTGGATCGCCTCCACGGCCTCCTCGGCGGACGTGGCGCGCAGGCTCCATTCGACGATCGCCCCGGCGGCCGCCGTCGAATCCTTCGTCTCATGCAGCGCTCCACGGTCCGCGAACTCGTCGCCCAGCGCCGGACCGGGGGAGAGCAGGAGGAGGGGGCGGGACTCGCAATAGGCCGTCCCAGCCGCCGAGAGGGCGTTGAGCAGACCCGGGCCGGAGGTCGTGATGACGACGCCGGGCAGTCCCGTCTGCTGGGCCCAGCCGTCCGCGGCATACCCGGCGCCCTGCTCGTGGCGGCTCGTCACGGGGTGGATGCCCAGGGGCGCCAGGTGCCGGTAGAACTCGAGATTGTGGGTGCCGGGGATGCCGAAGACGGTGTCGATGCCGTAGTTGCTGAGTGTCGTCATGATCGCGAGGCCGGCGTTGGCGTAGGGGCCGGACTCGATCGGCTGCTGTTCGGGGGAGGTGATGGTGTTCATGTCTCAGTCCTGGGTCGCGTGCTGTGCGGGGAAGGCGGTGGGGGTTCCGGCGAGGAAGCGGCGCCGCCCGTCCACCCAGGTCTGCAGGACCTGGATCCGGGCGATGTCCTCCTCGGGGACCGTGAGCGGGTCGGCGGACAGCACCGCGAAGTCGGCCCGCTTGCCGACTGCGAGGGACCCGAGATCGGTCTCCCGTCCGATCGCCCGGGCGGCCGTCAGGGTGTGCGCCTTCAGGGCCTCTTCACGGCTGATGCGCAGGTCGAGGGAACCCAGCCGGTGGCCGCGCCGGGTGACCCGGGTGACCGCGGCCTGGATGGCTTCGAGGGGCAGCGGATCCGCCACCGGGGCGTCGGAGCTGATGGTGACCGGCACGCCCGCCCGGACGAATTCGCCGAGCGGATTGAAGCGCTCGCCCGGTGTGCCGATGGCGGCCGTGACCCCTTCGCCCCAGTTGTAGTAGTGCTGCGGCTGATTGACCGGGTGGATGCCGGCGGCGGCCATCCGCTCGATCTGCTCGGGCGTCGGCAGGCCGCAGTGCTCGATGCGGTGCCGGGCGTCCTCGTCCGGACGGTCCTCCAGGGCGGCCTCGATCGCCCCGATGACCATCTCGAGTGCGGTGGGGGACTGCGCGTGGGTGGCCGTCTGGATGCCCGCCGCGTGCGCCTTGCGGATCAGCTCCCGGTACTCGGCGGGCTCGTGATAGAGCTGGCCGGTCCGGCACGGATCGCCGACATAGCCGTCCGGGAAGTACGCGGTCCAGCCGCCGAGAGTCCCGTCCGCGTAGAGCTTGATCCCGGCGAAGCTCAGCATGTCGTTGCCGAAGGCGCCGTGCAGGCCCATCTCGAGTGCGTCGTCGAGCAGATGGGACAGCAGGTACATGCTGACGCGGGTCTTCAGGCCGTCGGCTTCGGCGAGACGCAGGTACATGTCGAACTCGCGGCGGGACACCTGGGCGTCGCCGATGGCGGTCACACCGCCGGCCAGGAACTTCTCCTGGGCGGCCGCCAGCTGGCGGAGATGCTCCTCCGGGGCGTCGGCGACGTGGAAGTTCGGACCGTGATGGCCCACCTTCACGCCGTGCACCCCGGTCAGGACGTTGCAGGCGGCGTCGGACAGCTCGCCCGTGAGCTCGCCGTCGGCGTCGCGGAAGAACTCGCCGCCCGCGGGATTCGGGGTGTCCCGCGTGACGCCGTGGAGCTCCAGGGTGTAGGTGTTCACGACGCCGCCGTGCCCCGAGGCGTTCATCAGGTACACCTCGCGGTCCGTGGCCACCTGGTCCAGCTCGTGCCGCGTGGGGTGCCGGCCCTCGGCGAGGTTCCGGTGCTCGTAGCCGTAGCCGCGCACGGGCCGGCCGGCCGGCAGATCGCGCGCGGCCTCCTGGAGGAGCGCCACGATCTCGGGAATGGAGCCGGCTTTCTCCGGGCCGCAATCCACCCAGGTCATGAGCTGGCCGTACATGAGCGGGTGGGCGTGCGCGTCGATGAAGCCGGGCACGACGACGGCGCCGCCCAGGTCGACGACCTCCGGCGCCGCCGGGCTGATCGCCGCCGCTGCCGCAAGGCAGTGCTCGAGCGTCCCGGTCGCGGCGATGTCCTGGCCGAAGACGAGGAGGGCCTCCGGCGAGGACCCGTCCTCCAGGGTGTGGAAGGTGGCGTGGTGGAGCACCACCGGGTGTGCCTGGGCGGCGGACCGGTGGAAGGTGGTGAGGGTGCGCATGGGAGGCTTTCTCGGTCGATGAGGCGAGGGGTGGGCGGACGATCCGTGGCGGCTGGCACCGGGTGCGGGAGTCCCGCGCCAGAGAATCCGCGTCAGCGGACTTCCGTCAGAGGACCTTCGAGAGGAAGGACCGGGTGCGTTCGTGCTGCGGGTTCAGGAGGACGTCGTCCGGGAGGCCCTGCTCCACGATCACACCGCCGTCCATGAAGACGACGACGTCGGCCACTTCACGGGCGAACCCCATCTCATGGGTCACCACGATCATGGTCATGCCGCTCGCGGCCAGCTGCTTCATCACGTCGAGCACTTCGCCCACGAGCTCCGGGTCCAGGGCCGAGGTGGGTTCGTCGAACAGCATGAGGTCCGGCTTCATGGCGAGGGCCCGGGCGATCGCCACCCGCTGCTGCTGACCGCCCGAGAGCTGGGACGGGTAGTTGTTGGCACGCTCGGCCAGGCCGACCTTGGCCAGGAGTTCCCTGGCTTCGTTCTCGGCCTGGGCCTTGGGGGTCTTGAGCAGCTTGGTGGGGCCGAACATCACGTTCTCCAGGGCGGTCATGTGCCCGAAGAGATTGAAGCTCTGGAACACCATGCCGATGCGGGAGCGTCGTCGGTCGATCTCGGCGTCGGACGCCTCGACCAGGCGGTCACCGTGCACGTTGTAGCCGATCATCTGGTCATTGACCAGGATGGCGCCGGCAGTGGTGACCTCGAGGTGGTTCACGCAGCGCAGCAGCGTGGACTTGCCGGAACCGGACGGGCCGATCAGGCACACCACCTGCTGCGGTTCCACCCGGAAATCGATCCCCTTGAGGACCTCGACCGGGCCGAAGCTCTTGTGGACGTTGAGGAACTCGACGGTAGCCATCAGCGGGCCTCCTTCTTGGCGGGCTTGGCCGGGCGGGCGGTGCCCTTGGAGTACTTCTTCTCGAGCCGCGACTGGAACCAGCTGAGGATGCTCGTCAGGGCGATGTACCAGATGCTGGCCACGATCAGCAGGGGGATCTGCTTGAGGTTCTGGGCGTAGATCTGCTGGGCGTTGTAGAGCAGATCGCCGACGCCGATCACGATCACGAGGGACGTGGTCTTGAGCATCGAGATCACGTTGTTGCCGATGGGCGGGATGATCACCTTCATGGACTGGGGGATCACCACGTACCAGAGGGTCTTCAGGTGGCTGAAGCCCATGGACCGGCTGGCCTCGGTCTGCCCGGCGGGAACGCTCAGCAGACCGGCCCGGATGATCTCCGCCGTGTACGCCGCCTCGTTCAGTCCGAGACCCAGGATGGCCGCTCCCATCAGGGAGATGACGTCATTGGTGTTCCACTCGACGAAATTCGGTCCGATGAACGGGATGCCGATGCCGATCGTCGGGAACAGGGCCGCGGCGAAACCCCAGAACAGGAGCTGGACGAGCAGCGGTGTGCCGCGGAAGAACCAGATGTAGGCGCCTGCGACGCCGGAGATGAGCCGGTTGGGGCTCATCCGCATGACGGCCAGGACCATCCCGACCGCGAAGCCGATGACCTCGGCGATGACCGTCAGCTCCAGGGTGAGGAGCAGCCCGGCGAGGATGCGCGTGTCGAAGAGGTACTTGCCGACGGTGGGCCAGCCGAAGCCGTGGTTGGTCAGCAGGGTGCCCACCATCAGGACGAGGAGGAGGGCGATGACGATGACGGAGACCACCTGCCCGGGGCGCCGTCGTTTCAGGACGGGAAGGCCGGACATGGCCAGGTAGTCGATCCGGCCGTGGTCTTCGGTCACGGTTCCGGGGCTGGAAGGGGTCACGGGGTGCTCCTGGTTTCGGCGCGCGGGCTACTTGACGGGGTTGATCTCGGAGGCCGGGATCGCGGAGGCCGACATGCCCCAGGCGGAGAGGATCTTCTGGTAGGTGCCGTCCGCCATGAGCGAGCCGAGAGCCTTCTGGAACGCCTTGGCGAGCGAGGCGTCCGCCTTGTTCGTGATCACGCCGGTGAGCGCCGGTTCCACGAGGATGCTGTCCACGGCGGAGAACACGTCCGGCTGCAACTGCGAGTAGTACGCCACCAGGGCGTTGTCGGCGGCCATGGCCTGAGCGCGGCCCGTGGAGACGGCCTGGTTCACGTTGTCCTGCTGCGGGAGGATCAGTGCGGTGATCTGGCCCTTGCCGGCGTCCGCGCACTGCTTCTGGAAGGCGGGGAGGACGGAGAGCGCCTGCGTGGTGCCGGTCTGAGCCGCCACGGTCTTGCCGCACAGGTCCTCCACCTTCTGCACGCCGGACGGGTTGCCCTTCTTCACCATGACGGACGTGCCGCCCTTCATGTAACTGACCATGTCCACCTGCGCGGCTCGGTCGGCGGTGATGGAGAAGGCGGCCCAGGACGCGTCATAGCGCTTGGCCTGGACGCCGGCGATGATCCCATTGAAGTCGCCCTTGCTGAAGTCTGCCTTCAGACCCATCTTCTTGCCGACGGCGACGGCGAGGTCCGGCTCGAGGCCCACGAAGGCGCCGCTGCTGTCGGTGAAGGTGATGGGGGCGTAGGTGGGGTCGGTGACGAGGCTGAGGGCGCCCCTCTGCTTGAGGGCCGCCGGCACGAGGGCTTCGACGGCAGGGTCGGCCTGCACGGCCTCCGCGGCGGCACGGCCTCCCGCGCCGACTCCGCCGGGGGCGTTGGTGCCGGAGGCTCCCGGGTTGCCCGCCGCCGTCGGGGTCTCGGTGTTGGTGCAGGCTGCGGTGCCGGCGACGAGCGCGAGGGCGGTCAGGGTGAGAGCGGTGCGGCGGACCAGGCGGCCGGCGGTGATCTTCTCGGCGGTCTTCTTCGGGGTGGGTTTTTTCATGGGGGTCTTCCTTGGCGGCTGGGCGGGGAGGCAGCTGGGGTGCTGTTGAAAACTTCAATAAGTTCAACTTATTATTTGAGTGATGCGAGTCACTGTCAAGGGCGATCCGCTAGCGTTCTGAATGTCACTGCAATCCGTCAGGAGGAAGTCCATGGGCACCGTGGTGCGTCGCAGGAGCAATGCCGTCACCGAGGAGGCCATCGCTGAACGGCGGGTCGAGATCCTTCGCTCCACCGCGTCCGTGATCGTGCATTCCGGCCTGTCCGGCTGTTCCTTCGGGGCGGTGTCGGACGCCACGGGGTTCAGCGTGGGCATGATCCAGCACTACTTCCGCACGCGGGACAAGCTGATCGAGGCCTGCGTGGAGCACCGCATGGAGGAATCCGAGGCCGAGTGGCGGCAGATCGCCTCCCGGGACGGTGAAGCGGACGCCGCCCGCAAGCTCCGCGGTCTGATCGACTATGCGGTCATGGGGGAGAAGGACTTCACCGATGCCTGGGGCTTCTGGTTCGAGCTCTATGCCGCCGCACGCCTGGACCCCTCCCTGGCGGAGAAGGTCAATGACCGGCTCCGCTACTGGCAGCGGCTCTTCACCGAGGCGATCCAGGACGCGCTTGACTCCGGCCAGGCCGTCACCGACCGCACCGTGGAGGACGTGGTGAACTCGGTCCTGGGGCTCACCGATGGACTCGCCTTCCAGGCGATCAACGGCACCTTCGGCATGACCGCGCCGCGCATGCACGCGATCCTCCACAGCTTCGTCGAATCCGAACTGCAACTCCCTCGCGCGACGGCGGGCGTCACCGCCGTCGACTATCACTGAAATCACGCCAGACCGGCGACGACGCCGGTGCCGCACCGACCCTGAATGAGGCGACCATGAGCACAACCCCCACCTTCCTCCAGCCCGCCGCCCGCGCGGCCGGCTACCGTCCGTCCCCGGTGCGCGACTTCTGGGAGGTCTCGATGCAGCCCGGCGTGATCTCGCTGGCCGGCGGCAACCCGGATCTCACCGTCCTTCCCCTCGCGGAGCTGGGATCCGCCGCCTCGCGGATCGTCACGGAACGCGGCATGGAAGCGCTTCAGTACGGCTCCGGAACCGGGACGCAGGGCGCACGCGACGCCGTCGTGCGGGTCATGGCGGCGGAAGGCATCCCGGTGGACGCGGACAGCGTCCAGATCACCGCGGGCTCGCAGATGGCCCTGGAACTGGTCATCAAGCTGCTGTGCGATCCGGGAGATGTGATCCTGGCCGAGGGGCCCACGTATGTGGGCGCACTCGGCGTGTTCGCGGGCCTGCAGGTGGAGGTGGAGCATGTCGCCATGGATCAGGACGGCCTGCGGCCCGATGCGCTCGAGGAGGCGATCGCCCGGCTGCGCTCGCAGGGACGGACGGCAAAGGCGCTCTACACGATCCCGAACTTCCACAACCCCACAGGGATCACCCTCTCGGCGGAGCGGCGCCCGCAGGTGGTCGACGTGTGCCGCCGCGCCGGAGTGCCCATCATCGAGGACAACCCCTACGGCCTGCTGTCCTTCGACGGCGAGGTCCAGCAGAGCATGCGGCAGCTCGACCCGGAGAACGTCATCTACCTCGGCTCGTTCTCCAAGATCGTGGCGCCCGGTCTCCGGGTGGGCTGGGCCGTGGCGCCCGAGCCGCTGCGCCGTCCGCTGCAGCTCGCCTCCGAAGCCACGACCATCTGCGCCTCGGTGCTGAGCCAGGCGCTCATCGAGGAGTACGTGCTGGGTCACGACTGGCAGGCGGCGCTCACGACGGCGCGTGGCCTGTACCGCGGCCGGGCCGCGGCCGTGCGGGAGGCGCTGGAGGAGCACATGCCGGCGGGGACGCGCTGGAGCACGCCACGCGGCGGCTTCTTCACCTGGCTCGACCTGCCCGAGGGTGTCTCCTGCCACACGGTGCTGGATGCGGCGATCGACGCCAAGGTGGTCTTCGTTCCGGGGACCGCGTTCTACGACGGTCCGGACTTCGGCGTCGGCGCGCCGGGCCTCTCGCAATTGCGGCTCGCGTTCTCGCTGGAGGACGAGGACACCCTGCGGGAAGGCGTGAAGCGCCTGGGCGGCGCCATCGCCGGTCGGTGAGCCGGAGCAGAGGGATCGCGCGCAGGTGATGCGAGGCACGGGGAGAAGGGCCGGCCGCGGCGTGGCTGCGGCCGGCCCTCGCACAGCGCCGCGAACCGCAGCGCGGTGCGGCGGGCGGTCCGGCCCGGATAAAATCTGACGGTGAAAGAAACCCTGCCTCCCTGCCCCGAGTGCTCCAGCGAGTACACCTACGAGATGGGCGCGCTCCTCGTGTGCCCGGAATGCGCCCACGAATGGGAGCCCGCGTCCGCCGAGGAGAGCGCGGAGAAGGTCGCCGACGGCGACACCGTCACGATCATCAAGGACCTGAAGGTCAAGGGCAGTCCCACCGCCATCAAGGTGGGCACCAAAGTCCGGAACATCCGGCTGATCGAGGGCGTGGGGGATCACGACATCGACTGCAAGGTGGACGGCTTCGGGCCCATGCAGCTGAAGTCCAGCGTGGTCAAGAAGGTCTGATCCGGACCGGTCTGCGCTCCCGCGGCGTAGGCTGACACCGAGCGCTCTGAGACAGAGCACCGTGACTCAGGGCACTGGAGGACCACGAGCGACAGGAGACGCGATGTCCGCAACCACCGAGGCGACCACCGTGGCCGGGCTGATGGAAGAGCTTGCGGCACTGGATGATCCGCGGGCCCGTGAGGTCAACCTCCGGCACGGCGACGATCACGGCGTCAATCTCAGCAAGCTGCGGGCCATCGCGAAGCGCCTGAAAACCCAGCAGGACCTCGCCCGCGGGCTCTGGGCCACCGGCGACACCGCGGCCAGGCTGCTGTCCCTGCTGATCTGCCGTCCCAAGGACTTCAGTCGCGACGAACTCGACACCATGCTGCGCGAAGCCCGCTCCCCGAAGGTGCAGGACTGGCTGGTGAACTACGTCGTCAAGAAGTCCCCGCACACCGAGGATCTGCGGCTCACGTGGTTCGCGGACGAGGACCCCGTGGTGGCGAGTGCGGGATGGATGCTCACGGTGGACCGGGTCGCCAAGAAGCCTGAGGGCCTGGACCTCGACGGCCTCCTGGACACGATCGAGGGGACGATGAAGGAAGCGCCGGAGCGCCTGCAGTGGGCGATGAATCACTGCCTCGCGCAGATCGGCATCGAACATCCGGCCCTGCGGGCCCGTGCCCTGGAGATCGGGGAGCGGCTCGAAGTCCTCAAGGACTACCCCACGCCGCCGGGCTGCACCTCGCCCTTCGCCCCGGTGTGGATCACCGAGATGGTGCGTCGCAAGGAGGCCTGAACCGGCCGACGTCGTGGGGCGGCTCAGATCACCCCGAGAGCGAGCATCGCGTCGGCCACCTTGGTGAATCCCGCGATGTTCGCCCCGGCGGAGTAGCTCCCCGGCACGCCGTACTCTTCGGCTGTTTCGAGGCACCGGTCGTGGATGCCCCGCATGATCTCCTCGAGCCGCTGCTCCGTGTGATCGAAGGTCCACGCGTCACGGGAGGCATTCTGCTGCATCTCCAGGCCGCTCGTGGCGACCCCGCCCGCGTTGGCGGCCTTGCCCGGCGCGAAGGTCACCCCGGCCTCGGCGAACACCTTCACCGCGTCGGGACTGCACGGCATGTTGGCACCCTCGGCGACGACCGTGCAGCCGTTGCGGGCCAGCTCGAGTGCGTCCCCGCCGTCGAGCTCATTCTGCGTGGCGCAGGGGAGCGCGATGTCGCAGGGAACTTCCCAGATCGACGCGCCGGTGACGAAGCGCGCCGCCGGACGGAACTCGAGGTAGTCGGCGATCCGGCCCCGGCGCACCTCCTTGATCTCCTTGAGGGCGTCCAGATCGATCCCGGTCTCGTCCACGATGAAGCCGGTGGAGTCCGACGCGGCCACCACCGTCCCGCCGAGCTGATGGACCTTCTGGATGGCGTAGGTGGCCACATTGCCCGAACCGGACACCACCACCTTCTTGCCGTCGAAGGAATCGCCACGGGCCCGGAGGATCTCGTCGGTGAAGAACACGGCGCCGTACCCGGTGGCTTCGGTCCGGACCAGTGAACCGCCCCAGCTGAGCCCCTTGCCCGTGAGGACGCCGGACTCGTAGCGGTTGGTGATGCGCTTGTACTGGCCGAAGAGGTAGCCGATCTCGCGGCCCCCGACGCCGATGTCGCCTGCGGGCACATCCGTATGCTCCCCGATGTGCCGGTACAGCTCGGTCATGAACGACTGGCAGAAACGCATGATCTCGCCGTCGGACCGCCCCTTGGGGTCGAAGTCGCTGCCGCCCTTGCCGCCGCCGATCGGCAGACCGGTGAGGGAGTTCTTGAAGATCTGTTCGAAGCCCAGGAACTTCACGATGCCCAGGTAGACCGAGGGATGGAAACTGAGACCGCCCTTGTACGGCCCGAGCGCGGAGTTGAACTCGACCCGGAACCCGCGGTTGATCTGCGTGACGCCGCGGTCGTCCACCCACGGCACGCGGAAGATGATCTGCCGTTCGGGTTCGCACATCCGGCGGATGATGGCGGCGTTCGTGTACTCCGG
>Ga0302347_1004303_pt1 | contig 11476 bp, 12 predicted proteins | sample PhyWR1_FD_202178 | JGI IMG/M metagenome (GOLD analysis project Ga0302347, IMG submission 202178) | Leaf surface microbial communities from wheat plants in UC Gill Tract Community Farm, Albany, California, United States - DLSL W.R1 (v2)... | ecosystem: Host-associated > Plants > Phyllosphere >...
TGAATAATATAAGCCAAAATCCACCCAGATGGATGTAAAATTCGGGATTTAATAAGTCTTTCCAGCTTTGGTATTCCATAAATTATAAGTCTTCGGCAAATATATTAAAAGCAATCTGAATTAATCAGTTTAAAATAAATATTTAGGAATATTTAACGTCAAGTACGATGTTTAGTAATATTTGTCGCCCCATTTATCTTTAAGTTGTTCCTTGATTTTTTTCTCCGTCGAGTTGTTTGCCGGTTGATAAAATGCAGTGCCTTTGATGTCGTCTGGCAGAAATTCCAAATCGACAAAATTACCTTCGTAAGAATGGGCATATTGATAATCTTTGCCGTAATCCAGATTTTTCATCAGTTTGGTTGGGGCATTTCTCAGATGCAGTGGAACAGGAAGATTTCCTGTTTTCTTCACGAATGCCATTGCTTCGTTTATCGCATTATATGTTGAATTGCTTTTTGGCGAAACAGCGAGATAAACAGCGGTTTCGCTGAGGATGATTCGGGCCTCTGGATTTCCAATAACGTTGATAGCCTGGAAACAATTATTCGCCATTATCAAAGCGTTTGGATTTGCCAAACCAATATCCTCGGCTGCGAGAATCACCATTCTTCGGGCAATGAATTTGATATCTTCGCCACCAACCAACATTCTGGCAAGCCAATAAACGGCGCCATTTGGGTCGGAACCACGCATCGATTTGATGAAGGCTGAGATGATGTCGTAATGTTGTTCTCCATTTTTATCGTACAACGCCATATTCTCCTGCAAAACAGAAAGAACGTCTTTGTTGGATATTTTATTTTTTTTCGCAGATTTGAATTGATTCAGAACCAATTCTATTGAGTTTATTAATTTTCTTGCATCACCTCCGGAATATTGGATGAAGGCTTCTTTTTCCTCGAGAAAGAATTTAGTATTGTTGAGTTCGTTGTATTTTGAAACCGAAATGTCAGCAAGTTCTTCTAGTTTTTCAAACGTCAAAGCTTTCAGAATATAAACCTGCGTTCTGGATAATAAAGCGGAAACCACTTCAAAACTTGGATTTTCCGTCGTTGCGCCAATCAACACAATCCAGCCTTTTTCAACCGCGTGAAGCAAAGAATCTTGCTGAGATTTGTTGAACCTGTGAATTTCGTCAATGAACAAAATCGGGCTTTTTCCGGAAAACAGGTTTTGCTTTTTAGCTTCGTCGATGATATCTCGTACATCTTTTACGCCAGCAGAAACTGCGGATAACTTGTAGAATTTTCTTCCTGAACTTTCCGAAATAATTTCAGCTAAAGTTGTTTTCCCTGTTCCTGGCGGTCCCCAAAAAATCAGTGAATTGATCGTATCATTCTCCATCATTCTTTTGATAGTTCCGGATTTTCCCGTGAGATGTTCTTGGCCCAAAACATCATCCAAAGTTTTTGGACGGAGGATTTCGGCAAGTGGAGAATTGTTCATAATTCAAAATTACGGATTTTAAAACCTTTGCTCAAATTTTAGATTTATTAAAATTAAATCATCTGATAAAAACAAAATATTTATTGTTTATCAATAAATATTTATTATTTTTGAACAATATTTAAAATTAAAAAAATGTCAAAAACAAACAACTTCGTATTTTGGGGCTTATATATTATCGCCTGGATTATATTTGTCGGCTTGTCAATTGAAGCTGGAGGCTTAATAGTAAATTTCGTTTTCCATCTTTATAATCCCGAAATGGTCCAAAATCTTTATCAGAAGCTGGACTTGATTAAAATTTATCAAAACAATAAATTCTGTTTTTTCAGTATTTATAGTTTTATTTTAATTATTTCAATTTTAAAAGCAGTTCTATTTTACACTGTTATTAACCTGATGCATAAAATGAATTTAGAAAAACCTTTTAGTACTTTTGTCGCAAAACAGATCTCACAACTTAGTTACTACACGCTTTCAATTGGATTGTTAAGCTACATGGCCAGACAGTTTGTTAAAAATTTGAATCATCGCAGTTTTATTCCCGAGACCTTAAACCAATTTTGGGCAGACAGTGAAGCATTTGTTTTAATGGGAGCAGTCATCTACATTATCGCTCAAATTTTTAAAAGAGGAGTAGAATTGCAGGAAGAAAACGATTTAACAGTTTAATTATGCCAATAATTGTAAACCTGGATGTGATGATGGCCAAACGAAAAATGTCATTGAATGAACTGTCGGAAAAAGTAGATTTGACACTTTCCAACCTGTCGATTCTGAAAACCGGGAAAGCAAAAGCCGTTCGGTTCAGCACATTGGAAGCGATTTGCAAAGCTTTGGATTGTCAGCCAGCAGATATTTTGGAATATCGAGAAGAAGAAAATAAGACCTAAAGTCTTCTGTTGATCACGTAATCCAACATCAATTTCAGGGATTCTTTAGCTTCGTTATCAGGAAATTCAGCAAGAATATTGAGTGCTTTCTGTTGGTAATCCTTCATTGTCTGGATAGCGTAATCCATTCCACCGGAAGATTTTACAAATTCTACCAACTCACGCACTTTTTTGGAATCATTGTTATAACGCTTTATCGTTGCGAAATATTTTTTGTAATTCTCTGGGCTCGCATTTTTCAAAGTGTAAATCAAAGGCAAGGTCATCTTCTGTTCCTTGATGTCGATTCCGACAGGTTTTCCGATGATATTACTTGTTTGATAATCAAAAAGGTCATCTTTAATTTGGAAAGCCATTCCGGTAAAAGTACCGAATGCCTGCATCTTTTTCGCAGTTGCTTCGTCTACATTGTTGGAAAGAACGCCAACTTCACAGCAAGCCGCGATCAAGGTTGCAGTTTTTTGACGGATGATTTCGTAATAAATATCTTCCGTGATATCCAGTTTCCGAGCTTTTTCAAGCTGAAGCAATTCGCCTTCAGACATTTCACGGATTGTTCTTGCAATCACAGAAAGCAAATCATAATCCTTATTATCCGTAGAAAGCAAAACAGATTTCGAAAGTAGATAATCGCCAACCAAAACTGCGATTTTATTCTTCCAAAGCGCATTGATAGAAAAGAAATTTCTACGCTTAAAACTCTCATCCACAACATCATCATGAACCAAAGTCGCTGTGTGAATCAACTCAATCATACTTGCGCCACGGAACGTTTTTTCATTCACGTTTCCGACCAGTTTTGCACAGAGAAAAACGAACATCGGACGCATCTGCTTCCCTTTTGTGGTCACAATAAAACGCGTGACCTTATCCAACAGCGCCACATTACTTTTCATCGATTCATAAAACTTATGTTCAAAAAGTTTCATTTCGTCAGAAATCGGAGCTTTGATGAGTTCTACTGTATTTGCCACTGTTTGCGATTAAAAATTGATTTTGTTTGGAGCAAGAAGATTCGTATTTCTTTTCACGTTGCCAACCCGCTTTCCGTTGCAATCTTTTTTGTTACCCAAGCTTATCCGGAGCTAACAAAAAAGGATTTCCACTACAATCGGGGCTATGTTGAAGATTTGTCTATCGATTGACCCAAAAAACTATTCTACAAATATAAATATTCTAAATCTTTAAAAGGAATAAAATAAAGACTTTCAAACGCTTTTTGATTTTAATCACAGAATGGAAACTATTTACGGAATAGAATTATTTCCTTTAATCTAATAAGAAATGGATCAAATGCTTTCATTATTAATCCATTTTGCAACGTCCGAGCAACATAATTTTTCATCATCTCGATAAGTTTATCAACATCATCATTTACCAAAACCATATCTCTGTTAATTTCTTTCAGAAATCCCTTGTCAACCATGGTTTGGATAAATGTAATTAGTGAATCGTAGAAACCAGCGGTATTTAAAATGGCAATCGGTTTTTTGTGAAGTCCCAGTTGCGCCCAAGTCAGCATTTCAAAAAACTCTTCCAATGTCCCAAAACCTCCTGGCAAAGCAATGACGCCATCGCAAAATTCGTTCATTTTGGTTTTTCGCTCGTGCATTGTTTCCACCAAAATGAGTTCGGTCAAATGTTCGTGAGCAATTTCTTTTGATCTTAAAAAGTTGGGCAAAACGCCAATGGCCTTTCCTCCATTATTTAAAATACCGTCGGCTACTGCGCCCATCAATCCAACATTTGCACCTCCGTAAACCAATTCAATTTGATGTTCTGCTAATGTTTGTCCTAATAAAACTGCTTGTGATTTGTAAATCTCTTCTGTCCCAAAACTTGAACCGCAAAATACTGTAACTCTTTTCATTTTTTACTAAAATTTCACTTTTCCTGATTTAATAATCTTCAAATATAATTATTGCAAATCCTCGAACGGAACAAAATAAAGACTTTGAGGTACTTTTTTGATTTTAATATCAAAGCGTTCTCCCGAAATATATATTCCTTTTTGCGTCGTGGTTATACCTTCGATTTGTCCAATGTTGAAAGCTCTTCCCAAAGAAAACTTTTTCAGTGGCTTATCAAAGAAAAGATTTCCAGAATCATCTTTCTCAAAAATCATCATATAGACTGAAGCTTTTTTGGTATATCCAACAACGTATAATTTATTCTCAAAAACCGATGCGTCTGTCACAACAAATCCAGTTTCAAAACTTTCCAGTTTTTGGGCAGGTTGATTTTCTGTCAGATTTTTATCAATTACATAATGAGAAACCGTATTCGTAATCCATTCTTTTGTGAAAATATGAATGTTTCCATCCAAAAAAATCATTGCTTCTGCATCGAAATTGTTGTTGATGTTTTTCGCTGTAAAATCAGTTTGCTCAGGATAAAAAAACGAAATTGTTTTGATAGAATCTGCGATAATTGAATCATTCCTGACAGGAATTTGATAAACTTTCAAATCTTTTCTAGTTCCCAAGTTATTACCAAATTCCCCAACATAGAAATTCTTTCCATCATTGGTAATTGCTTCCCAATCCATGTTTTTAAGACCAGTTTGAAAAGTCTTTTTGATGTATGAACTTCCCGCGTTTATTTCGAAAATTTCGCTCGTGTTTCCGCTGTCATTAAAAGAGAATAATCTATCGTTAAGATTAGTCAATCCAGAAGATTCTTGCAAAGAATCGCTCAAAATGGCAATTTTATACTTTTTCAAATTCAGAGATTGAGTCTTCTGTGCTGAGATTTGAAAACTTAAAAAGATAAAGTAGAAATAGAAAATCCTTTTCATATTTCGTAAAAATAAGAATTGATTTTTTGAATGGAAAATTTTGGAAGATTAAAATAATGTTAAAGAAATTCAATGTTACTTATCATCATAATGACCAAGAGCAGAAATGACTTTTACCAAAAACGCTTCCTCAAAATTTCATAAATCACTCTGTGAACAAATCAAAAGTCAAATCCCAGCCGAAGAAAATGAATTCTACAGTAAAAGCGATAATGAGGATGACAGAAGGAGAAGAAGGAGAAAACCAAAGCTTACCAAAAAAATTAAGGTTTATTATTTTCAATTTTCAAATATTCTCAAAGGTTTTTTGTTTTCATCAATTGCTACGAGCGTAAAATCACCAAATACAGCTTTCTCCCTCACATTTTCATACATTTCTTCAACAAAAATTTCCACACCAACTTTCAAACTTGTCTTCCCGACATATTTCACTTTTCCAATCAACTCAACCAAAGTATCTGCAGGAATTGGTTTTTTGAAATCGATTCTGTCACAACTTACCGTCACGAAAGACTTTCTTGCAAATCTTGTAGCCGTCATAAACGCCACCTCATCCATCATTTCCATCACTTTCCCACCGAACATGGTGTTGTGATGATTCGTCGTATTAGGAAAAACCACTTTGAAAACGCGCGTTTCCGATTGCTGGATTTTATCTTCGTAATTCATTTCTTGATATTTTAAAATTAAACTGATGGAATGAATAGAAAAATAGATTTCTACTTCAAATTGCGAAAATTTTTGTGGACCCGATTTCTCATTAAAAATGAATTACGGTTGTGCGGCAGTTCGTGATCCGCACACGATTCACCCGATTTTTTGATGGTGCAAATATAGGTTTTAGAAATTATTATAAGAAAATTTATTAAATTAGATTCTGATAAACCATCAGTTAAAATAAGTCTGATGAATTTCAAAATTCCCCTCCTTTGGAGGGGCGACTAAAATTCGAAGAATTTTTGACGGGGTGGTCACTCAAAAACACAAACAAATGAATGAAATCCTCACCCGAATCAGCGGAATTCCCATCCGCAGAAACTTCGTCGAACACTTACCCTACAATCCCCACCTTAAAAAATTATTAAGCGGAAAACGCCAAGCCGGAATTCTAAGCGAAGTTCTTTTCTGGAAACAAGTTCGAGCTGGAACTTTTCATAATATCTATTTTGACAGACAAAGAATTATCGGAAATTACATTGTCGATTTTTATGTCAAGACTCTTGGATTAATCATTGAAATCGATGGTTCAAGCCACGACGAAAAAGAAGTTTATGATGGAATAAGACAAAAATATTTGGAATCTTTGAATTTGAAAATGTTTAGAATTACAGATTTTGATGTGAAGCATAATTTGGCTTTGGTGATGAAAGAATTAGAAAATTACATCATCGAAAATTATAGTATCTAAAAATTCCCCTCCTCTGGAGGGGTGGATTCGACCAAAGGGAGAAGACGGGGTGGTCAATCACGCTTGACCACCCTCGTCAATTTGCAATGCAAATTGTCACCCCTCCAAGGGAGGGGAATTTTTTCTTAATTCATTACAATATATTTTTCAAATTGAATATCTTTAAAACTTTGAAAATCGAAACTTCATAATGAAAAAAGTTTTTACAAAATATCTATTCTTCGTATTCCTACTTCCAATTTTAATAGTAACTGTATTTTACTTTTTATCAGCAAAAGACGCTATAGGAACTTATGGTGTCAATAGAACTATAAACTTTGGAGGAATCGATATTGATGGAATTTTGAGAAATCCTATTTACAACTCTTCTGTTTTCATTCTCACTTATCCAATATATCTTTTAAGCTATTTTATTATTTTTCTAATTCGAAGATTTACAGATTTCCTTTACTCTATAATTCATTTCATTATATTTATTTTAAACTACATTTTACTTTCTAATAATCCTGAAAATATAATTCTAATTCCATTGACAATTTTTGGTTTTATAGTTTTCATTTTAAATATCTTTAAAACCACAAAAAGCCATTAACTATCAACAAACAACCATCAACTATATAATGACTTTCCAACAACAAATCCAACAAGGCATTCCCAACGAATTACCTCAGCCCAAACCATACGAAACCCAAATCAACCATGCACCGAAACGTAAAGAAATCCTTTCGGATGAAGAGAAAAAACTAGCTCTGAAAAACGCTTTACGCTATTTCGAACCACAATTCCACGCAGAATTGTTGCCGGAATTTAAGGAAGAATTAGAAAAATACGGCAGAATTTATATGTACCGTTTCCGTCCCGATTACAAGATGAAAGCGAGAGACATTGCCGAATATCCCGGAAAATCTGAGCAGGCAAAAGCCATTATGCTGATGATTCAAAACAATCTGGATTATGCTGTGGCACAACATCCGCACGAATTGATTACTTACGGTGGTAACGGTGCAGTGTTCAGTAACTGGGCGCAGTATCTTCTGACGATGAAATATTTGTCTGAAATGACGGACGAACAAACATTGACAATGTATTCCGGACATCCGATGGGATTATTTCCTTCGCACAAAGATGCGCCGAGAGTAGTGGTGACAAACGGAATGATGATCCCCAATTATTCCAAGCCGGATGATTGGGAAAAATTCAATGCGCTGGGTGTTTCCCAATACGGACAAATGACGGCCGGAAGTTATATGTACATCGGTCCACAGGGAATTGTGCACGGAACGACGATTACCGTTTTGAATGCTTTCAGAAAAATTAATAAAGAACCAAAAGGCGGATTATTCGTCACTTCGGGTTTGGGCGGAATGTCCGGAGCTCAGCCAAAAGCCGGAAATATCGCAGGTTGTATTACGGTCATTGCCGAAGTCAATCCGAAGATTACCAAAATCCGTCACGAACAGAAATGGGTGAACGAAATCCACGAAAATCTGGATGAATTGGTGGTAAGAGTGAGAAAAGCTCAGGAAAATCAGGAAACGGTTTCGTTGGCATACCTTGGAAACATCGTCGATATCTGGGAGAAATTTGATGAAGAAAATTTAAGAATCGATATCGGTTCAGACCAGACTTCGCTTCACAATCCCTGGGCGGGCGGTTATTATCCAGTCGGGCAAACCTTTGAGGAATCCAATACCATGATGGCAGAAAACCCTGATTTATTCAAAGAAAAAGTTCAGGAAACCTTGAGAAGACACGCTTCCGCCATCAACAGACATACCGCAAAAGGAACTTATTTCTTCGATTACGGGAATGCCTTTTTACTCGAAGCTTCCAGAGCCGGAGCTGATGTCATGTCAGACAATCCTACGATTGGAAGGGAGTTCAGATACCCAAGTTATGTTCAGGATATTATGGGGCCGATGTGTTTTGATTATGGTTTCGGGCCGTTCCGTTGGGTTTGTACCAGCGGAAAACCGGAAGATTTGCAGAAAACGGATGATATTGCGTGTGCGGTTTTAGAGGAGATGATCAAAACATCGCCGGAGGAAATCCAACAGCAGATGAAAGACAATATCACGTGGATCAAAGGCGCTCAGGAAAACAATCTGGTCGTTGGTTCGCAGGCGAGAATCTTATACGCCGATGCGGAAGGAAGAATGAAAATCGCTGAAGCCTTCAATAAAGCCATTGCCAACGGAGAAATAGGAGCGGTGGTTTTGGGAAGAGACCATCACGATGTTTCGGGGACAGATTCGCCGTACAGAGAGACTTCCAACATTTATGACGGCTCGAGATTTACCGCAGATATGGCGATTCACAATGTGATTGGCGACAGTTTCCGTGGGGCGACCTGGGTGAGTATCCACAACGGTGGCGGCGTTGGCTGGGGCGAAGTGATCAACGGTGGTTTCGGGATGTTGCTGGATGGAAGCGCTGATGCAGACAGAAGATTAAAATCAATGCTGTTCTGGGATGTGAACAATGGAATTTCCCGAAGAAGCTGGGCAAGAAATGAAGGGGCTGTTTTTGCGATTAAAAGAGCCATGGAAGCTGAACCCAATTTGAAGGTGACGTTGCCGAATTTTGTAGATGAGGGATTGTTTTAATTAAGAATTCCCCTCTTCTGGAGGGGTGGCGAAAATTCAGAGAATTTTTGACGGGGTGGTTTATAGCATATTAAGTAAGAATATTATTTAGTTTTCGTATAAACCACCCCGTCTTCTCCCTTTGGTCGAATCCACCCCTCCAGTGGAGGGGAATTTTCAGCCGAACCGAATTTGAAAGTGATGTTGCCGAATTTTGTGGATGAGAGTTTGTTTTAAAACTTTTTACACATGGAAAAACCTGCTGTGAGGCAGGTTTTTTTGTATTTATTTTTGTCTGATGGTGCGAGCAGCTTGCTCGTACCCTATAATTGATTAATTAGAGACACTTGCAGCTCACCACGATAGCGGATAAGTTATTCTTTGTCTTTATTGGTAATAATTGGTGCAAGTTCTTTTTTTAAATTCTCAAAATCTTCTTTATTCATCATATCAACTTCCATTAATTCTTTCGCTTCTTTTAACTTAGCAATGGCTTCATCTCTAGTCATTTTTCGGTTTTTCAATAAAATTTCACCAGATTCAATTGCTAATTCGCTATCCATCACGCTTAAATATTTGTTTATACCAAAAGCTCTTCCGTTTATCTCCCCTAAAACCATGACCACATATAAAGGTTTGTTTTTACTACCTCTATGATATGTTTTCATTTCATTGACCACAACCGTCGTGTTTTTTAAACTGTTATCTGCCATAATTTGTGCATCTCCACCCATAGCAGTCATAATGCTCCCAAATCCAGCAGGCCTTCCCATTTTTACAAATTCGTAAGTTTTTTTAGAAGTACTGCGTGATTGTGCTACTCCTCCTCTTAATTGATTACCATAACTACCTGCATACGTTCTAGTATTTGTCTCTTGAGAAGTTGGCGATCCTAAAATTAAAGTATCACCTATTTTTACACTATTTTTATTAGTTGTAATATATTCCTTTACTTGAGCGCCATTCTTAATCGAATTGAAAAAATTAATATCTTGAGTATTAGCATAAGTCAATAAATTAATATCTTCTTGAGCACTTATACTAATAACTGATAAAAGAATAGCTAAAAAAGTAATTGTTTTTTTCATAATTTTTTTTTAATTGTTATTTATTGTGATGTTTGTTTAATATCTCTGTCAACTTAAAAATTAACACACAAGGTTAATTTGAATTATAGTTTTCAAATATAAAAAAACAAAACTATTCAGAATTACAGTTTTCCGTAAACCATAAAAAAAATATAAAATATTTATTTTCAGATTGATAGTACTTACAATTTCCAGAACTTCGAATCCAGTACAATCCAAACCTCCCAACACCTCCGTTCATTTAAAACAACCCTGCTTGTAACTTCCGTAGTCCTCCGAAAGTCTCCTGCAAGTTGCGGGAAACCTCCGTAGGACTTCTTTGGTTAGAAACAACAGTGTTTGTGACTTCCGTAGCATTCCGTTGGTTTGAAACAAGCCTGTTTGTAACCAAAGAAGTTTTTTTTATATTTGATCATTCATTCACTAAAACACAAACAGATGAAAATTGCACTCACTAAGCTGAGCACCAAAGATCTTGCGACTTTGGCTCAGAGAATTCTCAGCAACATCCAATCAGGAAAATATCCTGTGATCACCAACCATCCGCTTACCGCGACTTTGCAGACTTCTTATACCGCGTACGACAGTGTGTACACCAAGCAAATCTACAGCGGAAAAGGAAAAGATGTGGCCACGGCAGACCACGAGAGGGATCTGGCTTACAAAAATATAAAAGCATTCCTCAACGGGTACCGCCAGCTCCCTTCTGCCCCTAATTATAAATTGGCGGAGGAGCTGTACAGCGTTTTCAAAACGTTCGGATTGGATCTAGACCGTTTGAGCTATTCTTCGCAGACGGCCCAGATGAAAAAGCTGATCGAGACTTTGGAAACTCCGGAAAACCAACAGAAATTAACGTTTCTTTCCTTAAATCCTGCCTTTACCGAAATGAAAACCAAGCATGAGGCTTTCGAAACCGTATTTGCCAATCAGGCGGAAGCTAATGCAGAGCTGAGACAGATGGCCAGTGCAAGCGCCATCCGCAGAGATCTGGAGAAAAACCTGAAAATTTACCTCAACCTGCTGACGGCGATGAAAGAGGTACCGGGATGGGAACTGCTATACAACGATACCAATGAGTTGGTAAAAGCAGCGAAGAATTCGGATATTTAAATCTTATAAATTAATTTAGAACTCAGCGGATAGCTGGGTTTTTTGTTGTTAAAGAATAATTTAACCTCAATATTTGTCATTCTGAAAAGCATCTAAACTCCGAATTTTTCCGCGCAATTTTTTATTACTAAGCTGAGTTTCCT
>Ga0302347_1004305_pt1 | contig 11472 bp, 12 predicted proteins | sample PhyWR1_FD_202178 | JGI IMG/M metagenome (GOLD analysis project Ga0302347, IMG submission 202178) | Leaf surface microbial communities from wheat plants in UC Gill Tract Community Farm, Albany, California, United States - DLSL W.R1 (v2)... | ecosystem: Host-associated > Plants > Phyllosphere >...
CTTGTACCTTGAACACGTTGATCGCGAACAGTTGCCGGCCCGCCAGGCGAAACATGAGAAGTTCCAGCCGGTTTTCACCCACTAACTGAGTCCGCTGGTCTACCGTGTCGAGAATGCCGGCCATGAATAACTCCTGGGCGTAAGGGCTTGATGCCCGGGGTTATCGGCCGGCCTGGCTGATTCTTTATGACTGGCAGTTGCTGCTGTCATCCCTCCTGCAGTTGCGCGGGATCAATTGGGGTCGACGTGCTGAGCAGTGGAGAGTTTTCTGGCAAATGCACCTTCAACGCGCCCTTGCGTACTTCAAAGCGCATGGCATCACCCTCCAGCGGCTCGCCATCCAGATTCATTGAAAGCCCCTCGGCCGCCTTGATTTCAACCCAGGGCACACGCGCCCGGACAAACAGGTTATCCAGGCTCCAGCCGCCGGCCATCAACTCTTTCAGGGTGCTGACCACTTCCTGGGGTGCAGGCAGAATGCTGATATCCAGCAAACCGTCATCGACCAGGGCCTGTGGGCACAGCTCCTGCCCGCCACCGGCCTGGCGCCCGTTGCCGATCCCCAGCGCCAGCAAATTACCCTGCCAGTGAAAGTCCGGCCCTTGCAGCTCGGCATACGCGGCGTGCAGTTCGGTGAAACGCGTCAGCCCGGTAAACAGATAGGCCGCCCCGCCCAGCACCTTTTTCAGGTCTTCCGAGGTATTGGCCGTAACCTGGCTGCCAAAGCCGCCCGTGGCCATGTTCAAGAATATCTGGCCACCCACCTCCCCCAGATCGATGGCCTGGGCGGGGACGTCCAGCAAGGCCAGGGCTTCATCGGGTTGCAGCGGGATACCGGCAGCCCGGGCAAAGTCATTGGCAGTGCCCAACGGCAACAGCACCAGACCGGCCTCGGTATCGGCCAATGCCAGGGCCTCGCAAATATCGCGCAAGGTGCCATCGCCACCGCCCGCGATGATCTGGTCATAGCCCGCCTCCAGAGCCTCGTGCACAAGCCGCTGGGCATCCCCGGCCTCCCATGTCAGGCGTACTGTCAGCTCCCAGCCCATGGCGCGCCGTTGCTCCACCGCAGCCCGCACGTCTTCGTTGAGCGCTTGCTTACCGTGCAAAATCAAAAATGCCTTACCTGCACTCATCTCTATCTCCCTCGACAAAAGCGGTCTGAATTTTTGGACAGCAGCCGAACCGAAAAGACCCATGCTGCCACGACTTATTTGCCCGATACCGCACTATTGTCGTCAACCAGTCGATCAATCGCGCAGAACCGGTCAAACTCCACCGCCCAAAGCAGCCCATTGACGCCAGAGGCCTTCTGAATGAGCACACTCATTCCCTGCATCATCGCCGGAGGCGCTGGCACCCGGCTTTGGCCAGTGTCCCGTGAGTCCATGCCCAAACCCTTTATGCGCCTGCCCGACGGCGAGAGCCTGCTGCAAAAGACCTTCCATCGGGCAACTGGCCTGGCAGACGTCAACCGCTTGCTGACGGTGACCAGTCGCGAGGTGTTTTTCCGCACCCTTGATGACTATCGCCCACTGAACGATGGCGCCGTGGCTCTGGATTTCATTCTTGAGCCCGTGGGACGCAATACCGCCCCGGCCATTGCTGCTGCCGCATTACACGTAGCTCGACGCTACGGCGAGGACGCGCAACTGCTGGTGTTGCCGGCCGACCACCTGATCACCGATCTGGCCGCCTTTGCCGACGCCGTCGACAGCGCACGGCGATTGGCCGACCAGGGCTGGCTGGTGACTTTCGGCATCCGCCCGAGCAAGGCAGAAACCGGCTTTGGCTATATAGAAAAAGGCCCGGCGCTGAACGGTGACGGGTTCCAGGTGGCGCAATTTGTTGAGAAGCCCGATGCCATCACGGCCCGGCAATTTCTGGACGGCGGCCAGCACCTGTGGAATAGCGGCATGTTCTGCATGCGGGTCGACAGCCTGCTGCGTGAACTCCAGGAGTACGCGCCACAGGTGCTGACGGCAGTGAGCCACTGCCTTGAACACAGTCAGGCGTTTGAGGGGCAACAGGATCTGCACCTTGAGCTGGACAGTCGCACCTTCGCCCTGGCACCCGATATTTCCATCGACTACGCGCTGATGGAACGTTCAACAAAAGTGGCGGTGGTTCCCTGTCAATTGGGCTGGAGCGATATCGGCTCATGGCAGGCGGTGCGTGAGCTGAGCCCGGCGGATGCCAACGGCAACCAGTGCAATGGTGAAAGCGTTCTGCACGATGTGCACAACTGCTATATCAACTCGCCCACACGTCTGGTCGGCGGGGTCGGGCTCAACGACCTGATCATCATTGATACCCCTGACGCCTTGCTGGTCGCTGATGCCAAGCGTAGCCAGGATGTTAAATACATCGCCCAGGCGCTCAAGCTTCAGGGCCACGACGCCTATCGCCTGCACCGCACCGTCACCCGCCCCTGGGGCACCTATACGGTGCTCGAAGAAGGACCGGGGCTGAAAATCAAACGTATCGTGGTCAAACCGCAAGGTGCGCTGTCCCTGCAAATGCATCGGCTACGCAGCGAACACTGGATTGTGGTGAGCGGCATCGCCCAGGTCACCAATGGCGACCGTCAGTTTGAGCTCAACAGTAACGAATCGACCTTTATCAAACCTGGCAGAGCCCACCGCCTGGTCAACCCCGGGGCGGTTGATCTGGTGATGATTGAGGTGCAGAGCGGTGAGTACGTGGGGGAAGACGACATAGTGCGCCTGAGCGACATTTATGGCCGGGTGCCTGTGGCACGGTAAGCGTTTTGCAGGAGCAAGCTTCTGAAGAATACCGAACTCACTACTCAATATGAGCTCGATAAAAAGCTCGCGCCTGCAGGTCTTCGGGGATTTAACCCAACACTTCGCTTAACGGGATGAAGCCTGCCAGGTCACCTTCAACCAGGGTTCGCCCTTCAAGCACTTCCACCAGCCCTTCGGCCCAGGCTGCACTGCGCAAAACACCCGAACTCTGGTTTTTGTAGATCACCGCCCGCCCCTGCTCCAGCCGGCCACGCAGGTACTCACGGCGATTACCCGCCTTGGGCCAGACGAACCCGGCCGGCACCTGGAACTTTAACGGCTCGACGGCCTGTACGCCCTGGCGGCGCAGGATGTAAGGCCGCGCCAGCAGTGCAAAGGTCACCAGGGTCGATGCCGGATTGCCCGGCAGGCCAATCACCGGTACACCCCGAAAATGCCCGCAGGTCAGAGGCTTCCCCGGCTTGATTGCCAGCTTCCACAACGCCAGTTCACCTTCTTCGCGCAGCGCAATACCCAGGAAGTCAGCCTCGCCGACGGATACGCCTCCGGTGGACAGAATCAGGTCCACCGCCCCCAGCTCTGCCAGGCGCTGACGGGTTGCCGGCAAGTCGTCGGGCAAGATCCCGGCATCGACCACTTCACACCCCAGGCGCGTCAGCCAGCTGCACAGCAATACGCGATTGCTGTTGTAGATTTGCCCCGGGCCCAATGCCTGGCCCGGCTCGATCAGTTCATCGCCGGTGGACAACACCGCAACCCTGACCCGCCTGATCACATCCAGCGCGGCACACCCCAAAGACGCCGCCAGCCCCTGTTCGATCGGGCCCAAACGAGTGCCCGCGGCAAGCACGGTCTCCCCGACAGTGGTTTCCTGCCCCTGGGGGCGAATATTCTGACCCGCGTGCAAAGCTTCAGTGAACACTACCCGGCCATCAGCCTGGACCTGAGCGTTTTCCTGCATTTCGACGCAATCGGCACCTGCGGGCACGGGTGCACCGGTGAAGATCCGCGCACAGGTACCCGCCGCCAAAGGTTCGGGGGCCTGACCGGCAAAAATTCGCTGGCTGACCGGCAGCGGCATGCCGGACCAGTCGGCCAGGTTCAGCGCGTAACCGTCCATGGCACTGTTGGGCCATGGCGGCAGATCGAGGGTGGAGATCAGATCCCGGGCCAGCACCCGGCCTTCGCAGGCCGCTAGCGCGAGCGATTCAGTGTCGCGAATTGGAGCTGCTTCGGCCAACGCCAGCAATCGCGCCAGGGCGATTTCGACGGGCATCAGCTCGCCGGTGCGACCCGGCTTATCCACGGGTTTCACAGGCCGGCGCCTGCTTTAAATGGGCCACGAAGTTACATGGGCGGTGACGCGAGTCCAGTTGCTCGGCCAGAATCCCGTCCCAACCGGTGCGCACTGCGTTGGTCGAGCCCGGCAGGCAGCACACCAGCGTGCCATTGGCCAGGCCGGCCAGGGCCCGGGACTGCACGGTCGAGGTGCCGATATCGGCCACCGAGATCTGCCGGAACAACTCGCCGAAACCATCGACCTGCTTGTCCAGCAAACAGCTCACCGCTTCTGGCGTGCTGTCACGGGCAGTAAAACCGGTGCCCCCGGTAATCAGCACCACTTGCACGCTGTCATCGGCAATCCAGGTCGCGACCTGGGCACGGATTTTATACAGGTCATCCTTAAGCAGCACCCGGGCCGCCAGTTGATGCCCGGCCTCGCTCAGGCGGTCGACAAAGACCTGGCCCGAGGTGTCGGTTTCGAGAGTACGGGTATCACTGACAGTCAGAACAGCGATGTTCAAAGGCACGAAAGGCACATCAACCTTGGCTTTCATAGACGAGGTCCAGTTGTAGGAGAAACAGCCCGGTGTTATATCACAGCGCTTCTTTTGCCTGGTTGCGCGGAGTCCATCCATGAGCGAGTTTCAATGCTCCATTCTGTTGCTGGCGGGGGGCCGTGGCCAGCGTATGGGCGGGCAGGACAAAGGCCTGGTCATGTGGCAGGGCCTGCCGCTGATCGCCCACGCCCAGCGCGTGGCGCGGCCGCTGACCGATGACCTGATCATTTCCTGCAACCGCAACCGCGAACTGTATGCAGACTATGCAGACGTGCTGATCAGTGACGGCAATGAGGATTTTGCCGGGCCATTGGCGGGTATCCGCGCCGGGCTGGCTGTTGCCCGGCACTCGCACCTGCTGGTGTTGCCCTGTGACGCCCCCAGGGTCGACAGTGACTTGCTCTGCGCCCTGCTCAACGCCGCCCGCCAATATCCGGAGCAACCCTGTATGGTGCACCACGGCGAACACTGGGAGCCGCTGTTCTGTGTGATCCCGACGGCACTGGCTGAGGCTTTCGAGCAGGCATGGCTCGCGGGTGAGCGCAGCCCGCGTAAAATCATGCTCCAGCTCAATGCCCGTGCCTGGCAATGCGCAGAGAATGACCCCCGGCTTAGCAATTTCAACACCCCTGACCTACTGGATTGACCGGGCATGCTGCACTTGTGCCCCTAGCCAGGGAACTTGCGGACGTTGTATACGTCTCAGGGACAGATAGATCTATAACAGCACTTTAATTTGTTGGAGAACCACAATGACTCATCGGACTCTCGCCGCCCTCATGCTCGCTGCTGGCATGGCCGCCCTTGCCGGCTGCGCCTCGCCAACAGTGATCACGCTCAACGACGGTCGTGAAATCCAGGCAATCGACACGCCAAAGTACGATGAAGATTCAGGCTTCTACCAGTTCAAACAATTGGACGGTAAAGAAACCCGCATCAACAAAGACCAGATTCGTACCGTTAAAGAGTTGTAAGCCTCGCATCAAAACAAAACCCGCCTGGTGCGGGTTTTGTTGTTTGTGGAGCAGACCGATGGCGTTTACCAGTCCAGATGTATCCGGCTTTCAAAGTAGCGCTCCTGCCCCGTCAACGGGTCAGCGAAGCGCAAGCTATGGGCCAGCAGCTTCAGCGGGTTGGCATAGTCATCAAGCGCATCCTTGATCACGTCGGGGTAGAACGGGTCATTACAGATACCCGCCCCCAGAGCCGCCATGTGCACCCGTAGCTGGTGCTTCTTGCCCGTAACCGGATACAGCGCATACCGCCACAAATCAGCGTTTTTCTCACACACTTCGACCCGGGTTTCGGTATTGCTGGCACCGGGGCCTTCTTGCATGCGGAAAAACGGCTCGCCCGCCACCAGACGGCTTTTGTGCACAAGCGGCAGTTCAAGGTCAGGTAAGGCTCGTGCAATGGCTTCGTAGCGTTTTTCGATCTTTCGCGTAGGAAATAACGACTGATACGCGGCACGACTCTCTGGATTGGCCGAGAACAACACTAGGCCAGCCGTATGCCGGTCGATGCGATGCAGCGGGACCAGATGCGGGTTATCCAGCGTGCGAATCAAGCGCCTGAGCAAGGTTTGCTCAACGTACTCGCCCGCAGGCGTCACCGGCAGGAAATGCGGTTTGTCCGCCACCACCAAATGTTCATCGGCATAGAGAATGGTTTCCTGCACCGGGATTGGCGCCTCATTGGGCACTTCGCGAAAATAGTGAATGCGCAGGCCTTCCTTGTACCGCAACTGCGCACTGATCGGCGCGCCGTCAGCGTCCAGCACCCGGCCACGAGCGATGCGATCAAGCCATTGCTCGCGGCTGATGGCGCGAAAGTGCTCGCACAGGCAATCGAGCACCGTAATCCAGGCACCGGGAGGCAGGTACAAAGTGCTGGCTTGGTGCTCGGCGGGGTTGAAAGGCTGGGTCGACATAGATAACTCGGACGATAAATGCAGCCGGTGATTATCGCGCAGAGCACCTGCCCAGGGCTATTGGAGAAAATTTACCACTTGGGCTGCATCGAATGGCCAGTTCAACTCTTCGCCGGTATCGACCCGACGCAGCACCGGAATGCGTAAACCGTAGGCCTCGAACATCGCCTCACTTTCAGCAATATCGACCAGCTCGACCAGCAGTCCATGCTCGACCAAAGGCATTAACTCTGCCTCGGCCAATTCACACAAGTGGCAGCCCAGGGTGCCGAACAATTGACATTCGGGAGGCATAATTAATGACCTTGATTAAATAAGCGTTCATTTTAAGAGCCTTGCCCAGAGACGTCGAGGTGCCTGGAAGCGCCCTTGCATTCCCGCGCGAATCCCTGCGAGGAAGAAGAATACAATCGCCCCCCTTGCTTGCGACTACGCTGGACCTGTGTCGGCAAAGCACCCCGCGCTATTTGTGGACTGACAACAAAGCATGATGCACATCAGCGCCGACACTTGCAGTTTGCTGGATGCTCGCGACTTTTTTACTCGAACTGACAAGGAAGACTTTCGTGTTCGCCAATTTGTTAATCATCCTTGCCTCCTCACTGGTAGTAATCGCGCTGTTTCGGCGCCTGCAATTACCCCCGGTACTGGGCTATTTATGTGTCGGCCTGCTGGTAGGGCCGACGGCGCTGGACTGGGTCAATGACAGCCCGGACCTGCCTGACCTGGCAGAGTTGGGGGTGGTGTTTTTGCTGTTCTCGCTGGGCCTGGAGTTCTCACTGCCCAAAATGCTCAAGCTGCGTCACGTGGTGTTTGGTCTGGGCAGCCTGCAAGTACTGCTGAGCACGGTCGTCCTCGGTGGTTTGTTGTATGCGTTCGGGATGGGCGCCAGCACCGCATTTTTGCTGGGCGCAGGCCTCTCTCTGTCATCCACGGCCATCGTGAGCAAGGAACTGACCAGCCTGGGCGAAATTTTCAGTCGCCACGGGCAAAACGCCATAGGCGTATTGCTGTTTCAAGACGTGGTCGCGGTGCTGTTGCTGACGTTGGTACCGGTTTTTGCCGGCAGCAGCGATCAGGCCTGGTATTGGGCATTGCCGGTCACCTTGGGTAAGACCGTTATTTTGTTTGTTGGCCTGCTGTTTGCCAGCCGCTTCGTGCTGCCGCGACTGTTCCATGAAGTGGCCGCCTCCCGATCGGCCGAGCTGTTCGTGCTGCTGGCACTGGTGATCGTATTACTGACCGCCTGGCTAACCCACCTGCTCGGTTTGTCGCCAGCACTGGGCGCCTTCCTGGCAGGCATGCTGCTGGGCGAAAGCCACTACCGGCACCAGATAGAAGCCGACATCCGGCCATTTCGCGACATCTTGCTGGGGTTGTTTTTCGTCAGTATCGGCATGCTGATCGATCTGCAATTGTTCGTTCACGACGGTTTGCTGATTCTGGGCCTGACCCTGGCCTTGATGCTGATCAAGGGCGCAGTCGTCGCAACCCTGGTCAAGCTGCGAAGCAGCGATGGCGAAACGGCCTGGCGCAGTGGCCTGGCGCTGGCCCAGGGCGGTGAATTCTGCTTCGCCCTGATGGCACAAATGCAACTCAACTCGCTGATCCCGCCAGATATTGCTGCCTATCTGCTGGCGGCCACTTTCTGTTCGATGCTGTTAACCCCCCTACTGCTGCGGGCGGCACCTAAAATTGCCGCAGCCCTGCACCGCAAACCTAATGAAGAAGCCGAGCTGGAAGAAATCGCCGCACAAAGTGCCGAGTTGCATGGCCATGTGGTGATGTGCGGTTACGGTCGTGTCGGCCAGTCCATCGGGCGTTTTCTGCGCAGCGAGAACAAACACTTCGTGGCTCTTGACTACGATCCGGACCGGATTCAGGAGGCGGCCAAAGGAGACAGCAGCGTGCACTACGGCGATGCCCGCCGGGGTGATTTGCTACGCGCAATCGGCCTGGACCGGGCTCGCCTGCTGGTGATCGCGGTGGATAACACGGACGTGGCTATGAGCGTGCTCGAGGAGGCCCGGCTCATTACCCTCGAAGTGCCCATTCTGGTCAGAACCCGCGACGACAGTAAGCTCGCTGAGCTCAAGGCTGCGGGGGCGACAGAAGTAGTACCTGAACTGCTGGAGTCGAGTCTGATGCTCGCCTCCCATGCCCTGATCATGCTTGGGCTGTCAGAAAAAGCCGTACAGCGCCGGGTGGATGAAGTGCGGCATAACCGCTATCACTTGCTTGAAGGTTGCTTCGAAAGTACAGACCCACGGGAAGCTTCGGGTTTCCCCCGCGAAGATGAATAAATTGAGGTAAGGTTTTAAATCACTCAGTGGGACATCTCTGACATTTACGTCGGCCAATCCTGCAAGGTGTTAGAGAAAAGCAGTGAACCTTCACCGAATGCCTACACTCGAACCATCAACAAGCCACTAACGGAGTTACTCATGGCCCGCATAAAAGCAAAGAATGCTCAAGAAATCCTGTTGGCCGATTTCCAGGCCCTGGTCAACGACACAGAAAGATTGCTGGAGCACTCTGCGACTCTGGCCGGCGATGGCGCTGAAGAAGTGCGCGCCAAAATCCAGGACAGCCTGCTCAAGGCCCGCGAATCCCTGGCTGATACCAAGGAATCGTTACAGGAGCGTGGCCAGGCTGCCGTAGTGGCCACCGAAGATTATGTGCAGTCCAACCCCTGGCAGTCCGTTGGCATCGCGGCGGGCGTAGGCTTCTTGATTGGCCTGCTGGCCACCCGGCGCTGATATGACAACTGAAGAATCCGGCTCCTCCCGTTCCACACCGCGGCGCCTGGGTGCCGCGGTTCTGGGTCTGTTGCATAGCCATGTCGAGTTGCTGGGCATCGAACTGCAAGAGCAGAAAGCGCGCACTGTCAGTCTGTTGTTATTTGCCGGGCTGGCGCTGGTGTTCGGTCTGTTGCTGCTGATCGGGCTGTCGGCGCTGGTCTTGATATTGCTCTGGGACAGTTATCGCCTGAGCGGCATTATCGGGCTCTGCGTGTTTTATGCGCTGGCGGCGGTGTTCTGCGGCGTGCGCCTTAAAGCGGCCGTGTTCGATGAGTATTCTCCTTTCAACGCCACGCTGGAAGAGCTGGCCAAAGACCGCGAGCGATTGATGCCATGAGCCATCCTGAAATGCCACAAAACGCCTCACGGCGCGAGATGCGCAAACTGTTGATCCGTCTGCGCATGGAAATGCACCGCCAGGAGATTCGTCATGAATCGCAACAGCTGCTGCAACCGCTGCAAAAAGTGCGCGGCATGGCCAGCAACTGGCAAGAAAACCTGGGGATAAAGCACGGGTCGCTGTGGGCCGTGGGGCTTGTCAGCGTGCTCGGCTTTCTGACGGGCAGAAGTGCAAAAAGCAAAGGCAGTGATGGAACATCACGCTGGATCGGCTTGACCACAGGCTTGTTGCCTCTGATCAAGATGGTCATCCAGGCTGCGTCGCGCAAGCCTTGAGAGGCGTGGTGTCCTTGCAGGGGCGAGCTTGTTTCGCTCCTGCAACTGTATGACCCCGGACATGCGTAGAACCATCTGCGGCTTGCGCCATCCTGTCTGAAGCGAGAAGCTGAGGCATCAGTCACTGACGGAGCACTGCGCCTTGGATTGGCAAACCCTGCTTAACCGCGAACGCCTCGGAAAACCTCACCACAGCCCCGAAGAACTCGGACGCAGCCCTTTTCACAAGGACCATGACCGGATTATTTTCTCGGGCGCATTCCGCCGCCTGGGCCGCAAAACCCAGGTCCACCCGGTCAATAGCAACGACCATATCCATACCCGGCTTACCCACTCCCTGGAAGTCAGTTGCGTGGGGCGCTCGCTGGGCATGCGCGTCGGTGAAACGATCCGCAGCGCCCTCCCCGAATGGTGCGACCCGGCCGATCTGGGCATGGTTGTACAGTCCGCCTGCCTGGCCCATGACATAGGCAACCCGCCTTTTGGCCACTCGGGTGAAGATGCCATCCGCAACTGGTTCCGGCAGGCCGCAGACCGGGGCTGGCTCGATGACATGAGTGACGCCGAGCGCAATGACTTCCTGAATTTTGAAGGCAATGCCCAAGGTTTCAGGGTGCTGACCCAGCTTGAATATCACCAGTTCGATGCTGGTACCCGCCTGACCTACGCCACTCTGGGCACCTTTCTCAAATACCCGTGGACCGCACGCCATGCGGACGCCTTGGGCTACAAGAAGCACAAGTTCGGCTGCTACCAAAGTGAGCTGCATCTGCTCGAAAATATCGCCCACAAGCTCGGTTTGCCACAAATGGAGGACCAGCGCTGGGCACGGCACCCGCTGGTCTATCTGATGGAAGCGGCCGATGACATTTGCTATGCCTTGATCGACCTTGAAGATGGCCTTGAGATGGATCTTCTGCAGTATGACGAAGTGGAATCCCTGCTATTGGGTCTGGTGGGCGATGACTTGCCAGAAACCTATCGCCTGCTCGGCCCCAAAGACTCTCAACGGCGCAAGCTGGCGATCCTGCGCGGCAAGGCCATTGAGCACCTGACCAACGCAGCCGCACTGGCCTTTGTCGAGCAGCAGGAGCAACTGTTGGCAGGCAACCTGCCAGGTGATCTGGTGGAGCATATGCACGGTCCGGCCAAGCGCTGCGTACTGGATGCCAAAGACATGGCGCGCAAAAAGATCTTCCAGGACAAACGTAAAACCCTGCACGAAATCGGCGCCTACACCACACTCGAGATTCTGTTGAATGCCTTTTGTGGCGCGGCACTGGAACAGCATGGCGGCCGGACACCCTCTTTCAAAAGTCGTCGTATCCTCGATTTGTTGGGCAACAACGCTCCCGACCCGCAATGGCCGTTACATCGCGCGTTTATGCGGATTATCGACTTTATCGCGGGGATGACCGATAGCTATGCCACTGAGATGGCAAGAGAAATGACCGGTC
>Ga0302347_1004309_pt1 | contig 11470 bp, 11 predicted proteins | sample PhyWR1_FD_202178 | JGI IMG/M metagenome (GOLD analysis project Ga0302347, IMG submission 202178) | Leaf surface microbial communities from wheat plants in UC Gill Tract Community Farm, Albany, California, United States - DLSL W.R1 (v2)... | ecosystem: Host-associated > Plants > Phyllosphere >...
CCGTCTTGGCAATGATGAGGGCAGCCAGACTGGCTACTCCCTCGGCGCTCAATGGCTGTTCTGATTCACCACCGCACTGCCTGCAGGAGCGCGTTGCGCGCCTGCAGGTCAATGCCCTGATCAGCCCAGCTGTTGGCGCATCGCCATTTCCACGCCGCGTATTTCTGCCAGCCCCTTGAGGCGACCGATCAACGAATAGCCCGGGTTGCTCTTGCGGTGCTGGTCATCCAGTAATCCGGGTGGATCGGTACGGGTCCAATCCAGCACGGGCATGAAGTTGGAGCAGACGATATCGATGCCGCAGCTCGCCAAGTTGCGCACGCTCTGCTGGTAGTTGGCGAGTTACTCGTCACCTCGGCCAAAGCCGCGCTTGAAGCCCTGGTCGAGCATCCCGAGGACAGTGGCGTTTGCGAAATCGCGCAAAAACTGGAAATGTCAAAAAGTACGCTTTACCGCTTTTTGCAGTCACTCAAGGCGCGTGGCTATGTGGTCCAGGATGCAGAGAACCGCTACCGGGTATGCGCCGCATCAATGAATTGACCGGCGAGACCGTTCACTTGGGCATCCTCGACGAAGGCAGCATCGTCTACGTGCACAAAATCGACTCCTAATACAATTTGCGGATGTACTCGCGTATCGGTCGGCGTGCACCGCTGTACTGCACGGGCATCGACAAAGTACTGATGGAGGCGTCACAACAAATCTCCAGCCAGCCGGGATGGCATCCGCAGTAACTATCAGCCCGCCGCTCTCCCCGGATTTGCTGATGTTCACTTTGGCAAAACTCTGTGGGAGCAGGCTAACCTGCGATGACATAACGAGAGAGGTTGTGATTGACGTGCCCTCGCTGCACGCTAAACGCCCGCTCATTGATCAGGTGTTAATAATCATCCCCCGATCAACAGAACCAAAAAACACAGCCTGTGGCACCGTGCTCTTCGTGCGCCCGCCAAAAACCGGGACCACATCGAAAATTAGTTGACCTGTATATTTTACACAGCACTTTTAATTGGCCGGGTCCGCTAATCAGCGGGGGTTTTTAAGATGCCTGAAACTTGCAGGGCATTCTCTTGAGCCGCGGCAACACTTCCAAAGATAATCTCAGGCAGTAAAAAGTTAAATAACAGCCCCATACAATTTTAAATCCTACTACGACCGCAAGCGGACATTACGCACACCACAACCATTTAACGAATTTATTTTTAAGAAAACTCCTAAAGAACACAGCCGTAGCTTCATAGTACGATTTTAACCTATCCATACAGGACAAATAAAACACTTCCCACCAACTAGCAGCACTCTGCATCGTTTGAAAAACAACCCACCGAAGAGAAAAGCTTCACCCTTAAATCATACAAGGAACAAGTATGACGCTCCTCACGCAAGGTTACAGTACACATTTAAGAACGTGGCGTAAATCTGATATACCAGGATACGCTGAACTTGCTGCCGACCCGCAAGCCATGAAATATATTTCCAACGGAAAAGTCAGAACCTATCGGGAAATAGAGACTGAGGTAGATCGATTTCAACAACTTCAGCGTGAGCTGGGGATTTCCAGATGGGTCGTCACACGTAGCGATGATAATATTTTCCTGGGCTATTCCGGCCTGGAGCCAAAAGAGTTAGGTATCAATTTCGGCATGCGCTTCCAGCGCAAGTGGTGGGGAACACCCTGGCCACTTATAGGGGCCCACTTGGCACTGCGCTACGCCTTTGACGACTTGAACTTAAATTCAGTTTATTCCTTGACCAATGTCTCACACGTCAAGGCCATTCAAACGACCATGAAATATTTAAATATTCGCTCGCTGGATGATGATATCCATCAAACTCCGCACGGGCCCCATCGCCGTATTATTTATACAAAGGCACTTTTTGACGCCAACCGCGAAAAAAACGAGGCGCGAATAGAGCGCGTCTTGCACAGGCATTTACGCATAGAGCGAATGGTATGAACGGCAACTGTACCGCTGCAACAGACACAAAAAAAAACCTAAGCGTAAAAGACCTTTGTGAGAGAAATATCTGGAAGGGAAAGGCCCAGGCCACCGCCTTCTGGGTACTGTGGTTTCAAAACGGTGTCCTGCTCGCCCTGTTTCGCTTATTGATACTTATTATATTCACCCCGCTCAGTCTGTGCCTGCCGCTCACGCGCAGACGTCAGTTTTATCGTTATCTTTTATTGATCATGGGAATACGTATACGCTGCAACCTGTCTTGGGACGAGGTCAAAAAACACACTGATGGTTGCGTTGTCGCTCTGAATCACATCAGCATTTTCGACCACTTCCCTGTACTTGCCATGCCGGGCGCGACTGTGATGGTAGATCATTCAGATAGTGTATTTGGCAGAGCCGTCGGCTTTCTGCTTTTCAAGGGAAGCGGTTCAACCTATTGGCGCGTGAGCAATGTAAAGCAAATAGTAAAGAACTTCCGCCATTGGCATAAATCCCCGGAAGGTACGGCGCTGTATATTACCCCGGAAGCAACCATCAATAATGGGCGCGGTTTGTTTCGCTTCCGCCCTGAGTTCATGATAAGGGGCAGACCCGTTGTCCCGCTGGCGATGAAACTTTCAGTCCCCTTCGGTTTGACGCCAAACCCTTTAATGTCGTCTGGCGCTGCGAAGTTTTTGCGTCTGATCATGAGCCCTTGCCTGACGTTCAACCTAGACTTCTTACCGCCCCATACGCCCATGCAACGTTATAAAGACAAACAGGCCGAACAGGCGTTTGCTGATGGGGTGCAGAACAGTATCGCGGAGCACTTGGATATCCCGGCCACTCATTTTACACGCGAAGACAAGTACCTTTACCGGGAGGAAGTCAGCCGTGAACGTCATATTTGATTTCGATTACACGCTGCTCCCCGAAGAAAGCACTGTTGAAATATTGAAACTATCGCTCCAAGCCCGTAGCGACAAAAATTTACTGCTCGCGAAACTTGCAGATATTGCACCACGCGCACTCGCCGGCCGAGCGAATTTCAAAGAGCTATTCTTCCTTTATAGAATGACAACCCATATCCGCCACTCACACGTGCAGCAATATATTTTGAGCCGCGCACCTGCACTGGACCCGAGGCTGGCCCGAGTTATAGAGCAACTTAAAAAGGATGGGGTCAATCTTTTCATCCTGTCAGGCGGTTATGAAGAGTGGATAAAACCACTGGCGGCTAAGTGGGGCATCAAGCAAGAAAACGTAGTCGCAAACCGGTTTTACTGGTGGGGAAAACGCGTTATGGGCATACAACGCTCCCCGCTCTTGTCATCCTCACGCGGCAAGCCTTTCGTCGTGAACACCTGGAAAAGTGAATTCAGGCTTCAAGGTCCTACCGTTATAGTTGGAGATGGCCAGGCGGACAGAGCGGTCTGGCGCTGCGGCGCGGTTGAGGGATTTGTTGCTGCGCAATACTACGTCAATGCAAATTTGAAGACAGGTAGCAATATGGAACGCGCCACATGTATTGAAAATCTGTATATGTTAATCACCAAACTACTGGCTACACGTGTCTCACCCAAGACCAATCTGGACACTGGCGAGACCTGCTAGAGCGCGGGGCTACGGTACTTCAGCAAATAAAAGGCGCCCTGGGGCGCCTTTTATTCAATAGCCGTGATATGTAAATCAAGCGCTGCCTGACACAGATTTATATATTCATGAGCTTTGCCGCAATGGCATTCCAGCCCGCGGGCTCGTTGATCATGCTTTTGTAGTCATGCTCCGAACAGAACAGCCCTTGGAACGTATGTTTGGCCATGATTTCTTTAATGATCAGCGTCGCCGGGCCCAACCCGGTGTTACCGGTCCGGGCGTTGAGTGCCTCACCCCGAACTTGAGCGGTCATGGCAGCGCCCAGCATGGCTTTTCTTTGCTCAAGTTGGTCGATGGTACTGACGCGGTACTCCGAGGTCATGTCGAATGCCGGCACCCCTGCGGCATGGTTCTTTTGTTCAAGAAATGCCGCCCATTGCAACTCCATTGCCGCGATCTTGCACAGGGCTGCGTATTTGTTGCTTACCCCTTGCCTGGCCAGTTCAAGCTGCACGTTAATCATGATTATGGGGATCTTTCCGACCAGACCAATGCCGGTAAATGAGAGCAGAGTCGAGGTGGTCGACAAGGCAGTTTCTGTTCCCCGAAATGCTAGCTTTACGAGCTTTACTTCGATAGCCAGTTGCAACCACTTAATGGCATCGCCGACTTGTTCGTCGCCCACTGCAAAGGGTTGATAGGCCGCGAGCAATTCTGAAAGCCTGCGCAGATGTATCGCTGTCGAGGTGGTTGCAGAGGCGTGCCGGGCTACTGAGAAGGGGGCGGGAACTGGTGAGATGGCAGGGGCCAGTGCGGCAAGTCCAAGACCGGTAGAAGCCACGCCAAAACCCTTAAGATTGCGATTGGCAAGCATTCTGGCTGTTTTAGGGGACCCCCCCAGATCGCCGTTTTTGACAAAGTAAGGGTTCATCTTCAACCCGCTTTGGGCACAGACCTTCATATAACTTCTTGCCAGACCTATTGCCGATGTTGCCGGATGCAAGCCGGACAGACCGGCAAGAATGGCAAATAACATGTCCTCTTTAGATTGTTCTGTGTGCGCTGTTTCACGTACTTGTTCTGCTAGGGATCCGTACATTTTTTTATCTCCACGACCGGGCATCAGACAGGATTTCACAGGTAGTTAATCCGCAAATGTCTTTGCTGTTTATTGATAAAAAACAAACAGCGGTACCTACTGCCTGAAGCAAGTACCTCCTTGACGGGACGGGCCGGTAAGTTTGCAAACACTCTTCCGGAGTGATTTGCCACGTGTGCCATTTTTTAAATAAAACCAGCCTGCGGGCACACTATGGCAATGACTCCTAGCTGTCTTTAGGATATTTCCTAGTTAAATTCCTAATGCCGGACGGGTAGCAAAACTGCTCTTGCGAATATTGCTGTGTAGTGCCCGGAGCCAGCGTCACGCGCCCTGAGCGCGCTCAATCGCAAAGTTGCTCCACGACTGGCTGACGGGCATCAGTTCAAGGCTATTGATATTGATGGACTCGATAAAAAGCTCGCGAGGCAAGCTCGCTCCTACAGAGGGGCGAGCGTTTGCAGCGGTTTTATCGCGCCAGGCCGCGCAACAGGGTTACGGTCTGCTCGAGCACAATGCTCATCAACATGGCATAACGCTGCGGCGTCAGCACATCCCAGTCCAGGGCCTTGAGCGAGCTGTTACGGGTCAGGTGGAACGGCAGCAACTGCCCGGTCAGGGCCATGGAGCGCAGGATGCATTCCTCTTGGCTCGCATTGGGGCCCATCAAGCGCGAGATGATGCCGCTGGTCACGCCAATAAGACGCTGGCCAATACGCTGGCTGATCATCTCTTCGCCCGCACTCGGGCCTAACCCGGCCTGCTCGCGCGCGTAAAATTTGCGCCAGCTGTTGGTCCGGTTAGACACCAGCATGAACTCGGCAATTTTGCTCTGGATCGAGCAAAAGGTTTCAATCAGTTGCTCAGTGTCGGGCCGCGCCCCCAACTGCGCCTGGGCCTGTTCGATGGTCGGCGCCAGGAAGGCCCAGATCTGTTCCACCATGTCTTCGATACAGGCGTTGTAGAGCCCTTCCTTGCTTTTGAAATAGTAATTGAGCGCAGGGGCATTGACCCCCGCCAACTCGGCAATTTCACGAGTCGATGCCCCCTCGTAGCCCTGCTCGCCGAACAGCGTCAACGCCGCTTCGATAATCCGCGCACTGGTTTCATCGCCACAGCTGTAGCCGCCTTCGCTGGCTGGTCGGCGCCGGTGAATAGTGCTCATGGGGTTCTCCTTGATCGATGAAGACGCGAGTGTGCCTCAATTTATATCGGTTGACATAATTTTACCGATCGCAATAATTGTTACAACTGCTAACAATTGAGACAACCATGACCGCACATCAGCCGCTTGAACCACCCACTCAACTGCAACAACCGCGCAAGCCGCTGAAAACAATGCTCCTGGCTGGACTCGGTCTGACTGCGCTGATCGGCGCCGCCCTGCTGGGGGCTCACTGGTGGAGCGTCGGGCGCTTTATCGAGAGCACCAACGATGCCTACCTGCAGGCAGACAGTCTGAGCGTGGCGTCCAAGATCTCGGGCACGGTAAGTGAGGTGTACGTCAGCGATAACCAGACTGTCAGCGTCGGCCAGCCTCTGGTGCGGCTCGATGCGCGGCCGTATCAGGCGGCCCGGGAGAAGGCCGAAGCAGCCATCCGTGCCGCCGAAGCCGACATCGCCCGGGGCGAGGCCGAGCTGGAACAGCACAGCGCCTCGATTGCCCAGGTGCAGGCGCAGCTCGAAGGTGAAACGGCCAACGAGCAATACGCCGCCGCCCAGGTACAACGCTATGCGCCACTGGCCCGCAGCGGCGCCGAAACCCGCGAGCGCATGGCCGAGCTACGCAATGCCCTGCGCCAGGCCAGTGCCCAAAGAGCCGCGCAGGCGGCTGGTTTGAACGTAGCGCAGCGCCAGTTGCAGACCCGCCGTGCCACCATCGAACAGGCCCGCGCGCAGTTGGCCAGCGCCCAGGCCAGCACCCGCCAGAGCCAACTCGATGAGCAGGACACACTGGTCTACAGCACGCTGGCTGGACGCGTCGGCAGCCGTTCGGTACGCGTAGGCCAATACCTGCAACCCGGCACGCGGCTGATGAGTATCGTGCCGCTCAATGAGCTGTACCTCACCGCCAACTTCAAGGAAACCCAGATCGAGCGCATGCACCCCGGCCAGTCGGTGGCGGTGCATATCGATGCCTGGCCGGACACGACGTTCGAGGGTGTGGTCGAAAGCCTGTCACCCGGCACCGGTTCGCAATTCGCGCTGCTGCCTTCCAACAATGCCACCGGCAACTTCACCAAAATCGTGCAGCGGGTGCCGGTGCGGATTCGTCTGCAAGCCGCCCCTGATACCTCGATTGAGTTGATGCCGGGGCTGTCGGCCACGGTCGATGTCGACACCCGGGGCACCCCCGTCGCCGCAGCACAACCACGTGGCTAACCCCGGCGCTGGTGTCGTAGCGTTCAACCCGCCCCTGACCAATGCCAGCACCAGCGACTGGATTGTGGTGATCGCAGGCGCCCTGGGTGCGTTGATGGCCACCCTCGACATTTCGATCACCAATGCTGCGCTGCCGCAGATTCAAGGGCAGATCGGCGCCTCGGGCACTGAAGGCACGTGGATCTCGACCGGCTATCTGATGGCTGAAATCGTCATGATTCCGCTGACAGCCTGGCTGACCCGGGTGTTCGGTCTGCGCAATTTTCTGATCGGCAACGCGATCCTGTTCAGCCTGTTTTCAATCCTCTGCGGTCTGAGCGAAACCTTGCCGCAAATGGTCATCGGCCGGCTTGGCCAGGGCTTCGCCGGCGGCGCCATGATCCCCACCGCGCAAGTGCTGGTGGCGACCCGCTTGCCGCGCCATCAAATGCCCATCGGCATGACCATGTTTGGCCTGATCGTGCTGCTCGGGCCGCTTCTGGGGCCGGTGCTGGGCGGCACCCTGACCGAGAACTTCAGCTGGCGCTGGTGTTTCTTTCTGAACATTCCGGTGTGCGCACTGCTGCTGGTCATGCTCAGCCAGGGGCTGAAAAAAAGCCCGGCTGACTGGCAGGCGCTGTTCAAGGCTGACTGGCTGGGGATTATCGGCCTCACGGTGGGCCTCAGTGCCCTGACCGTGGTGCTGGAAGAAGGCAATCGCGAGCGCTGGTTCGAGTCCACTCACATCATCGTCCTGAGCCTGCTGGCCGTCGCCGGCATTGCGCTGTTGCTGGTGGCGCAGAAGCTGACGAAAACTCCGATTGTGCGCCTCAAGCTGCTGCTCAACCCGCGCTTTGCCAGCGTCATCGCGATTGTCTTTGTGGTCGGCTGCGGCCTGTATTGCGTGGCTTTTTTGCTGCCGCAATTTCTCAGCAATATCGCCGGTTTCAACGCCCAGCAATCGGGTGCGGTGATGCTGATGTCGGGTCTGCCGGCCTTTGTGATGATGCCGATTCTGCCGCGCCTGATCGGCCGCGTGGATACCCGCATCATGGTGATGCTCGGCCTCGGTTGTCTGGCCAGCAGTTGCCTGCTGGCCATGGGACTGACCGCCGACAGCGTGGGCGACAGCTTTACCCGCACCCAGCTGTTGCTGGGGCTGGGCCAAGTGATGGCGATGATGCCGCTCAATCAGGCGTCCATGAGCTGCGTGCCGGCCCATGAAGCCGGCGAAGCAGCCGGTATCTACAACATGGCGCGCAACCTTGGCGGCTCGGTGGGGCTGGCCCTGCTGGGGACCTTTATCGAGCGGCGCAACAGTTTCCATGACGACACCTTGCGCGATGCCGTCACCGTGCAATCGGTCGAAGCCCAGACTCACCTGGCAGCAGCCACCCAGGGGTTTTTCGCCGCCCATGGCGACCTCGCCCATGCCCGGCTTCAGGCCCTGGGCCAACTGGCCAGTGAGATCCAGGTGCAGGCGCAAGTGATGACCTACAGCGAAACCTTTTATGTACTGGGCATCGCGTTGCTGCTGTGCCTGCCCATCGCCCTCTTTCTGAAAAAGCCGCCTGCCGGTACGCCTTTGAGCACAGGACACTGACCATGATTGCTTGCAAACCCTTGAGCCTGTTGTGGCCACTGTTGCTGGCCGGATGCACCCTGGGCCCGGACTACACCAAGGCGCCCGACAGCCAGGTGCAAGGCCAGGCATTTCAACGTCAGGTGCCCGGCACGCTGGCACGTACACCCGGGGTTGCCGACTGGTGGCGCGGGCTCAACGACCCGGTGCTCAACCAACTGATCGACAGTGCCTTGAACAACAGCCCGGACGTGCAGGCAGCGCAAGCCCGGCTGCGTCAGGCCCGCGCCGGGCTGTCGGAACAACGCAGTGATGCACTGCCCAAAAGCTCTGCCACCGCCGCAGCGCTGTATAGCGGATCGGGGGCTAAGAATACCGCGGCCAGCCATCTGTACCTGAGCGGCTTCGATGCCAGCTGGGAGCTGGACCTGTTCGGTGGCAACCGCCGGGCAATTGAGGCCGCCAGCGCCGAAGCCGATGCAGTGAATGCCGACCTGGCCGATGTGCAGGTGCAATTGGCCGCCGAAACGGGCCAGGCCTATATCGGCCTGCGCGATCAGCAACAACGGCTGCGCATTGCCCGCCAGTCCGAGCAGCTGGAACGCCAATTGCTGGACTTTACCGAGCAGCGACTGAACCGCGGTACCGCCTCGGAACTGGACCGCGAGCGCATCGCCACCCAGGTCGAAACTACCCATGCGGCCTCTATTGCGCTGGAGCTGGAAGTGATCGAGTCCCTTGATCAACTGGCCCTGCTCGGCGGCCTGCAGCCCGGCGCCCTGGACACCCGCCTGAGCACAGAACAGCCTCTGCCCGCCCTGCCGGCAACGGTCAATGTCGGTGATCCGGCGCAGTTGCTACAGCAACGCCCGGACATCCGCGCTGCCGAACGACGCCTGGCCTCAAGCACGGCACAGATCGGTGAGCGCCGGGCCGCGGCCTTCCCCAAGGTCAGCCTGTTCGGCTCTTTGAGCTTCAGCGCCAGCGAACCTGGACACTTGCTGCGCAAAGACAACCTGAGCGGGCTGGGGGTGCCGTATCTGCAATGGAACTGGCTGGATTTTGGGCGCGTGCGGGCGCAGGTCAAACAGGCCGAAGCCGGACGCGACGAAGCGCTGGCCAACTACCGCAGCAGCGTGCTCAGTGCCCTGCGTGACGCCGATGTGGCACTGGCCCGTTATGGCAATGAGCGCCAGCGCCGGACCACTCTGGGCCGCGTCGAAAGGAGTGCCGTGCATGCCTCGCAACTGACCGAGCAACGTTATCGCGCGGGCACCAGCAGCGTGCTCGACTGGCTCGACGCCGAGCGCACCCGTTACCACGCAGAGCAGGACCGGATTCACAGTGACGGGCAACTGATCAAGGACTACATAGCGCTGCAAAAGAGTCTTGGGTCAGGGTGGCGTTCCGCCGACTGACACAGTGATATCCATGCGCTCCAGCCAGCATGATGAACCGCTGCGAGTTCAAGTGTGCAGCGCCTTTGTCACCGCCATGCTGGAGGGACGTTTGCCCGCCGGAACACGTCTGGAGTCCAAAAAAAAAGCCCCGCGCTTCTTTCGAAGGCGGGGCTTTTTCTATCTGGCCAACTCAGTGCGCGTAAGTCAGTAGCAACTCAGACGGCACTTTGAAATCCAGGGACATCATGACGCTAAGCGCGGTGATGGTGAAGATCGAGAACACGAACAGCTTGCGTGCCCAGACCTTGTCGTCGACCGCCTTGTAACCGGTCCACGCCATGTACAGCCAGTACATGCCCATCGCGGCAGCCACGGCCATGTAGCTCATGCCGGCGTAACCGCCGAGGGTGAGCATCAGGGTCGCGATCAGGAACGCGAGGATGTAGAGCAGGATGTGCTTCTTGGCAACCTTGATCCCGCGCTTCACTGGCAACACCGGAATCGATGCGGCCAGGTAATCGTTGAAGCGGAAAATCGCGATGGCGTAGGAGTGCGGCATCTGCCACAGGCTGAACATCACCAGCAGGGTCAGTGCGGCCATGTCGAAGCTATTGCTGACTGCGACGTAGCCGATAACCGGCGGCATTGCACCCGACAGACTGCCTATCAGCGTGCCGTGAACCGACTTGCGCTTGAAGTACAGGCTGTACAGACCGACGTAGATCACAAAGCCGATCGCCGCGAACAGTGCCGCCAGCGGGTTGGCTACGCGATACAGCAGTACCAGGCCGGCAACCCCCAGCAAGGTGGCGTAGATCAACGCCACTTTGAGGGAGATCAAGCCTTGTACCAGTACGCGGTTCTTGGTGCGGTCCATCTTGATGTCGATGTCACGGTCGATGCAGTTGTTGAACACGCAACCCGACGCGACCACCAGTGAGGTGCCGATTACCGCGGCCAGGAAGAGGGCAAGATCAAAGTGCCCCTTCGAGGCCAGGAAGAACCCGCCTGCCACAGAAAGCACGTTACCGAAAATGATCCCCGGTTTGGTGATTTGGATAAAGTGCTTAAAGGACATCGGGTCTTACCTCACTTCGCCATCATTTCGGTGTGGATGCTGAACATGATCCACAGGGACAAGCCCACCAGCAGCACGATAACCATCGCGGCAAATACCAGCGCCGTGACGTTGTTGCGTTGCGCGGCCGAGCGGTCCAGGTGCAGGAAGTACACCAGGTGAACGACTACTTGCACCACGGCGAACAACAGCACGATCGCCAGGGTGGTCATTTTCGGCAGGCTCGGGTACATCACCAGGCCGAAAGGAATGACAGTCAGGATTACAGACAGGATGAAGCCAATCGCATAGGACTTCACGCTGCCGTGGTTGGCGCCGTCGGAATGTGCGTTAGCCATTACAAAGTCCCCATCAGGTAAACAACGGTGAATACGCAGATCCACACCACGTCCAGGAAGTGCCAGAACAGGCTCA
>Ga0302347_1004312_pt1 | contig 11466 bp, 7 predicted proteins | sample PhyWR1_FD_202178 | JGI IMG/M metagenome (GOLD analysis project Ga0302347, IMG submission 202178) | Leaf surface microbial communities from wheat plants in UC Gill Tract Community Farm, Albany, California, United States - DLSL W.R1 (v2)... | ecosystem: Host-associated > Plants > Phyllosphere >...
TGAGTGGAGCTCTTTTTGCCGGAGCGAAGCGGAGGCAAAAAAGCGGGAACGGAGGGCGGATAAAGCTGCCCAAATCATTCAGATCAACAAAATTCAATCGATTGCACTTACTGTACTATTTCTTGAAAGTCTGCTTCAATAACCATTTTACCCACTCTTCGGTTCCCTGATAATTGGTAAAATCTGCAGGAAGCTTTTTGCCGTCAATGTACTCGTTATAGCACCACGGATCACCCAGCGCGAAAACGGTTCCTTTGCCAATTTTTGCGATGGCTGCAATGTTTTTGTCTTCCGCAGACAACAATTTTTCAGCGGGATTTGTGACAGAAATTGTAGCCACTTCTTTCATATATAATTTCTGCGCGGAGAAAATTTCGTTTCCTGCAGGAACCACCACTTTCCCCTGCTCAAACGCTCTTCCCTGAACTCTGTTGTAGCTGTCTTCGTTGAAATGAATTCCAAACTTCTCTGCCAGTTTATTGAAGTTTTCAAACTCAGAGTTGCCTTTATCGTTGCTCATCAGCACCAAGACACCACCATTTTCCACCCATTTTACCAGGTTTTTTATAGATTGAGCATCTATAAGATTGGCTTTTCCGCCGTAGGCTTCTTTGTCAATATCCGGATCTACAATGATGTAGACATCGGCGTTTTTCAGGTCTTTCTTTGAGGGAGCCGTCGTCAAGGTCCGGATTTCGGCACCGTGATTTTGAAAAAGTTCTCCCAGTAAAGAGAATCCTCCATTGGTGGTGTCATTCCACGTGTAATGCCAGGATTCTAACGCTTTGGATTCTTTATTTTCCCTTTTTTCATTGTTGAAAAAATTGTCTAAAACAACTTTCGGTTTTTGCTGAGCATTGGAAAATCCGAAAACCAGTAAAGTTCCTAATGCTAATGTTTTTACTATGACTTGTTTCATAAGTTTTATTATCCTATTTAATGTAACCTGTTTTTATATAATTTTTAAGGCAATTTTTTTACTGCTGAATGTTTTTAAGTTTACGCAGACATTTGACTTCGTCGAATCTCATTTCACTTCAGTAAGAACACAAAAATTGTTTCATTTGCAGCGCACTGTCAAAGTTATTTTGAGTAAGTTAATGGAATTAATTGAATCTCGCCATCCAAACCTGAAGGTTGCACTTTCCAGTTGGATGCATCAAAAGGCTTGTAGTTAATATTCACAAAGTTGATTTCATGGTAATTTCGCCATTCGATTTTATTCTGATCCATATATCGGATTCGGTTTGCCATCAAATTGCTGACTTCAATCCGGATTGTATTATTGCCTTTTCGGAGATATTTTCCGACGCTGATCTCAAACGGGTTGCTCCAGACGATTCCTGCGTTCTGATCATTAACGAATACCTTTGCACTTTCGTAAACTTTATCCAGTTTCAAAAGATAATCGTCGGCATTTTTTTTACTCAATTTCAAAGTCGTGGTGTAAACGCCAGTTCCGGAAAAACTCTGTGTAGAAGCATCTTCTGTGAAATTTGTCCAGGGCTGAAGCTTCGTGAAAGTTCGGGATTTTGGCAGTTGTGGTCCGCCTTCTGTGAAAGATAAATTCCAGAGTTGATTTAAAATTATCGGTGTACCTGTTTTCTCCACATAATTCCATTTTGAAACTGAATTATCTGGAGTTTCAGAAGCCTTTAAAATTAAAGATTCTCCGGATTTCAGCTGAACCCGTACAGAATTATTATGAGTTTCTGCCCTACCAAAAACTCCATTTTCGGGATTCATTAAAACAACCTGTTTTCCAACAAAATTGAGCGGAATAAACTGATTGATTTCCTTCGCAGTATGATTGACAAGGTAATAATATTTTCCGCCACCGAAATTTCTTCTTACAAATTTCAATCCGGTATCAGTGAGTATCTCTCTTTCAATTTTTAAATATTCCAAAGCTTTTTCAACATCCGGACTCAGGATTATTTTTCCTTGTCCGAATGCTGCTGTTTTCAAAATTCCGTTTTGCTGAAACTGAATTTGATTCCACAAAGCTTGTAATTCCGTGGTCCTTTTTTCAAACTTAAAAAATCCGGGAATATGGTTCGGCACATTTTGAAAAATAACGGATGCACCGTTTTGGGCTAAATGTAAAATATTTTTTAAAGTTGATTCCGGTAAATAATCAAGCTGAGGAATAATGAGAACTTTGTAAGAACCACCCTCCTTTGAAACCTGAATATTTTGATTGTCCAGCTCTGCCTCCGCAATCATTTTATCCGAAACCATATCCAAAGAATATCCGGATTTTCCAAGCATGTCAAGATTCTTATAAAACGCTGTGGGCTGCAGCCACTTTTCTATATTGTGAATTTTAAATGCCATCTCCTTCCCTTTCGGATTTGCCCACTGATCGTAAATCGGCCAGTAAATCAACAGTTCGTTATCCGGTTTTCCACTCTGCAAAATGCTTTGGGTTCTTGTAACGTAGGAATTTAATCCCGTTAAATGCGACCACAAACTGTTGTCAGGAACAAAATTCGTCGATGCATAAAACAGCCAACCCGGAAATTTCACATCAGCAGGAGTGTAAGTGGTTCCGTGATAAAAAACGTGGTTGATTCCCGATAAAAAAACCTGTTCCACTTCCGGTTTTGCCTGTGACCAGGAGGTTTTGAAATGCTCAGTGAGCCATGTAAATGTTTCATTTGAAATGAATTTCTTTCCTGTAACATTCGCTGCCGACGAAGCGAACTTTAGCATATTAATATCCGGAATATCCGATTTCTGAATATCTGCGCTGTCTCTTTTTAATCCCACAATATCAAACGGCGTGCTTCCGAAAGTTTCAGATTCCGGAATATCCACAGCAGCATACAAATCCAGTAAATTTGCCGGTGAACCGTGCGCCTGGTTGGTGTTTTTCGAGTTTTTGGAATGTGCCCAACCGGTAAAATCCTGAGTAAAACGGTTCAAAATTAAATCACTCAACGTTTCTCTGTAATCTGATTTTATTCTTCCGGCGATGTCACTTTCTTCATTGCTGACCAGATACCTGATGTACGGACTTAAGTCATAACCACGTCTGTTCCTGAATTCAGCAAGAAAATCCGGAGTCCAATCGGCATTGTAAACCTCATAACTGTCATTGAAAAAAGAACGGATTCCGTAGTTCGATTTTCCAAAAGCGCTATCGAAAGTTTTTAAATATTCTTTGGTTGCCGCTGGTGAAAAATGATCTAAAGTATAACCTTCTCCCCCCGGAGCAGCACGCTTTACCTTTTGCAGAGTTTTACCTGTAAAAACAGCGTAGAGCGTCCACTTTCCTGCAGCTGGTTTCCAGTTCAAAGTTCCGTCGGCAAGGATTTTATTCGTTAAAACTACCGCTTCATCTTTTCCATTGTAAGCGGTTACAATATCTAATTTTACTGTCCTTACCTTCTTCTGTTTTTCATCCTTCAAAACAATTTTTTCCAAAAATTTTTCATTCGGCTGTATTTCATACGTCTGAACAATCATCTTAGTCGCCGCATCCTCTTCACTCACTTGCGATCCGCCAATTGGCCAGCCTGTTCCGAGTGCCATATCAACACCCATATGCAGTTGTTTTGCTTTATCTGTTGTGAATTTCAGCATTTTCATCCATTCCGGAGAAAGGTAATTGATGTATTTGTTTTCAAAGCCTTTCGCACCATAAATCGGAACAATTTCTACTCCGCCAAATCCGGACTTGGAAAGCGAAGTCAATTGTTTGTCTACACCTTTTTCATCCACTGCACTTCCCATCCACCACCATCGGGTCCACGGTTTTGCAGTTTCCGTTATTTCTGGCCACGGAGTCTGGGCGGAAATATTTCCGAAGGCAAAACAGAGAACGCTTAGGCGTATGATATTTTTGATATTCATTTATTACTTTTTATTTATCCGCAAAAGCCACAGATCTCTTTTGATACGTTAGTTGTTTTCAAGTTTGCGATTCGGCTTTTGAAAAGAACATATTAGTTTTTAAAATCAAAGATTTTAGACTATAATAATACGATATTCAACATTTTTTTTAAATGATATTATTGATTTTTAAGATTGAACTCCTACGGAGTTCTTTTCTTTCTATCATATATTTTTTCTACACAGATTCCGCTCCTCTGGAGCGAGCTTATTTCCCACATTAAAAACATTTTATATTTATCTAAATCAGAAATCATTTCTTTTTTTAGTATTAAATTAACTTTTAATTTCCATCCGGTTTTAAAGATTCCATATAAATGCTTTCAGGCCAGTGGAATTGTTCAGCATCATCGGGTGTATCCGGGTTAAAATTTTTATAACTTTTTGAAATATATTGCTTTAAAGGCAAATCTTGATCGACAATTGATTGTACAATACATTTTGCCAGTTCATAAGCTCCATACGGATTGAAATGCGTGTCATCTGCCAAAGCTGTTGACTGATTGGGATAAGAATTGGCTGAATAATACACGAATGCTTTCTTTGTTTTTTCCGGTCCCATCGCTTCAAACAATGTTTTACTCAGAGCATTTAAATCAATTAAATATACATTCTCTTCTTTGGCAATTTCCCGCACTGCAACAGGAAAATCATCTAACGTATTGACGATTTTATTGTTTTCATCAAAAACACGGCGGTTCATAGAAGTCACCAAAACGGGAACCGCACCCAAATCTTTGGCTTTTAAAATCCAGGCTTTTAATCTTTTTCTATAACCGGATTTTGTACTGTTTCCGGATTTTTGGTCGTTATGCCCAAACTGTATGAACAGATAATCTCCTGGTTTAATTTTATTCCAAATCTTATCGATTCGGTGGCGGTCTTCGAAGGCTTTTAAGGTTTCTCCGCTTTCGGCATAATTGGCAATCACCACTTTACACGGAACAAAAAAACAGGGCAACATTTGTCCCCAAGATGCCCAAGGTTCATATTGCGCATCTACTACTGTAGAATCACCTGTCAAATAGATGGTTTTTGCAGTTTTATTTGGCTCAACAATCACGGAACAGACTTTTGGTGCTTTATCATTGAATTCAATCGTTAACAGATTGTCCCAATGCAGATATTTTCTTTCTCTCGGTTTTAGTTTTACGATTCCGATTTGAGCTCCGTTCTCGTTGCGGATGATGCTGTCCTTCACGTGAACAGTGATTTGCTTTTCGAGAATTTCTCCTTTTTTTGTTTTGACATCATCCAGCATCAGACGGCGGTTTTCTACGCGAACTGTTGTTTCCGACAGTCCTTTTGAATCGCCAAGATTTAATATAATATTATAATTTCCTTCAGGAATTGCAACTGAAAAATAGAAAGGCTTATCGCTGGTGATAAAATCTCCTTTCAAAGCATTTCCGCCGTTGTCGACGGATTTCAAACCGGAAACATCCATAAATCCGAAGCCGACTTTTCTGTCAAATTTTGAAATTGAATGAATTGGAATGAAACCTTTTTCCACTCTGTCTCCACCAAAATCGAACTTGAAACTGGTTTGCTGTCCGAAAAGTATTGAACAGATAAAAACTGATAAAAAGATGACTAAATTTCTCATCATTAATCCGTTAAAATATTTTCTTTAGGCATTGTAAACTGTTTATTTTCATCACCTAAATCAGGCAGACCAAAATAGAAATATAAGGTTCTTTTAAAAGTTCCTTTCAGATGATTCGGTTCACTTTCCGGACCTAAAGTCGAAGTATCTTCATTGATGTTAAATGCCAAAACAGTTCCCAATGGCGGAATCGCATCCAGGAAAGAAATATTTCCTTTCGGCAGTTTCGGATAGCCTTCTGAACCGTAAATTCCATAAAAATCAAAAAGTCTCACGAACATTTTTTCCTCTTTCGTTCCCACGGTCATCTTTCCTTCTGCTGTATCCAGCTGCAACCACGAAATATCATCAAAATAGCCTTTAAATTCCGGGTAAATCCAGGGCGACTGTCCTGTTCTTGTCGAATTTTTTAAATTCTGCCAGACATTATAAGTCTGTCCTTGCAAGCGGTTTTTCCAAACGTGATAGGGTCCTTTTCCGAGCCATTTTGCACTGATGACGTAGTTTTCAGGATAATCAAAACTTACGCCTGCAAACCCGTTATCTCCAGACAGCGAATACTCATAATTCAATTCTAAAATTCCGTTCGGATTCAGTTTCCAGACTACTTTTTTTCCTTCTTTATATGAAACTTCAATGGTTGGGTTTTTCGCTTCTTTAAGAGATGTGACGGATGATAATTCCATAGATCCGTTCACAAAAACAGGTCCGTTTCGGAAGGTCATTTTCTTGCCTTTTTTGTCTACCACAACCGATTTTAGCAATCCGTCTTTTTTACCGATTGAAAATTCTTTTTCATCTGATTTTAAAATAAATAATGAATCGTTTTCAAGAATTGAAACAGTATTTTCTTTAATTAAAGATTTTGAAAACTGTTTTGAAATTTCGTCATTAGATTTTGTTTTCCAGGTCCAGGTATAAATTTCTTTACCCGATTTGTCTGTTGCAGTGAGTAATAAACCTTCACTTTCTTTCCAGTCTGAAGGAAGATTAAGATTGAGATTTCCTTTTTTTATCGGCTGAATATCGGGCGATTTTACCTTTCCCGTCTTCACAATGTCAAATCCGGATTCAGCAGAAAATGGTGTTTTGAATCTGACTAATTTCCATTCAAACTGAATTTCATTTAAATTCGTAAAATGGTAGCGGTTTTCTACGGGAATGATACCTTTAAAATCATCTGGCACCGTTTTCAAAGCAATCTTTACGGGACTGTAAATTTCCCGAATCGCATAGAAACTTCCTTCTTTCTCACGATGCGGACCCAGAACTCCATCCGGAGCGTTGATTGCATTGACATCAATCTGGTTATTAAAATCCGTTCTTACCAAACCTTCGTCCACAAATGCCCAAAGAAAACCGCCCGCACCTTTCTGAGAATTCCAGTGAAGTTCCCAGTAATCGGCTAAAGAAGTTCCGCCACCTCCGTCGTCCTGAGCGTGCAGAAATTCCGTCGGCAAATAAATATTCTCACCTTCGAGGATTTTTTTGGTGCTGTAATAATCTTCGTAATGATTGCAGTCTATCCCGTTGAAGGCATTTCCCGGTTTGTGATGCGCATGAATAACGGGCCGGTTTGACAAGTCATATTTTGCAAATTCCGGGTCTAAATCAAAATTATGTCCGCCTTCGTTTCCGTTGCTCCAGAAAATAATTGAGGGATGATTTGCGTCTCTCGTAACCATTTCTTTCACTAACTTTTTACCAACTTCCGTACTGTATTTTTTTTGCCAACCTGCCAATTCGTCCAGAACATAGAGTCCCAGAGAGTCGCAAATTCTTAAAAACGATTTATTGGGTGGATAATGCGAACAGCGGACAGCATTCATATTCATTTCTTTGATGAGCTGAACGTCCATCAGATCGATGTTTTTATGAACCGCTCTTCCTGTTTCCGGCCACCAAACGTGACGGTTGATGCCTTTCATTTTGATTTTGGTTCCGTTGATGTAAATTCCGTCACCTTTTCGGATTTCAATGGTTCGGAAACCAAATTTTTCTTCGGTTTGAAAGATCTTTTTTTTATTTTTATTTAAACTGAATTTCGCTGTGTAGAGATTGGGCGTTTCGGCTGTCCAGAGTCCGGGATTTTTAATTGAGAATTGAATCTGTCTTAAAGTATCACCTTTCTGAATCTGAATGTAAGATTCTCCGGCAAGATTGTTTTTAGCATCAAAAATTTCAACTTTCAGATGATTAACAGCATTGATTCCTTTTAAATAAATATTTGAGCGAAAGATTCCGTCTGCTTTTGCATCAATAGAGGTTGATGAAATATGCTCTTTCGGAGTGGCTACAAGATAAACGGGACGAAAAATCCCGCCCAAAATCCAGTAATCAGCTAAGCGTTCTGCATTATTGACTGACTTATCTGCGGACATTTTGGAGACCGTGACTTCGAGAATATTTTCTTTTCCGAACTTCAATTTATCAGAAATATCATATTTAAATTCATAGAAAGCACCCTGATGAACTGCTCCGGCAGATTGTCCATTGATTTTCACTCCGGTATCTGTCATTGAACCTTCAAATACGATGGTAACTGATTTTCCTTTCCACGAATTTGGAACTGAGAATGTATGTTTATATAAACCTGTTTCGTCGTGAAATTTAAAATTTTTGCCGTAAGTGACGTAATCCCGCCCGTAGTTGTAAGAACCAAATCCCTGCTGTTCCCATTGTGAAGGGACTCCAATTTTGCTCCAGCTTCCTGATTTTCTTCCTTCGTTTATCCAAAAATCCCATTCTTTGGTATGCTCAGAATCTTTCCCACTCAGGAATTGGATTTCCTTAGACTGAGAATGCAGAAACTGTGAGCAAAAGCATACAAGAACAAATATTTTGGAGAAGCAACTCATTTTGCAGCAATATCAGAATCGTCTTTTTTATCATAAGATTGCGTGAGAGAAGCAACCTTCGTAACATTTATATTTTTTTGCTTTAAATTTTGGATGTTGTTCAGGTTTTGCATTTCCGGTTTTAAAGCTTTTATTTTGAAGTTTTCAAAGGTGAAATCTTTCAGATCAAACAGGTCTGATATTTCAATAGAAAATGCTGTTTCACAACTTAAGTCAATATTTTTAACCGTAATATTATTAGCTAATCCTTTCCTTGGTTTCTCTTCCCCTTTCAGATCAAAAAACTGACTCCAGCCTTTCACATAAAGAAAAGTTTTTACGCTTCCTGTGATATTTTCAACGGTAAGATATTCATAATGCTGAGGCGTGTCGGGACGCATTTTCAGGTGCAGTAATCTGGAGGCATCTTTCACTTTAGAATTTCTCAGGATCACGTTGTAATTATGGATCGATTCACTGCCGCACGTCAGAACAGAATGACAGAATCCGAAGCTGTTGTCTTCAATCAAAATATTTCTGTTTTCTCCATTATTTGAATCCGTATCGGCTTTCGGACCTTTTCCGCCTTTCAAAGCGATCGCGTCATCATTGACCGACATATAACAGTTTTTGATTAAAAAATTGGTACACGCATCGATATCAACGGCATCAGTACTTGGCGCTTTTACCGGTTCCTTTGGAGCTAAAATGGTAAGGTTTAGCAATTTAACGAAATCACTTTTATAATAATGTGTACTCCAGAACGGTGAGTTTTTAATGGTAATTCCTTCCACCTGAACATTTTTTGAATGGGAAACATAGAGAATTCTAGGTCGCATTTCATCCATATTGGTGCATTTGGGATTCCATTCCCGTCTTTTCCAGAACGACTTCCAGAATCTCAGTCCGTTTCCGTCCAGAGTTCCTTTTCCGGAAATTGTGAAACCGTCTAAACCGTCTGCATTAATTAAAGCAGGAAAATATTTTACGGTCTGGCCCTCCATTCTCGTCATCACCACCGGAAAATCATTGATGTCGTCGCTGCCTTTCAGTTTTGCTCCATTTTCCAGATGCAAATGTGTTCCCTGTCTGAAGAAAACGGAACTGATGAGGAAGGTTCCTTTTGGGACGATAATAACGCCGCCACCATTTTTCGCAGCTAAATCAATTACAGCCTGAAGTTGTCTGGTTTGCAAAATGGTACTGTCGTTTTTCAGCCCGTTTTCTGTAATGGTGTATTTTTTGCCAAGCTTATTGATGTCGGTCGGTTTATTTTCTTTAAACCATTTGGGGATTGCAGTTCCGTCCGGGAATTGATCCTGACTTTTCAGGGTTGAAGAGAGGAAAAAAAAGATCAGGAGAGAAAGAACAGAAGTGGAGGTATTTTGGAATTTCATACGATATTAAATTATTATGAATGGATTTTAATTGTAGATCAAAACCACTTAAAACGGTAAAATACTTTCGTTGGGTGAAGAAAAATATTTAATTGTTTCATTTTCATAAAAGTATACATTTTACAAATTTTCACTGTCCTGCTCTTTCGGGGTAAAACTGATCGCGAACATAAGGGAAGGAAAATTTAAGTACAATTATACATTATTATAATGATAATAATTTATGGTTAAATAAATAATAATCCGACGGCTAAAAAAAGATACCGACAATCGTTATTAAAAAGAATACAATAATTAAATTTAAAGGATATGACAGGCACTTTTATTGTTCAGTGGTATATTTCTCAATATTCTTTATATAATTTAAAATTATATTGCTAAATCATCTAATAAATTAGAGACACAAACCACTGGAAATAAAACACTTAAATACACAGATAAATCACTGTAGGTGCTGATCAGAAAACCACTTACCTCAAATGAAAAAGCACATATCCACCAAATTATTAATTTTAATACATAATATCAAATTGTTTACTTATTATTCAAATATTTGTTTTAAATTTGGAATTATCAAGAAATAAGCGTTAAAAATTACAATGTATCAGATAACAAATCAACTTCGCAAAATTGGCTTCAGTATTGATCTGATGAGTAACATTATAAAACGCAATAACTATAAGAAAGAATTCAGCACTCAGGATTACTTTTGCATCCTTCTTACGGCACAGGATCTGATCATAAAAGTTTCTGAAATTGAATATAAAATAGACGGCGGAAATGCTGTGTTTATAGGACCTCAGAAAGATCTGACCATTGATAACGCAATTGGTAAAGAAATTTACGCCATCGCATTTTCAGCTGAATTTTATGACAAGTCATCCAAAGACAGTCTTTTCCTGAACTCTCAGGTTTTTTTCAACTGCCACTCCGAAATCTTCACAGCACCTTATTTTGGAAATAATAAATACAACCAGATCATTTTGGTAGAGCGTTTGCTAAAGTTTCAGAATAAAGACGAAAGCTTATATATTTCTGCTGCTCACAATGCAATTGAGGGACTTATTTTGGATGCGTATCTTCATATAGAATACCAACCTGCCAAAAAAGATGAACGATTGGAATATGTTTCTTTTGCCAACAGATTCAGAGTTTTATTACAGAGAGACTTCAAAACTGCCAAAAAAGTTTCGCATTATGCAGATGTCCTCAAAATCACGGTAAGAAGATTGACAGAAATGACAGAATATGTGTATGGAAAATCTGCCAAACAACTCATCATTGAAAAAGTAAAACTGGAATGTGAAAAGGCAATTAAATTTTCTAATATGACCATGTCTGAAATCGCTTTTGATCTCGGTTTCAGCGATGAAGGGAATTTTACCAATTTTGTAAAGAAACATTGTGGAAAAAAACCATCCGAAATGAGAGAAGTGTCAGTATAATTTTGTAATTTCATATGACCAAATAAATCCAATCTATTATGTGCGGTAAGTATTTTATACTTTTTTGCCTTTTCCTCACAACACTTCTAGCCGCACAAGAAGCAGACCACAACCGTATCAGCATACGACTTTTCCCTACGCAGATTTTATCCCTTACTACTGCAAAAGAATTATCAGACCAAAATCAAAACATCAAAAGACAAAATAGAAACGAGCTGCGCGCCTCCAATTTGTACGGATATCAAATCAGACTGATGAAAGAAGAGCAGCTGACAGAGACTTCC
>Ga0302347_1004317_pt1 | contig 11460 bp, 8 predicted proteins | sample PhyWR1_FD_202178 | JGI IMG/M metagenome (GOLD analysis project Ga0302347, IMG submission 202178) | Leaf surface microbial communities from wheat plants in UC Gill Tract Community Farm, Albany, California, United States - DLSL W.R1 (v2)... | ecosystem: Host-associated > Plants > Phyllosphere >...
CACGCCGGACAACCCGACCGGGTTTTTGATGCCTTCCTGATAATCGATGGCGTATTCCTGAGGGATGACGTGCAGGATGCGGTGTTCATCACGGACGCGTACCGATTTAGCGGTATGCACCACGTTCTCCACATCTTCCTGTGTCACTTCCTCTTCGGAAATAGGAACCATCCCTATTTCGTTCTGGCAGCTGATGTGTTTACCCGATAATGCGAGGTAAACCGAAGAAATCTGACAATCCGCCATCAGTTCGGCCTGATCGATAGCGCGCTGTACGCACTTCACTACCGACTCCAGGTCGTTAACGCCACCCTTATCCATACCGCGAGACGGGCAACTGCCCACCCCGATAATGTTGACCATGCCATCGGGCAGAACTTCCCCTACCAATGCGGAGACTTTTGCAGTACCGATCTCCAGTCCAACTACCAGTTTTCTGTCCGTCGACTTGATCATTGTTGTTTTGCCTGTGCCTGATTCTGTTGCTGATTACTGTTCTGCCGATCGCCTGCAGCCTGCGGGTCGATAAACACGGGGGCCCAACCTACCGATGCACCGGCCTCGTAGCGTAAGTCGACATAACTGACTCGCTTGCTTTCTGCCTGTCCCTGCTGCTGCAATACCGGGTAAAGCTCGATAAAGCGCTGCAGGCGTCCGGTGCGATCGTCGCGTCCCAGCTCCAGCCGAACATCATTATCCAAAGCCAGCTGCCAGGAATGGCGGGCGCTCATGGCCGCCATTTTCAGCGTATATTTGCTGGCCGCTAACATGCTGCTCATGGTCCGGTAACCTTCAAGAACATCCTGTTCGCTCCCTTCCGGACCATACAGCAACGGCAACTTCTGTTTGCCAATTCGTTCTGCAGGCACGCTGAAGGATTTGCCTTCGGCATCTACCATGTGCAAATCATTCCAGCGCGCCACCGGGACATATTCCACCAGGTGGATCTTCAGCTCATCCGGCCATTGCTTACGCACGCTGGCCTGCTTGATCCACGGCAGGCGTTCAATCTGCTGCTGGATGATATCCACATCCTGCGTCATGAACGTCCCCGGCGATCCCAGCGCCAGGATAGCCTGACGAATATCGTCGTTGGTGGTGTAGTGACGTTCACCGGTCACCACCAGTCGTGACAGCGGCAGGCGGCTGGCGTCTTTCATCCAGCCAATCACCGCCCACCCACTCCACAGGACCGTTCCCAACACCATCAACAGGAAAATCATTCCCGCCAACTGGGTTCCATTGCTGCGTCGCGGGTTGTTGTCCACCTCGCGTTCACGCGCATTCAGGGCAGCTTGCGACATATCAGTCGGCCAATTCCAAAATTCTCGCTACCAGCTGCGAGAAGCTTAAACCAGACTGGCGCGCTGCCATCGGCACCAGGCTATGACTGGTCATGCCCGGCGAGGTATTCACCTCAAGCAGATAGAAGCTGCCATCGCTATCCTGCATCACATCAACGCGGCCCCAGCCGCTGCAGTCCAGCCCACGATAGGCGCGTAACGCCAGAGACGCCATTTCGGCTTCCTGTTCCGCACCCAGGCCGCTCGGACAGAAATACTGGGTATCGTCCGAGATGTACTTGGCTTGGTAGTCGTAAAACACGCCGGCCGGTTGAATCCGGATGGAAGGCAATACCCGATCACCCAGCATCGCTACCGTGTATTCCGGACCGCTCAGCCACTTCTCGACCAGCACGTCGTCGTCATGACGGAAACCTTCTTCCAGAGCCGCCTCAAGAGCGCCACGCTCGGTAACTTTGCTCATACCAACGCTGGAGCCTTCACGGCTCGGCTTGACGATCAGCGGCAGGCCCAAGGCCTCTATGCGCGCGATCAGAGCCTCTTTTTCTGCACCGGCATATTGCTGACGATTCAGCGCAACATAAGGCGCCACCGGCAGGCCCATCGACTGCCACACCATTTTGGTGCGCCACTTGTCCATGGTCAGTGCCGAAGCCATCACGCCACTGCCGGTATAAGGCAGTTCGAGGAATTCCAGCATGCCTTGCAGGGTGCCGTCTTCACCGCCTCGGCCATGCAGCGCGATAAACACTTTGGTAAACCCATGTTCTTTCAACTGGGTGACCGGGAAATCGCGGATATCGATGCCGTGAGCGTCGATACCGGCTTCACGCAGCCCGGCCAGCACGGCGGCACCGGATTGCAATGACACTTCACGTTCAGCGGAGGTGCCACCCAGCAGTACGGCAACTTTATCGGCCATGATGTTCCTCCTCTTTTTTCTGTGGCTGCAGCTTCAGCTCAGCCAGTTTGCGTGCGACTTTCCCCACGTTGCCGGCGCCCTGCACCAGCACTAAATCGTCCGCTTGCAGCAACCCTGCCAGGGTTTCCGGCACGGTATCCGCATCAGACACCAGAATCGGATCCAGCTTGCCGCGGCTGCGGATGGTACGGCACAGCGAGCGGCTGTCCGCCCCCGGAATTGCCGTTTCACCGGCAGAGTAAACGTCCAGCATCAGCAGCACGTCCACCTGCGACAGCACATTGGCAAAGTCGTCGTACAGATCGCGAGTACGCGTGTAACGGTGCGGCTGGAAAATCATCACCAGACGCTTGTCCGGCCAGCCTGCACGTGCGGCTTTCAGCGTCGCGTCGACCTCGGTCGGGTGGTGGCCATAGTCGTCCACCAGCATCGCACTGCCGCTTTTGCCATTTACCGGCTCCAGCGGGAATTCGCCGAGGAAATCAAAGCGGCGACCGGTCCCCTGGAAGCTGGCCAACGCACGCAGGATATCTGCGTCGTCAATGCCCTCTTCCGTTGCTACCGCCACTGCCGCCGCCGCGTTCAACGCGTTGTGACGACCCGGCGCATTCAGCGTCACCGTCATCAGCGGCTTGTCCTGGCGGCTCAGGGTGAAGTGGCCCTGGGCTCCAACCTGACGGTAGCTCTCGATGCGAACGTCGGCATCGTCGCTGAAACCGTAAGTGGTGATATGGCGACCCACGCGTGGCAGCAATTCACGCACCACCGGATCGTCAATACACATCACCGCACGGCCGTAGAACGGCAGGTTGTGCAAAAAGTTAATAAACGTCTGCTTCAGGTTTTCGAAGTCGCCCTGGTAGGTCTCCATATGGTCGGCTTCGATATTGGTGACAATCGCCACCATCGGTTGCAGATGCAAGAAAGAGGCATCGCTCTCATCCGCTTCCGCAATCAGGTAACGGCTGGAGCCCAAACGCGCATGAGTTCCTGCCGCTTTCACCAGCCCGCCATTGACAAAGGTCGGGTCCAGACCGGCTTCGGCATAAATGCTCGACACCATTGCCGTGGTCGTGGTCTTGCCATGCGTACCGGCAACGGCGATGCCGTGACGAAAACGCATCAGTTCGGCCAACATCTCTGCGCGGCGGATTACCGGAATACGCGCTTCACGAGCGGCGACAATTTCCGGGTTGTCGGCAGAAATCGCGGTAGAAACCACGACTACGCTGGCATCCAGTACGTTCTCCGGGCGGTGATGGAAGTAAATCGTCGCCCCGAGCGCGCTCAGCTGCTGGGTTACCGGATTCGGTGCCAGGTCAGAACCGCTGATTTGATAACCTTCATTGGCCAACACTTCGGCGATACCACCCATGCCGGCGCCACCGATGCCGACAAAGTGAATGTGCCGGACGCGTCGCATCTCGGGCACGATAGTACGTAGTTTCGCCAGTTGTTGTGTATTCATCACTCTCTCTAATCCAGGCCCGGCATGCCGGGCCCCTACATGACATTCTTTAATTCAGGCCCGGCGAACCGGACCCCTGCATATTATTTGGCGACGCGCACCAGCTCCGCAGCTACGCGTTCAGTAGCATCCGGAATGGCCACGGCACGGGCCTTTTCGGCCATAGCCAGCAGCGTAGGACGATCCCAGCCAGCCAGCAGCTCCGCCACCACATCGGCGTTAAACTGCGGTTGCTCGATAATCTTCGCCGCACCGGCTTCTTCCAGTGGGCGGGCATTCCAATACTGTTGGCGGTCTTTGTGCATGAAAGGCACGAAGATCGCAGGAAGGCCCGCAGCGGCGATCTCGCTGACCGTTAGCGCGCCGGAGCGGCACACCACAACATCAGCCCAAGCGTACGCCGCCGCCATGTCATCAATAAACTCGGTCACTTTGTGTTGCGTCTGCCCTACCCTCTCGTAGTCGCGCAACACATTTTCCAGCGCACCTTTGCCTACCTGATGCCAGAGCGTAATTCTATCGCCCAATCTCGCCGCGACTTCAGGAACTGTCTGATTCAGCACCCGGGCACCCTGACTGCCGCCAATCACCAGTACGCGAATGGGCCCTTCACGCCCCGTCAATCGCTCTGCCGGCAGCGGCAGCGCCAATACGTCAGTGCGTACCGGGTTGCCCACCACGTCCGCATTGGGGAACGCGCCAGGGAAGGCCTGCAGGACCTTCTTGGCAATGCGCGCCAACCAACGGTTGGTCAGCCCGGCAATGCCGTTTTGTTCATGCAGCACCACCGGGATGCCGCACAGCCATGCGGCCAAACCGCCAGGACCAGAAACGTAGCCCCCCATCCCCAGCACCACGTCCGGTTGGTAGCTGCGCATAATCGCCTTCGCCTGACGTACGGCTTGCCAGATACGCAGCGGCGCGCTCAGCTGGGCCTTCAGCCCTTTGCCGCGCAAGCCGGAAATACGGATGAAATCAATCTCGATCCCGTGCTTTGGCACCAGATCGGCTTCCATTCGGTCTGCGGTTCCAAGCCAGCGCACCTGCCAGCCCTGCGCCATCAGATGATGTGCGACTGCCAGTCCCGGGAACACGTGTCCGCCGGTACCGCCTGCCATCACCATTAAACGCTTAGGTTTCCCGCTCATCCCTTACCTCTTCACAAACGCCTGGGCTTTAGCCAGACGCGTTTCATAATCAATACGCAGCAACAGCACGATCGCCGTCGACATAATCAACAGGCTCGAACCGCCATAGCTTATCAGCGGTAACGTTAAGCCTTTAGTGGGAAGCATTCCGGCAGCGGCACCGACGTTGACCAGCGCCTGGAAGCTAAACCACACGCCAATTGAGCAGGCCAAGAAGCCAGAAAAGCGCTGATCAATCTCCAGCGCACGGCGGCCAATCGACATAGCACGAAAAGCGACGCAGAATACCATTAACAATGCAAAAACCACACCGATATAGCCCAGCTCTTCGCCTAAAATCGAGAAGATAAAGTCGGTGTGCGCTTCCGGCAAATACTCGAGTTTCTGCACCGAATTACCCAGCCCTTGTCCCCAGAACTCACCACGGCCAAAGGCCATCAGTGACTGGGTCAGCTGGTAGCCACTGCCGAACGGATCGGCCCACGGATTCCAGAACGAAGTCACACGGCGCATACGGTAAGGTTCGGCGATGATCAACAGCACTACCGCGAAGGCTCCGGATCCGATAATCGCCAGGAATTGCCACATTTTCGCGCCGGCCAGGAACAGCATTGCCAGCGTGGTGATAAACAGCACCACCACGGTACCGAGGTCCGGCTGAGCCAGCAGCAGCACGGCCAACACCACCATGACGCCCATCGGCTTGCAGAAGCCCCAGAAGTTGCTGCGCACCTCTTCTACTTTGCGCACCAGATAACTCGCCAGGTAACAGAACAGCGACAGCTTGGACAGCTCTGCCGGCTGAATACGCAGCGGCCCCAGCGAGATCCAGCGCGATGCCCCGTTTACCGAGCTGCCGACCACCAATACGATCAACAGCATCACAATCGACAACAGCAGCATGATGTTGCTATAGCGCTGCCAGACTTCCATCGGAATGCGCAAGGTCACCATCGACAGACCGAACGCCAGCCCGAGGTACAACGCATCACGCTTGGCGAACAAGAACGGATCGTCCGCCAGGCGCTGACCGATCGGCATCGAAGCCGAAGTCACCATCACAAAACCGATAATGGCCAACCCAAAGGTCAGCCACAGCAGGGTACGGTCGTACAGCACCATATTGGCCGAATCGTTATCTCGCGATCCCGCCACCCAGTTTTTAAAGAGCTCTGTCAGCCCGAAGTTCGGCAAGCGCAGTCTCATCCGCCAAGCTCCTGTGCCAAACGAGTAAACTCGTCGCCGCGTACTTCAAAATTGCGGAACTGATCCAGGCTGGCACAGGCGGGTGACAGCAACACCATATCGCCAGGTTGTACCCGGCCGGCTATCGTCTGCATAGCCTGTTCCATAGTCTCGGTCAGCGTAGCGACCTCCGGCCGTAGCTGAGCCAACTGTTCGCCATCACGGCCGAAGCAGTAAAGGCGAACGTTATCGCCTTGCAGATAGCGCGCCAGCGGGGAGAAATCGGCCGATTTGCCGTCGCCACCCAACAGCAGATGCAAGGTGCCGTCCACCTGCAGACCATTCAACGCCGCTTCGGTACTGCCAACGTTGGTGGCTTTAGAATCGTTAATCCAGCGAACGCCGTTATGTTCCCAGGCCAATTGGAAGCGGTGCGCCAAACCGGTATAGGTGGTCAACGCTTTCAGGCTGGAAGCGCGCGGGATGTTCACCGCATCGGCCAGTGCCAGCGCCGCCAACGCATTGGTGTAGTTATGGCGGCCAGTCAGCTTCATTTCGCGGGTGTTCAGGATTTTCTCGCCGCGCACGCGCAACCAGGTCTCGCCCAGTTGGCGGTTCAGGTGATAGTCGCCCACATCGGCGCCAAAGCTGATGCAACGCTGATCCGCCCCGCGAATCGGCATCGTCAATGCGTCGTCGGCATTGACCACGCACAGGCTGGCATTTTCATAGACCTTCAGCTTGGCGGCACGGTATTGCTGCAGCCCAAACGGATAGCGATCCATATGATCTTCGGTGACGTTCAAAATGGTCGCCGCAGCCGCGTGCAGGCTGTAAGTGGTTTCCAGTTGGAAGCTCGACAGCTCCAGCACGTACAGTTGGCATTCCTGACGCAGCAGGCTCAACGCAGGCAGGCCGATATTGCCACCGACGCCCACCGCCCAACCTGCGGCTTTTGCCATTTCACCCACCAGGGTGGTGACGGTGCTTTTACCGTTGGAACCGGTAATCGCCACGATCGGTGCCTGGGCTTCACGGCAGAACAATTCGATATCGCCGACAATCTCTACGCCCGCCTCTGCAGCGGCGCTCAACGCCGGAGTCGCCAATGCCATGCCCGGGCTGGCGACGATCAAATCCGCCGCCAACAGCCAATCCTGATTCAAATCACCCAGGTGACGCTCAACGCTTTCAGGCAGCTTGTCCAGCCCTGGAGGTGAAATGCGGGTATCCGTAACGCGTGGCGTTACGCCGCGCGCCATAAAGAAATCAACACAGGACAGGCCGGTGAGGCCCAGCCCGATGATGACCACTTTCTTACCCTGATAATCCGCCATAGTTACCGCACCTTCAGCGTCGCCAGGCCAATCAGCACCAGCATCAGCGAAATAATCCAGAAGCGCACGATCACGCGTGGTTCCGGCCAGCCTTTCAATTCATAGTGGTGGTGAATCGGCGCCATGCGGAAAATACGTTGCCCGCGCAGCTTGAACGACCCCACCTGCAAAATCACCGACAGCGTTTCAACCACGAACACGCCGCCCATAATCAACAGTAAAAACTCTTGGCGCAGCAGCACCGCAATGGTGCCCAACGCGCCGCCCAGCGCCAACGAACCCACGTCGCCCATGAAGACCTGGGCCGGATAGGTGTTGAACCACAAAAAGCCCAGACCGGCGCCGACAATGGCGGTACAGACGATCACCAGTTCGCCGGCGTGACGCAGATACGGAATATGCAGGTAGTTGGCGAAATTCATGTTACCGGTCGCCCAGGCTACCAGTGCAAAACCGGCGGCCACGAACACCGTCGGCATAATCGCCAGGCCGTCCAGCCCGTCGGTCAGGTTGACCGCGTTGCTGGTCCCCACGATGACAAAGTAAGCCAGCAGCACGTACAACAGGCCAAGCTGAGGCATGATGTCCTTAAAGAACGGCACAACCAGCTCGGTGGCTGGCGTGTCTTTACCTACGGCATACATGGCGAAAGCAACCACCAGCGCAATCACCGACTGCCAGAAGTATTTCCAGCGGGCGATCAGCCCTTTGGTGTCTTTGCGCACCACCTTGCGGTAGTCGTCAACGAAACCGACGATGCCGTAACCCACCAGCACGAACAGTACGCACCACACATAAGGGTTGGACGGATAGGCCCACATCAGCACCGAAACGGTGATGGAGGTCAGGATCATGATGCCGCCCATCGTCGGCGTGCCGCGCTTGCTGAAATGCGACTCTGGACCGTCGTTACGCACCACCTGGCCGAAGGACATCTCCTGCAGGCGTTTGATCACCCGCGGCCCCATCCACAAGGAGAGGAACAGCGCGGTCAGCAGGCTGACAATGGCTCGGAACGTCAGGTAGGAAAAGACGTTGAAGCCGGAATAATATTTGACCAAATGCTCGGCCAGCCAAACTAACATGGTGCTTTCTCCTGTAACGCGCGTACTACCTGCTCCATTGCGGCACTACGTGAACCCTTGATTAACACGGTAATTACCGCATGTTCCGACAGTAATTCCGCCACGCGCGCGGTCACCGCTGCCTTATCCTGAAAATGTTCGCCGTTACCGGCGGCGGCAATCAGCGTTTGGCTCAATGGCCCCACGCCCAGCACCTTATCGACTCCCGCCAGCCGAACCGCTTCGCCCACCTGACGGTGACACTCTTCAGCTTCCGCCCCCAGCTCTGCCATGTCGCCCACCACCATCACGCGGTAACCCGGCATTTCCGCCAGTACCTGCGCAGCGGCAGTCATTGAGCCAACGTTGGCGTTGTAGCTGTCATCCAACAGCAGCTTGCCGGCAGACAGGGCAATCGGGAACAAACGTCCCGGTACCGCCTGCAGTTGCTTGAGCCCCTGACGCACGGCCTCGAGCGATGCACCGGCCGACATTGCCAGTGCCGTTGCCGCCAACGCGTTGGCGACGTTATGACGCCCCGGAAGGGGCAGAGCGATAGGTGCAGTGCCGAACGGGCTGTGCAGCGTAAACTGTGTGCCTTCACCGTTGACTTGTACATCGCTGGCGAAGAAATCGACGCCTTCTGCCGCCTGCGGAGAGAATCGCCAAACGGTTTTCCCCTCCAGCATGCTCTGCCAATGCGGCCAATCGTTGTTGTCGGCGTTGATGATCGCCACGCCGTCAGCCGGCAAACCGGTAAAAATTTCGCCCTTCGCCTGGGCAACACCGGCCAAAGAACCAAAGCCTTCCAGGTGAGCGGCCGCCAGATTATTTACCAGGGCGGTCTGCGGACAAGTTAATGCGGTGGTATAAGCGATTTCGCCAATGTGGTTAGCGCCCAGCTCAATCACCGCAAAGTCGTGCTGCGGCTGCAAACGCAGCAGCGTCAAAGGCACGCCGATGTCATTATTGAAATTGCCGGCGGTATAAAGCACTTCGCCGCACTCACGCAGGATAGCGGCGGCCATCTCTTTCACCGAAGTCTTGCCCGATGAGCCGGTTAACGCCACGACTCGGGCCGGTACCTGCTTGCGTACCCAGGCAGCAAGTTGGCCTAACGCCAGACGGGTGTCTTTCACCACCAGTTGCGGAACATCCACCAATAAGCGCTTACTTACCAGCAGCGCCCCGGCGCCTGCGGCTACTGCATCAACAGCAAAATCGTGAGCGTCGAAACGCTCACCTTTCAATGCCACAAACAGGCAACCGGCGGTTACCTGACGGGTATCTGTCGTCACCTCAACGATTTGGCAATCGGCGCCGATCAGTTCAGCGCTCAATACGTCGGCCAGTGCCTGAAGGGAGACAGGGATCATGCTACTACCCCCAGCAAACGCGCGACGGTGGTGCGATCGGAGTAATCCAGACGGCGATTCCCCACCAGTTGGTAATCCTCGTGACCCTTACCGGCCACCAGCACCACGTCTTGTTCTTTTGCCTGCATGATGGCGCTGGTTACGGCCTCCGCACGACCGTGGATCACCAGAGCGCGTCCGGCATCCAGCAAGCCAGTCAGGATATCGGCGATGATCGCCTGCGGTTCTTCGGTACGAGGGTTATCGTCGGTAACAACGACGCGATCGGCGAACTGTTCGGCGATGCCGCCCATCAGTGGACGCTTGCCCTTGTCGCGATCGCCGCCGCAGCCAAACACGCACCATAACTGCCCCTGGCAGTGCAGGCGCGCGGCTTCCAAAGCTTTTTCCAGCGCATCCGGGGTGTGGGCGTAATCGACCACCACCGTCGGTTTACCCGGCGCGTTGAAGACTTCCATGCGGCCACACACGGGTTGCAGCTGATTACCGCTGGCCACCAGTTCATCCAGTGGATACCCCAACGACAGCAGGGTCGCCAACGCCAACAGCAAGTTACTGACGTTAAACGCCCCCATCAGGCGGCTTTCAATCTCACCATCGCCCCAGCTTGAGCTGAAGCGAATAGTGGCGCCGTTATCGTGATAGTTAACCGCGGTGGTTTTCAGCCAGCGACCGTGACAGCCAGGCTGCAGGTTGTCCTGCATGGTGACAGCAACCGCATCCGGCAATTGGCTCAGCCAGCGCTGACCGACTTCGTCATCGGCATTGATAATCGCCTGGCCTACTTCGTGACTGGCGAACAGCGACCACTTGGCCGCTTCGTAATTGGCCATATCACCGTGGTAGTCCAGATGATCGCGGCTCAGGTTGGTAAACACCGCAGCGGCAAACGGCAGCGCAGCCACGCGGTTTTGCACCAGGCCGTGGGAGGAAACTTCCATCGCCGCGAAGGTGGCGCCGCGATCGACCAGCTCGTTTAATACGTGTTGAACATCTACCGCAGAGCCGGTGGTATTCTCTGTTGGGCAAACCTGGCCCAGCAAACCATTGCCGACGGTGCCCATTACGGCGCTGGTTTCACCCAGCAGTTGGCCCCACTGCGCCAGCAGCTGAGTCGTGGTGGTTTTGCCGTTGGTACCCGTAACGCCGACCAGACGCAGACGTTCCGCCGGTTCATGGTAAAAACGCCCGGCCAGTGCGGAAAGGCGTTGGTTGAGCTGGCTCAGGTAAATCACCGGCACGCCGTGCATTTGGGTGATAGCGCCGTCTTCGGCCTGGCCTTCAGCTTCGGCAATCACAGCGGCAACGCCCTGCGCGATGGCCTGCGGAATATAGCGGCGTCCATCCGTTTGATGGCCGACAACGGCGACAAACAGATCCCCGGCAGCCGCAATACGGCTGTCTAATGTCATTTCCCGCAGCGCGCGCCCGGGAGCCGTTGGCACCCACGGAGCGAGTAAATCGCGCAAATTACGATCTGCCACCTGAACCCTCTTTTCTGTTAGTTACAAAATCGCTTTTCTCAACGGTAGGCAACGCATCCGGTTCAACGTTCATGGTGCGCAATACGCCGCCCATGATGGCGCCAAACACCGGCGCGGAGATCGCACCACCGTAGTATTTCCCACCCTGCGGGTCATTGATTACCACCACCAG
>Ga0302347_1004318_pt1 | contig 11456 bp, 9 predicted proteins | sample PhyWR1_FD_202178 | JGI IMG/M metagenome (GOLD analysis project Ga0302347, IMG submission 202178) | Leaf surface microbial communities from wheat plants in UC Gill Tract Community Farm, Albany, California, United States - DLSL W.R1 (v2)... | ecosystem: Host-associated > Plants > Phyllosphere >...
CAATTTTAAACTCTTCGGGATAACGCTTACCGCTCATGGGCACCTCTCTTTAAGCCATCTTAAATGACTCTGAGGTGTCTGTTAAACCCGTGGCGATTCAGTAATCATCTCGCGAGAAATATCGTTTTCAGTCAGACCGGGCTTAGAGATGGCTAATCCATCACCATTCAACTTCAGGAATGTTTCTACCGAATCAATTGAAACAATCTCACTTTTAGTGAAACTATTTAGATTGATCACCTGCTTCTTTGAAAAATCGAAATAGAATGGCGTTGCATTCACCTTGCGACAGGCGGCAAGGGCCCCGGCATACATCAACTTGGTGCCACCCGTTAAGTTAAAGCCGATCTTCGCCTCAGCAGGCATGTCCGCAATCAGCTCCAGAATGGTGGACCGGACATTGTCAGGATCATACGGGTCCACCGCAATTTCACCATATTCTGCTTCGCCAAGAAACGGTCTCATGACATCGGCAGGAAACTGGGCAGAATTCACGAAGATATGCTTCCGGCTTGAAAACTGGAGTACACCAAGCAGGTTAGGTATCCGCTGTTCGCCAAACAGGTGAAAAATGGCATCATACTGATCAGAGCCAGCATTGACTGTCCGGACCTGTCTTCCGTGCCATTCCAGCCACTCGTTCGGCAGGACAATTCTTTCCGGCGGTTTGCCCGGCTGAGAAGATGCGATAAGACGTTTTTTTAGCGTTGGGTACCTTAGGGCCGCAAAAGCCCAGACGAATGCCATCACCGGTGTGCCCGGACTCAGGTAGAGCGTAACAAGTTTTTCACCTTCGGAGGCAGCAACGGCGTTCAGGGATTGCGTCGCCACCTCATAGATACCTTCCGTGTCATTGAGATGTGCCAGCTCCACGGGTTGAAAATGTACATCGACTTTTTTACCGGCAGCCTGAAGCTGTTTATTTAACCATTCATTGAAATGCGTGTGCGCACCCTCTGTATTTGAAAACAGGTCCATACATTGTCTTGCAGCAGCCGGATCAACGCCTTCTGTATCGGCAATTTTTGGCTGGACATCACCCGCGTGGCTTTCGATTCTCACAGGGCGCGTAAAACCCAGGATGACCACATCGGTGTAATCTTCCGCCAGCAAAGCACCCAGAACAGGGCCGGTTGTCTGTTCCAGTCCGAAAGAGGCCCTGAAATCCGTCATTCCGTACCATGTCATTAAATATTTTTTCAATTTATACGTCCCTGACTTTTAGGTACGAGTATTTGCGCGATCTGTTCACCCGCATGAATTGTTTCACCGGTTTTGACGCACACCTTGACAACAAGCCCGTCAACAGAAGCGTTGATTTTTTGGGTGTTACCTCGCTCGTTATCTATCTCAATAAGGTTATCGTTATATTTAACAATATTGCCTGTAAAGCAAAGGATATTCTGAACCGTACCTGTTGTAATAGATCGAGGTAATTTTATCGTCGCCATTTCAAATATTTTTTTTCGCTCCTCAAATGAAAGCTTATGGGCCAGCGATAAGAGCTTTTGCGCATCAATCAATTTCTTTGAATAGAGTTCAAGAATGAGCTCACCGCTCATATTGGGATGCTGCAATACCAGTTCGAACTCATTTTTGGTTATTTCGTTGTTACTCCAGGAGCCGGGTTTACTAAAATCAAATTTGCAATATCTGTTTACGACTTGCTGTAAGGCTGAAAATGGACATTGAGGGTTTTTTAAGGCTGCCTGGCGAACGACCGGACTTTGATCGTTCACTAACTGTATGAGCTTTTCAGATGCGATAAATTCATTGGATGCGGCGTTTTCTCTTCCCGACACTGCATCGCTGTCACTCAGTACGTTAAGACTCTCAAGATCTTCCTCTGCAAGGGAGGCGGCTTTAAGACTCAATTTCTCAAACGACGCCTGGTAGAAAGCAATTTTCTCTTTGAGAACAACACTGATTGGTGTCACCAGGTCAATGTACTTCTTAATAAGGGTCTGGGTCAGAACAGGCTCATTACTGCGGAACAAACCTTCTAACGCATCATTGATCACACATTCAATATCAGCGCCGGAAAAACCTTTAGACAGGGTTGCCAGCTCTGCAAGGTCGAGCCCTTTAGGGGGAAGGGTCAGCTGATTTAATTTAACGGCGAAAATCTGTTTTCTCTCACGTTCACTGGGTAAATTAACATAAAAAATTTCATCAAACCGTCCCCGCCTCAATAGCTCTGGAGGGATATGGGTTATGTCATTGGCAGTTGCCACAACAAACACCGCTCCCGGTTTCTCCTGCATCCAGGTCAGAAAATAACCAAACAGACGGGTTGTGATTTCTGTGCTTCCCCCGGTCCCGTTAATGCCTGAAAAAGCTTTTTCGAGTTCATCAATCCACAACACACAAGGGCTCGCTTGTTCTGCAAACTTTAGGGCGGCCTTCATATTTGCTTCACTCTCGCCCACAAATTTTCCCATCAGGGAGCCAATGTCTAAGCGAAAAAGAGGAACATTGAATAATGAAGACACCGCTTTTGCACTCATTGATTTTCCACATCCCGGCATACCGGCTAACAGCACGCCTTTGGGGGCCGAGATGCCCAAACTCTGCGCTTTCGTTAAATCATCAATGATGTGTTTCTTGTTACGTAACCAGCTTTTGAGCCGTTCCAGCCCACCGATTTGGCCAATATCTATTTGACTATCGACCAACTCCAGCAAACCGGAGCGAGATAGCTCTCTCTTTTTCAGAGCCAGAGCATCGCCCACAGACTCCTGAGGAAATGTGGCCTTATATTTATTTTTTAGCGTTTCGAATATTTGAAACACCCTGTCTCGCTCCATCCCTGAAAATATGGATTTAAGTGAATTACGCACTGCGGTAGTAACAGTGACAGAGTACTCCTGTAAGAGAGAGTCAAAAATGCCATCCACTTGCTCTAACGAAAGAGGAGAGCAAGTGAAAGGGATCAAAAGATCCACAAGCTCTGGAAATTCTATACTCTCTTTAGACACGAAAAAGATCGCTGCCTGCCCCTTAAAGTGACGCTTGATCCTTAACAATTCCTGCTGCAGTCTGGCAATCGCTCTGATGTCATCTTTTAATACAGAACAGGCGTTCTGTATGACATAAATCCGACCCGTCGGATCGTCATCCGCAATGGCTTTTAGATCCTGATACAGTAATGCATCTTGATCCGGTTTCAGAGCCCTTTTAGTCTTAAAATCAACCCAACCATACCCCAGATTCCACTCCTTTACCTTGAAGTCCAGTACGGTCGCAACGGTCTCGATTTCTTCATCGATTCGATTGACGTCCTGGCCCAGAATCTGAATTCCTGATACACCGGAACGAATAGCCTCAATAATGCCTTTGATATCCATACTTAAAATCCAAACAGAGAGGCCACGCCGCTACAGAACGATGAAATACCACTGCCTATTGCCGACCCCATCGATTTAACGGAATCAACGACTGCAGATACAATTCTCTTTCCACCTTCATATATCGCTTCACCAACGGTACTTCCAGCAATGCCACCGACTACGCCACCAACAACGCCACCAATAGCAGTCCCCACGGGTCCCAGAACGGTTCCCAGTGCAGCACCTATGCCCGCTCCCTTGGCCCCACCGACAAGTCCCCCCACAAGGCTGCATGTGACGCTGCCGGCTTGATCAAGCGCTTCTTCCGCTGTGATTTCTCCGGTTGCGTATTTGTAGAGAACCTTCGCGTTTTCAATACCGATGCACACAGCATTGGCAATTCTGCCAGCCGGTGTATTTTTTAACACAGTGCCCAACCAGCCACTTTTCACCGCTACGGTCACGGCACCCGTGACAGCGACGCTTAGCCCCGAGGTCGCCGCCGATTTCAGAGCGCTCTGAACAAACTCTTGAAGGTCTTCTTCAGCACTATTATTTTCTTGCCCTGTTATTCCCTTCCAGATCCGCCGCCCGAGAATACGAGCCCCCTGAAATCCCACAGACAAAAGAGCCGCAGTACCCGCGTTTTTCCCGATATTTTTTGCAATATCGATCCTGCTGGTCTCGTTCCAGTCATATTGTTTGGCTTCGGCTTGTTCCTGGGCTCTGCGTTGCCTCTCTTTGGCTTCCTGTTTAGAAAGTGGCTTCGATTCAACGCCATCAATCTCTATTGTTTCAGTACTTCCAGGAATGTCATCAGACTGCCCTTCAGGCACCAACTTGCGCTGCCCCCGGTAATCACCCTTTTTAAGCAATGTGTCTGTTGCATCCGCATCGGCCCCATATTTAGCCTGATAGCGACGTACAATTTTCCCCTCGCCATCCCGAATCACAACATCTACCGAATTTTTGCCATATGTCCCGCCGGGTTTGGGTTTTAACACTTCAGCACGGTATTCACTGCCTTTGGCTACCGCATCAAGGTTGAAGGTATCAGCATGGTGCTGTTCAGCAATAAAACCATCCAGATTAAGCTGCTGGTTCAACTGGCCATCGTTCCGGTAAAGCAAATCAATGTTTGCTTTGTTTGCCGTCTCGATGGCACTATCAATTATCGTGGCGTAAGCGCCGAAGTTGGTAACGCCACCTGCCGTTGCGCCCTGCTCAACTTTCCCCGCCAGCCAGTTGCTGGTACTTAATCCTTTGCTGTGATGTGCCGCTAATTCTTGCTGAGATGAGCTGAAAACCGCCACCTCCTCAACAATCTCGCTAGCCGCTTGTTGGCGTTCTTCTTCAGTGCGCCAAATATCCGGATATTTAGCGAATTCAAGGTTAAGCCAAGCCTTACTGGAGAGGTCAGGCGATTTATCTCTGTAAGAACGAATAAATGAACCAATAACTCTGCGAGTTTTGTTTGCCCCTGCTGGCGTAACCTCTATCTGTCCAGCTAAAGCATCTGCCTGAGCTTCACTATGATGTGCGCCATTCGCTATCAGTGTTGGTAAATCCACATTTTCCTGATTCCTTTCCATGATGCTCCCCTACCAATAACCTTGATCATCATTCGCAATAGAGACTGACGCAGCAATATTTGACTTCGTGCGCGCATCTAGCTCAATGGACGCCGGTAACACGTTCGGGTTCCGGGACTGGGTACGCAGGGTCACAGACATTGTCACTCGCTGGAAAAATTCATGCATCTGCCCGGCGTTTTCCGCATAAAAAAGGTCATGGGACGTGCCCTCAATAAAACGTTTCAGAACCGCCTCATCCGCATCACGTCCGATAGCCATTGCCATGCGGTCACATTTGGAAGAGCGTCCTTCGAGGATAAAGTCCTCCATTGGCCTTTCCCAAAGGTCATTAGGCTGTCCGTCTGAAACGAGAACAATCGTCGGCCGGTAAGCACGGGACGGCGTGGTCTCCTTGTCTTCAATCATGGCCTTGGCCATTTCGAGAGCGGTTCCCATCGGGGTCATTCCGCTTGCCTGCAGACCCTGCCACTGCACCTGAGAAGCCCGGATGTAGGGAACATGCAGCTCAACCTGATCGCCAAAAGTGATGACGGAAACAAGGATCTCGGTCTCCATTTTCTCTTCCTGCGCAAAGGCATCCAGCATATCCCTGACGGCCTTATTCAGGTTCTCGATTTTCTCTCCGGACATACTGCCACTGATATCCAGAAGCAGGACGACGGGAAGCGGCCTGGCGGTCGGGGTGGTGAATTTTTTTGGATCAAACATTGGTTATCCTCCTGATGCGTTTGTTGGTTATCATTTCGACCCTGAATCCTGTTTTGCATCCCATCCGTCTACTGAACGCCTGACATCACTGGCAGATGCCCAGATTTGAAGGTTTATACACATTCCTGCTGGGGTCCCCTCTTTGCGTCCAGCCACGCATGAAGGGGTACTACGCTTAAACGCAGCGCAAATGCCGGGTAGCTAGGTTGTTTGCTGCGTTCCTGTAAATTTTATCGTGGGTCAGAGGCCCGTCACACTGGATTTCACAAACACTATGACCGTGATTGCAAATCGGGGTAATAACCGATCATTCAGGCCATCGGTACTTTTGTCTCTTACGGCACGACCACTTCTGTTCTAACCCATCATTATCGTCTCAACGTTATCACAGTCGATACGGATGAAGGACGTAAAATTGATCCCGACGGTATCTGCATGACCAGCCTATTTTTCAGATGAAATGGTCAGAAAAAATGAATCCCAGTTTCATAATACACCTGAAAATTATCTGCCTGACAGTATGGTTACGGTGACTGATTTACCGAATTTTTCAATTCAGGAATATGAGACAGGGCCTGTAACTCAAGGCACCGTTTTCCCTGAAAAAATAATCGGTAGTGTGTGCGATATCAATACGCCGGTAAACAGGGGTGCGCCAGCTTTTGAGACGCCGATGTTATGGTTATCTGGGAATTGAAGTCGATTATGCCTGAATCGATTGAAGTCTAAGGTTGTCAGGGCTGCAACAGCAGCCCTGTGCCAGGAACAGACGTTGGTGACGCTCACCTACCCCATTGCGTAATATGCTGACCTGTATCCATATGACAGACGGGATCATTCTGTTGTTCTCAGTGAAGGCAAAGCCCATGGTCATTTGGGGGATCAAAATTGGTGGTCAATCTGGTGGTCTTGACAGAGAGTGGATTTCGCCTTAGCTTATTTATTAGCCACTTGCTGGCTACGGCGATCCCAGTCAGAGGAGCCAAATTAGAAAAGCCTGCTTAAGGAAACTTAAGCAGGCTTTTTGCTTTTGGGCCTTTCATCGCCGCCAGTATACGAAAAAGGGCACGTTGCAGTACGCGCCCTTTTTGCCGGGTCTCAGCGCAAGCTACTCATTGCCCCACTGATTCAGGAACGTCGCTATCTCATCGATACGTTCGTCCTTGATACCCGCGTCATTGGCCATCTCTTGCTGGGCGCTTTCACTGATCTCTTCGTTATTCATCAAACGGGTGATCAGCAGCTGGAAATAGTGCGCCAGCGGTTCGCGTTCGGATTCGCTCACCGGCGTGGCGGTTTCCTTGGAATACTCATCCGCGATGTCAAAATATTTAAGTGGAATTTCATTGGTCATAAGTGGCCCCAGGGGTTAACGCCTATTGAAGAGCTTGCGAGCGGATACACCGGCCCCAGCCTCACGAAGAGAGTCATAATAACGCGTCATCGTGGAGGTGTCCTCAGTTGGATGCTGAAACATGACTCATTTTGCGGCGTATTCATCGTCGAAGCCGATTAAATCGCCACGTCCCTGGGTTTGCCAACTTACTGGCGATTAAATCTGATAATCAATCGCCACGTCTTCCGATTCCATCACCTGCCGTTTAATTTCATCAACCGACAGCCCGGCATTACATAACTCAATGAAACGCCAGACATAGTTGCGTTGCAGCTGCCCACGCTTCAGCCCCAGCCAGACGGTATTCGCATCGAACAGATGACGGGTATCCAGCCGCACCAGATCGCTTGACTCGTGCTCCCCACCCGACTGTTCAGCAACAATGCCAATCCCCAGCCCCAGCTCGACATAGGTTTTGATGACATCCGAATCCTGCGCACTCAGCACCACATCTGGGGTTATCCCTTTTCGGTTGAATGCCTCGTCGATACGCGAGCGCCCGGTAATACCTTGCCGATAGGTGATAAGCGGCCATTTGCCGATCGCTTCGAGCGTCAAAGGGGAAACCTGATTTAAGGGATGGTCTGAGGGCAAAAGCAGGCTGTGATGCCAGCGGAACCACGGAAAGGCCACCAGCAGTGGGTCGTTACTCAGGCGTTCGCTGGCGATACCGATATCCGCCCCGCCATTTTGCAACAGCACTTCAATCTCCTGCGGCGTGCCCTGAATCAGCTCAAGACGGACCTCAGGAAAAATTTCGCGGAAAACCTTAATCACTGGCGGCAGGCTGTAGCGCGCCTGCGTATGCGTCGTCGCGATAGTTAACACGCCAGACGCATCATTGGTAAAGAGGTCCGCCAGTCGCCGTACGTTGCTGGCTTCGTTGAGAATGCGCTCTGCGATGGTCAAGAGCGCTTTACCGGGCTCGGTCATGCCCAAAAGACGTTTACCGCGACGGATAAAAATCTCTATGCCCAGCTCTTCTTCCAGCTCGCGGATATGGCGGCTGACGCCCGACTGAGAGGTATAAAGCATGTTGGCGACTTCGGTCAGGTTGAAATCCCGCCTGGCCGCCTCACGGATAATTTTAAGTTGCTGGAAATTCACGATTCACCCCGGCGCATCTGATATCGCTCTATTGTTAGAGTCATCAGACCTACAGAACAAATAATAAAAACCAGCATCTTATTCCATTATGGAATATCAGCTTACCAGCTGCAGTTCACGATTCTCCAGCGATGGACGACTTACCAGCGACATCAGGATCTCTTTCACGGCTTGCGCCTGAGGCGACAGAGAACCGCGCGCTGACATGTTCAGAGATAGCGGCAAGCTCATGGACGGCGTAGTGATGCGCGCCATCCAGCCATTCGCCGCGCTGCACAGGGAGCGTGCTGCAGATTCAGGCAGAACCGTTACGCCCATTCCGCTGGCAATTGCGGCGGTCAGGGTGGAAATAGAGTCGATCTCACCGATGATTTTGGCCGTCAGACGACGCAGAGAAAAGGCTTCGTCCACGCGCACGCGCACGGCGCTGTAATCTCGCGGTAAGAACAGATTCATCTCCGCCACGGCCGTCAGATCAATGCTTTGACCAGGGCAGTCTCGCGTGCCGACCAGATAAAGATCTTCTTTAAGCAGCGGCTGACTGGTGATTCCCGCAATCGGTGAACGGTCGTAAAGCACCGCCATATCCAGCTGGCCGTTGAGTAATTTGTCGTTCAGGACCGAACCGCTGTTTTCATGCAGATAGACCAGCACGTCTGGCAGCTCGGCGCGAACGGCCTGCAAAAGCGGCATGGTAATAGAGGAGGCAGCGGTTCCCGGTGCCAGACCGATAGAAACCTGGCCGCTCAGCGTGTGCCCAACGTTGCACACCGCCAGCTGGGCTTGCTCACACTGACGCAAAATCGTGCGGGCATGGGTATAGAGAATTTTGCCCGCTTCGGTTGGCGTGACGCCACGCTTGGTGCGGATTAAAAGCTGCTGGTCCAGTTCACCTTCCAGAGTGGCCACCTGCTGGCTCAATGCAGGCTGTGCGATATGCAACACTTCCGCGGCCTGGGTCAGGCTACCGATATCGACGATTTTTACGAAGTATTTCAGTCGTCTAAAGTTCATTTTGCCCCCTGTTAAAATGCAGTGCCGGTACTGGCGCTTGTTGTTGATAAGGTTTTTGCAATATGGATGCCAGTTTTTAAGAGAGGTCTGGTAAGTTCGCTAAGCGGCTGAAAATAAGGAAATCTAATCACGACAGCGGGTTTTATTACTGAAACAGCGGTTTATGATCTGCCCCATAAGGGGTATATCTGCACCAGAATCGTGCAAACCATGATAAAAAGCGGCACTTTGCTGATTTTGTCAGCAAACGATGATCAGAAGGCGATCCAGCCTTTGACAAGCGTCTGCGAGGTGGATAATATGCGCCCCGTTCACACGATTCCTCTGTAGTTCAGTCGGTAGAACGGCGGACTGTTAATCCGTATGTCACTGGTTCGAGTCCAGTCAGAGGAGCCAATTTAAGGGAAGCAGACGTTCACTGACGTCTGCTTTCTGCATTTCTATCAGTTGGTTATCCCTTCTTTCACGTTCACCCTCGTTCACTAAAAACCACTCGAAGCCATACCCATTTGCTGGTAAAAATGTTGGTAATGGTAGTTCGATTGCGTTTTTACCAACAAACGGGGGATGTCGTTATGCCACTTACTGATACTAAAGTAAAAAATGCCAAGCCCCTCGATAAGGAATACAAGCTGACTGATGGCTTCGGTATGTTCCTTCGCGTTACCCCGAAGGGTTCCAAATACTGGCAAATGGCTTACCGCTTCGAAGGGAAGCAAAAACTCTTCTCTATTGGTGTTTACCCTGCTGTTTCTCTTTCTGACGCAAGGCAACGCCGTGATGAAGCTAAAAGACTTCTTGCTCAAGGCATTGATCCTAACGCCAAGAAACAGGCCGAAGTTAAAGAGCTTAAAGCAAAGCGTGATAACACCCGAACATTCAAAGCCGTGACCAAGGCGTGGTTTTCTACCAAAAAGAAATGGTCTGAAGATTACCAGAACACTGTCTGGACCCGCCTTGACAACTACATATTCCCGGACATTGGCAACAGAGACGTTACCGGGCTTACCACTGGCGATCTTTTAGTCCCCCTCAAAAAAGTGGAAGCCCTTGGTTATCTGGAAGTTGCCACACGGGTTAAGCAATATGTCACCTCTATCCTGCGTTATGCCGTCCAACAGCAGCTTATCCGCTATAACCCGGCTTACGATCTGGAAGGCTCCATACAGAAACCTGAAACTGAACACCGTCCTGCTCTGGAGCTTGAAGAGATTCCCTTGCTACTTGAACGTATTGATACCTACAAAGGCCGCAGACTCACCACACTGGCGATTCAACTTAACCTGCAGGTATTTGTTCGTTCCAGTGAGCTACGCTTCGCCAGATGGTCAGAGATCGATTTCAAGAGCAAGCTGTGGGTTATCCCCGAACAGCGGGAAGTCATCGAAGGGGTGAAATATTCAGGCCGTGGCACCAAGATGAAGCGTAAACATTTCATCCCTCTCTGCCGTCAGGCAATCATGTTGCTGGAAGAAATTAAACAGCTCACCTATGAAGATGGCAATGATGATGGTTTTATCTTCACGGGTAGCTATGACAGCTTTAAACCGATGAGTGAAAACACCATCAACAAGGCGCTACGTAAGATGGGCTACGATACCCGACAGGACATTTGTGGTCATGGCTTCCGGACACTTGCCTGTAGTGCCTTAATTGAGTCCGGTTTGTGGTCAGAAGACGCTGTAGAGCTTCAAATGAGTCACAAGGAAAGCAATAGTGTCCGCGCCGCTTATACCCACAAAGCCAAACACCTTGACCAGCGCCGCCTGATGCTACAGTGGTGGGCTGATTATCTGGATGAGAACAGCAACGGTATGGTTAGGCCGTTTGAATTTGCTAAAAAATTATAGCGATTACAACCAAGGATGGTTGATTCTTCTCAGAGGGATGAGATACTGACAGAAGTATCTACATAAAGTTAATCAATAGAATAGGATTTTCAACATTGATAAACCCTCTCTCTTTTTTCACATTTCTTTACTCGTTAAGCAAAGATGCCCCGGATGCAGTGAACATTCAATACGAAGCACCGATGCCAAGTTTGTTGCCTCCCGAATTACATGATAAAGCAGAAATAGAAGGATTTTTCACCTCTCAAGTATGGATGGAAAATCTATCAGGAAAAGTATTAGATAATATAAGGATTAATCTTACGGCACCTTTATCCTATGCCCCGATAGTGGGTGATGCTGCCAACTTACTGATTTAGTGTATGATGGTGTTTTTGAGGTGCTCCAGTGGCTTCTGTTTCTATCAGCTGTCCCTCCTGTTCAGCTACTGACGGGGTGGTGCGTAACGGCAAAAGCA
>Ga0302347_1004320_pt1 | contig 11449 bp, 6 predicted proteins | sample PhyWR1_FD_202178 | JGI IMG/M metagenome (GOLD analysis project Ga0302347, IMG submission 202178) | Leaf surface microbial communities from wheat plants in UC Gill Tract Community Farm, Albany, California, United States - DLSL W.R1 (v2)... | ecosystem: Host-associated > Plants > Phyllosphere >...
GTCATCTTTAAGAGCAGGAGCGTGCAAGTCTTCTCCTACCCCCCGACCCTGCCTGAATAAACTTCAATTCGACACTGAGACAAACAGACTTTTATTAATACCAGGTCATTCATATTGAAACTCGCAGGGTCGCCGCTATCGGGAGCGAGCCCGCGTTGACCAAACACAAAATAACTTTTTGATTTAAACCTGAAAGTTCAAATAGCCACATTCCTGTGGCGAGCAGGCTTGTCCTGCGTTGGGCTGCGCAGCAGCCCCAATACCGTGCTCAGGGCAGTGTCAGGTACATCGCGTTCCCCTTGATTGGGGGCGCTTCGCACCTCAACGCGGGGCAAGCCCGCTCGCCACAGAGGCGCCAGTTTGCTGCGCGACGGCGCCAAGTCGAAGACTTGGTGGAGCCTCCCACCTTTGGTCTGTACAGGCCGCAGGCATACCCCGCGCTTTTGCAGGTAAACTCCCCTCCTTTCCATCTTCTCCACGGAGTTCGCCTTGCGTCTGTTTCACACCTCCGACTGGCACCTGGGCCAAAACCTCCATGGCCAGGAACGCGACTTCGAACACGCCTGCTTCCTGGCGTGGCTGCTGGGTCAGCTCAAGGCTCATAGCCCTGACGTGCTGCTGATCGCCGGCGATATCTTCGACACGGTCAACCCGCCACTCAAGGCTCAGGAGCGGCTGTATGATTTCATCATCAGCGCCCACGAACAAAATCCCGAACTGACCATCGTGATGATCGCCGGCAACCATGACTCCGGCTCGCGCATCGAGTTGCCCGCGCCGTTGATGCGCCGTCTGCGCACCCATGCGCTGGGCCGGGTGCTGTGGCTGGATGACGGGCAACTGGATGCCGAGCGCCTGCTGATTCCCTTGCCCACGGCCAAAGGCAAGATTGCCGGCTGGTGCCTCGCACTGCCCTTCCTGCGCCCGGCGGAGGTCACCGGCGCCCACTTGGGCGACGATTACTTGCGCGGTATCGGCCAAGTGCATGAATGGCTGATCGCCGCCGCCAACGCCAAGCGCAAAAAAGGCCAGGCGCTGATTGCCATCAGCCATGCGCATATGGCCGGCGGTTCGGTCTCGGAAGATTCCGAGCGCAGCCTGATCATCGGCAACGCCGAGGCGCTGCCTGCCAGTCTGTTCGATAAAACTGTCGGTTACGTAGCCCTCGGCCATTTGCACAAGCCACAAAAGGTGAATGGCGAAGAGCGCATTCGTTATAGCGGCTCGCCAATTCCGCTGTCGTTTTCCGAGATCGGCTACAAACACCAGATTCTCGACGTGATGTTCCAGGGCGAAAGACTGGTCAGCGTCGAACCGCTGCTGATCCCGCGCGCGGTCAACCTGCTTCGCCTGGACGCCGCGCCGCTGGCTGACATTCTCAAAGCGCTGGCAGAGCTGCCCGACATTGACCTGCTCGCCGAAACCCAGCGTCACCCTTGGCTCGAAGTGCGTGTGCGCCTGGATGAGCCGCAGCCGGACCTGCGCCAGCAAATCGAAGCCGCCTTGCAGGGCAAGGCCGTGCGCCTGGTGCGGATCGCCGCCGAATACGCCGGCAAGCGCGGTCAGGACGACAACGACGACGCACGACTGATCGAACTCGACCAGCTCACGCCCCAGGAATTGTTCAGCCGCGCCTGGCACGACAGCTACGGCAGTGAAGTGGACGAGCAGACCCTCAATGACTTCGCCGTGCTGCTCCAGGAAGTGCAACAGGAGGAGCAACAGCCATGAAAATTCTTGCCATCCGCCTGAAAAACCTCGCCTCACTGGCAGGCCCGTTTGAAATCGACTTTACCGCCGAGCCGCTAGCCAGCGCCGGCTTGTTTGCAATCACAGGCCCCACCGGCGCGGGTAAAAGCACCCTGCTCGATGCCTTGTGCCTGGCGTTGTTTGGCGCGGTGCCGCGGCTGGGCGACACCGGCCAGGCGAAAATGCCGGATGCCGATACTGACATTTCCATTGGCGATCCGCGCACGCTGATCCGTCGCGGCACGGGGGGCGGCTATGCCGAAGTGGATTTTGTCGGCGTCAACGGCCGTCGCTACCGCGCGCGCTGGGAGGCCAACCGCGCCCGCGACAAGGCCAGTGGCAAGCTGCAGAACAGTCGGCAAAGCCTGCTGGACCTGGACAGCGATCAAGTGCTGGCCAGCCAGAAAACCGAATACAAAACTCAGCTGGAACTGGCCCTGGGCCTGAACTTCGAGCAGTTCACCCGTGCGGTGCTGCTGGCACAAAGCGAGTTCAGCGCGTTCCTCAAGGCCAACGACAACGAGCGCAGCGAGCTGCTCGAAAAGCTCACCGACACCGCGCTGTACACCCAGCTTGGTCGCCGCGCCTTCGACAAGGCCAAAGACGCGCGAGACGTACACAAGCAGTTGCAGGATCAAGCCACCGGCATCGTCCCGCTGGCCGCCGAAGCCCGTGCCGAACTGGACCAGCAACTGAGCGACGCACAGCAACAGTTAAAGACTCAGCAGGCCCAGCTCAAGCAGCTCGAATTGCAACACACCTGGCTCAAGGAACTGCGCGAATGGCAGGAGCGCCAGCTCAGCGCCACCCAACAACTGCAACAGGCACACGCCGAGTGGACAGCCCAGAGCCCGCAACGCCAGGACCTGAACCACCTGGAGCAGTTGGCGCCACAACGTCATCACTTCGCGCGCCAGGCCGAACTCAATACCTTGCTCACGCCACTGGCCGCGCAGATTCAGCAGCTTATTGAACAGCAACACGCGCTGCATACCCGTCAGCAGCAGGCACAGTTGCAACAAACCAGCGCGCAAAGCGCTTTGGCCCATGCCCTGAAAAACCAGGCCGACGCCGCGCCGCTGTTGCGCCAGGCCGTCGAAGAGCAAAGCACCCTCGCCCACCTGACTCGCGAACTCGCCAAGCGCACCGAAGAAAAACACCAGCAACAAAGCGCCTGCCATGAAGGCCAGGCCCGGCTCAAAGCCATGCAGGACAAACACGCCGACGTCGAACAGCGCCTTCAACGCCTGGCCGCCGAGCTTGAACGCAGCGCCGTCCTTGCCCCACTGAGCGATGCCTGGAACGCCTACCGCGATCGCCTGCAACAGCTGATGCTGATCGGCAACCGCCTGAGCAAAGGCCAGGCCGAATTGCCCCAGCTGGAACAGCGCGCCACTGCCACTGCACAAACGTTCGCCGAACAGCGCGAAGCGCTGGACCTGCTGTTTCAGGAAGCCGGCGCCGAACCCCACGCTGTAGCCGAACAGGTGCAGCTGCTGGCCAGCCTGCTGCAAGACAATCGCAAGCAACAGCGCGCCTTCGAAGACCTGACGCGCCTGTGGGACAGCCAGCAGCAGTTGGACCAGCAAGCCGCCGCACTCACGCAGAAGCTCGTCGACGCGGCGCAAAAACGCGAGCAACTGAACCAGACCGGCCTGCAAGCCAAGGCCGAACTGGCGGTCGCCGAACAGACCCTCACCGTGACCCGGCAACTGCTGGAGCGCCAACGCCTGGCGCGCAGTGCCAGCGTCGAGGAGTTGCGCGAACAGTTACAGGATGACCAGCCCTGCCCCGTGTGCGGCAGCCCTGAACACCCGTATCACCAGCCCGAAGCGCTGCTGCACAGCCTGGGTCGCCACGATGAAACCGAAGAGGCCACGGCGCAGAAAGCCGTCGACACGCTCAAGGAAAAGCTCACCGAGCTGCGCGGTGAGGTCGGCGGCCTGATCGCCCAGCAGAAAGAGTTCCTGCAACAACAGGACCACCTGAGCGCCCAGCACACTGCGCTCAAGCCGAGCCTTGAGGCGCACCCGCTGGCGGCTTCGCTGTTCAATCAGGAAGCGGCCAAACGCAGTGCCTGGCTGGCCCAGCAGCTCAACCAGTTGACCCAGAGCATCGGCCAGGACGAACAGCGCCAGGCCGCACTGCTTAACCTGCAACACAATGCCGGGCGCCTGCAACAGCAGCTGCAAAGCGCCCAGGAAGCGAGCCAGCAAGCGCGCCAACTGATGCTCGACCAGCAACGCGAGCTGGCCAACGACCGCGAACGCCTGGACGAAGAATTGCACGCCTTCGCCAGCCTGTTGCCCGCCGAAACCCTCGACGGTCTGCGCCGCGATCCGGCGGCAACCTTCATGTTGCTCGACCAGCACGTCAGCCAGCGGCTTGAGCAACTGGGCCATCAACGTGACGAACTGGCCGAACAGCAGGCGCGTCAGCAGGCCATCGAGAAAGAGCACACCCATCAGCAGCATCGTGAGCAGCAGCTCGACGCGCTCAGCCAGCAGTTCAATGAGCTGGCGACCCAGCAACAGGCGGCCCAGGAAAAACTTGCGACCTTGCTGGGCGACTACGCCAGTGCCGAACACTGGCAACAGCAGCTGGAACAGGCGGTGGTGCAGTCACGCCAGAGCGAAACCGATGCCAGTCAACAATTGCAGGCCATTCATAACGAGCTGATCCAGTTGGCGGCTGACCTCAAGGCCCGTGAAGAACGTCAGTCGGCGCTGCACAGCGAACAAGCGGCGCTCGACACACGCTTGAGCGAGTGGCGCGCATTGCATGCCGAGTTGGATGACACCCAACTCACACGCCTGCTGGGGTTCGACGACGCTCAGCTCAGTGCGCTGCGCCACCAGGTGCAGGCCAGTGAAAAAGCCGTCGAGCAAGCCAGGGTGTTGCTGCAAGAGCGCGAACAGCGCCTGGCCGACCATCAGGCTCTGCACAACGGCAACTTGGAAGCCGAACAGCTGGACAGCAACCTCGCAGCCCTGAACCAGCAATTGGCGGAGGGCGAAAAATGCTGCGCCGAGCTGCGCGCGCGCCAGTCTGAAGACCAGCGCCGCCAGGACGCCAACAGTGCACTGGCCGCGCAAATCACCAAGGCCTATGAAGAATGGCAACGCTGGGCGCGCCTGAATGCACTGATCGGCTCGGCCACCGGCGACGTGTTCCGCAAACTCGCTCAGGCCTACAACCTCGACCTGTTGGTGCACCACGCCAACGTGCAGCTGCGCCAACTGGTGCGTCGTTATCGCCTCAAGCGCGGCGGCAGCATGCTCGGGCTGCTGGTGATGGACACGGAGATGGGTGACGAACTGCGCTCGGTGCATTCGTTGTCTGGCGGCGAGACGTTTCTGGTGTCGTTGGCCCTGGCCCTTGGGCTGGCATCCATGGCGTCGAGCACGCTGAAGATCGAGTCGCTGTTTATCGACGAGGGCTTCGGCAGCCTGGACCCGGAGTCGCTGCAACTGGCGATGGACGCGCTGGACGGCTTGCAGGCCCAGGGCCGCAAGGTGGCGGTGATTTCCCATGTGCAGGAAATGCACGAGCGCATTCCGGTGCAGATCCAGGTCAAGCGTCAGGGCAACGGCTTGAGCACCCTGGAGGTCACGTGAGCGAGGCGCTGCTGTATTCGTTCCGGCGCTGCCCTTATGCAATGCGCGCTCGCATGGCCCTGCGCTACGCCGGGGTGGCGGTGCGCATTGTCGAGGTGAGCCTGAGGGCCAAGCCGGCTGAAATGCTGGCGCTGTCGCCCAAGGGCACGGTGCCGGTGTTGAGCGTGGGCGGCCAAGTGATCGATGAAAGCCTGGCGATCATGCAGTGGGCCCTGGCGCAGCACGACCCGGATGACTGGTTGCGGCAGGATGACCCGGCCGCGCTGGCGTTGATCGCCGAGAATGACCAGGACTTCAAACATCATTTGAATCGATACAAGTACGCCGAGCGCTACCCGGAGCATCCGATGGAACATTATCGGGCCGAGGGTGAGGTGTTCCTGCAGAAGCTGGAACATTTACTGGCGGGGCGTAGCTGCTTGTTGGCCGAGCATTTGAGCCTGGCAGATGTGGCACTGGCACCGTTCGTGCGCCAGTTTGCCCATGTGGATCGCGAGTGGTTCGCCAGTACACCCTATATCCGATTACATACCTGGCTGCAGCGCTTTCTGGAATCGCCGCTGTTTGTAGCGGTAATGGCCAAACCCTGAGTTCAAGCTTATCGCAGGGTCTTGTGATCGAGGGCGGCATAGAAGTTGGCGCTTTGTTGCAGGTACTTCTGGGTATAGGCGCTGGTGCTGGATTTTTTGTCGGTGACGTCCACGCTGGCAGCCGCTGGCAAGGCAACAGTGGCGGAGACAGCAGAAGCGGCGATGATGGAGAAGAGATTCAAGTTCATGGCGGTAACCCTCGTGTTCGTTTGGTTGAGTGGCCGGGGAAGGCCTTGGGACTCAACTTACGCCCGAGGCGTTGAACCTTGGAAATGCTTTGAAACAGTAGCCGCTATTAACAGAATTAATGGAAAAGCTCAGGCCCCGCGTTGCGGGGCCTGTGGCTTATTGACGCACCAGAAACTTGAGGTCGCTGGGCGCATCAATAGGCAGTTTCTGCACGGTTTTACCCAGCAGGCCGGTCTTCTGGTCGCGCTCGACCACTACGATTTCATTGCTTTTCTGGTTGGCGATCAGCACGAACTTGCCGCTCGGGTCCAGGCTGAATTCACGCGGGTGGTCGCCCTCGACGGAGCGTTTTTGAATCTGCTTGAGGTGCGCCGTGGCCGGGTCGATGCTGAACACCAGCAGCTGATTGGCCGTACCGCGATTGCTCACGTACAGGAACTTGCCGTCGCTGGAGGCATGCAACGCTGCACCGGCCTTATCGGTCACCGGCTGGCCAGTGGCGTACTCCACCAGTTGGGTCTGGGTGAGCTGGCCGTCCTGATAATCGAACACCGCAATCTGGGCACTCATCTCGGTGGTCAGCCAGGCATGCTTGCCGTCGGCGCTGAACAGCAGGTGACGCGGACCGCTGCCCGCCGGCAGTTGCACCGACGCCGGCTTGGCCGGGGTCAACGGTTGTTCGTGATTGGCCTTGGGGTCGTAGCGGTAGACGAACACCTTGTCGGCACCCAGGTCCTGCACGAACACGTAGTTGCCATCGGGCGACGCCACCACCGAGTGCACGTGGTTGGAGGCCTGGCGTTCAGGGTTCACGCCACTGGCCGGGTGCCCGCTCATTTGCACCGGTGCCGACAGCTTGCCGCTGGCGTCCAGCGGCAGAATCGCCAGGCTGCCGCCCGGGTCTTCCAGGACCGAGTAGTTGGCGACGAACAGATAGCGCCCGTCAGCCGCAATGCTGGAATGGGTCGGCTCATTGCCCAGGCTCTGCACCTGGTTGATCAGGCTGAGCTGATGATTCTGCGGGTCAATGCTGTAGCCGCTGACGCGGCCGACCGCGTCCTGCTGGCCCGGGCCATTTTCGTTGACCACGTAGAGGCGCTTCTGGTCTTTGGAAAGGGTCAGCCAGGACGGATTGGCCGCCTTGGCCGCCAGCACCGGCTTGCCGTTGAACTGGCCGGTGCGGCTGTCGAACTGCAGGCGGTAGATACCTTCGCTGCTGCCGGCGGTGTAGCTGCCCACCAGCAGGTCATGGGTGTCGGCCGGTGCAGCCTGCACCGACATTGCACCGACACTGCCCGCCATCAGCAGCGGCCAGAATTTACGCATCATCATGCTCGTCGTCCTCATCGTTATTGTTGCCGGTGATCGCACTCATGCAGATCAGGCGATGCTCGCCCGAGTCACCGGTCAGGGTCCAGCTTTGCAGGGTCTGGTCAAAGGTGGCGTGTTCGACCTGCTCCAGGCTGAACGTCCAGCGCTTTTCAGCACGGCCGTCCATGGCGGTGATCTGCAGCTTTTCTTCTGACAGCTCAAATTCGAAGGCGTGCAACCCGTCGATCTCAAGCATGTCGGCGGTGGTGAGGGCGGTGGTGAGGTTGTCGGCAGTCATTACGCATCGGTCATCTGAAAAGGAAGGTGCACATGATAGGCGAGTTCGCGCGTCAGAGGGTGGCGGTAACCGGCTAACGCCCGCACGGCGCGACGGTCCCTAACGTACACGGGTCCCCTTCTCTTTCGTAAAGGAATACCCGTGACCGATACCTTGATCAAACGCGCCGTAGAGGCCCAGTTCCGCACACGCCCGACCCTGCGAACGGTGGTGGCGCAGATGCTCGCCGATCACCTTCAGGAAAAATACCCGCCGCTGACGCTGCCCGTCGCACAGTTGCGTTTGGCGCTGCCCCGTGAGGGCGGCGGGCGTAGTTTGAGCCCGTTGCTCGAGGTGGCGCTTGAGTACATCGCCACCGGCATTTTCCCTGAGCTCACTGCACACGACGGACTCGACGCTTACCTGAGTGATGCCAGCGGCACGCGGTTGAGCTTTGAACACAACGGCACGCGCAGCTATAAGCTGGCGGTGGTCGAAGCGGTCATCCGCGAGTTGCCGTTTATCGTGCACGTGGGCGTTCAAGACGCGCTGACGGCCTACTGGAATAAGCCCGGCGATGCCGGAGGCAGCCGCTGGCACTGGTTCTCCGCAATCTTGCAGGGCCAGCTGCGCGCCGCGGCCATCCGCCAGTTGGCCGATGATGTGCCCGCGTTGCAACGACTCATCCACCTGGCCGACTACCCTGCGCGCGAAACCCGCAGCCAGCGCGCCGGAGCAGAATCTTCGCTGCATGCCTACAGCGTGGAGACCCGCCTGGTTCAGGGCGAAACCCGAGTCACCGTGCAATCGAGCGATATTGTGTTGGTCGATGGTAAACAGGTATGGCTGTACGGCCTGTCGGGACGCATCGAAGCGTACCCGAGCCTGGATGCGTTTGGCCAAGCCTGGGGGCGACGCATGGCACAACGGTTCACCGCTGACAGCGTTACCTGGCAACTTTATGAGCCCGACGGCAATATTTTCGAGGTGCAGGCCGCACTGGTGCTCAATGGCCAACTCGAAGACATTGCAGCCGTAGACCTGACGCAAGCGATCACGCTGGATCGCCTGGAAGCGCTGTTCGAATCGATCACTGACCCGGCCGCGCAACTGGACGAAACTGCCGTTACGCCACCGCCGCCCCTGCAGCGGATCGAAGCCGCCCTGCCCGACTGGCTGCAGCACGCCTCGCCGGACCTGCGTCTGGCCTACCACGGCTGCCTGCTCGAACAGGCCAGCGCCAGGCGGCTGGACAACGCAAAGACGTGGCTGGAGGGGCTGGACGACATCCGCACGTATGCCCGCCGCCATCTGGACAACCAATTGTGCCTGGAGCGAAACGCCTGGCTGATCGGAAAACGCAGTTGTGAAACAGACGCTGCGCACTACACCGCCGACCATTTGGAACTGACCTTTAAAGTGCCGTACGGCACGCTCAGCGGTGGCTATGTCGAAACGGAGCGCATGAGCCTGGTGGACCTGGCCTTGAAAAATCTGTCCGGCAAGCCGCGAGGCTCCATGACCCTGCGTGACACCTCCGGGCAGGCCATCGAAGCGTGGTTGACGCCCGACTACGTTGAGCGGCTGGCGCAACGGGTGGACATCGGCCTGAACTACACCCGCTATATTCGCCAAGCATTGCTCACCGATACCGACGAGGCGAAGCAACGTAAAAGCAGGTTCATCTCCCAGCGCCCGCTCGAGTTGAAAAGCCAGGCGCTGGAACATGCGATCAAAGGCGAAGCGGGATTGACCGCCACGGGCGCCGACTACGTGGTTGCAGTGCTCGCTGCCAGCCGCGTCGAACGGTATGTCGATAACCGCGAAATCGTCATGCGCCCACTGGCCTTTCAGCGCAAGCCTGGGGCGAAATCGGATGCGGTGCAGCACATGTTCATCATCGAGGCGCGTAACGGAGAGGACGGCCCGCACCTGCTGTATCGCCCGACCTACCGCCAGTCACTGCTGCAATTCAGCAGTCGCGAGCAGTTGCTCCAGGCCATCGTGAAACCGGGCGAGCTGCAGGACAGCGTGCTGGCGTGGCTGGATGAGAACGCCAGAGCCGTCTACGGCAATGGCGGCTTCAGCGAACCCCATTACGTGCGCATCATCGGCATCGGTGCGGAGTTCGACCCGTTGCCCGCCGTGCCCGCGCCGGCGACACTGGCTGCGACTGACGATGAAAGCAACGCCGAGCTTCTGCAGTCGCTGACCAACGGCCAACTCATGGAGTACCTGTTTACCAGCGAAGCGCGCCAATTGCTGGAGCAGGCGGACCGCGAGTCGACCTCCAATGCCGAAAGCCGTTGGGCGCTGATCCTGGAAGGCGCGCAACTGGGCTTCAATACCTTATTGATGCTGGTACGCGGCCCGGCGGCAGTGGTGGGATGGTTTGTGCAACTGATCCAGAGCCTTGCCCAGGACTTGCCGGCCCTGGTCAGCGATGACTCGACTGCGCGGGAACTGGCGTGGATCGACGTACTGCTCAACACCGCCATGGTGCTGGTGCATAAGGCTACGGCATCGCCAACACCGCAACGTTCGCCGATTGACCAGACGACCCTCGCCCGACTGCCCCTGCGGCGCGCGGCGGACCAGGCGGCAAAACCACTGCCCGTGATCAAGCGTGGGGTGGTCGGCCTGCCCTCCGAACCACCGGGTGGCGGTAGTACGCTGATTGACTTTGACCATTCACTGGCCGGCGATACCGCATCGGCACGCCTGCGGGACAAACTTCTCAACTACAAAGTGGCATGGCCGGACCCTGCGCCCTCTCCCGTCGAAATCGGCGCGCTCAAGGGGCTGTACAAGATAGATCGCGTTTGGCACGCGTCGGTGGGCGGGTTGTTGTTCCGGGTCAACATCGTTCCAGGGTTCAACGAAGTGTTTATTGTCCACCCCGAAAAGCCCGCACACCCCGGCATCAGGCTGAAAACCGATGGCAAGGGCCATTGGACCCTGGATCGCGGGCTGAAGCTACTGGGCGGCGGCCCCAAACGTCTTGCGCAGCTACGCGAGGAAAACCAGCGTAAAACGCGTGAAATGGTCGCAAAAATGGAATCGCTCGCCCTGGAAATCACCGAGCAGATGAATGAGTTCAATGCATCGCTGACGCGGATGCAGGCGGCCTACGACGACTTGGTCAAACAGGGCAACACACTCAAAACAGTGTGGAAACTGCTCGAGCACGCTGACACCGTGCAAAAAACCGCGCTGCTGAAAAGGCATCAACTTGAAATGCAGGGTTATGCCAGGTTGCGCAACCAGTATGAAGTGCTACTGGAGCCTTTGCAGGCACGCTATGAGCAGTTGCTCCCCCTGCGCCTGGAGCTGGTTGAGGTGGGTCGATCTCTGGAAAAGTACGGGGGTGCATGGGTTCACGTGCGCGACCGGGCCAAAACACTGCAGACTCTGTGGGGTAACCAGTTAGCCATTCACACCTACCTCAGGGGATGGGCCGACACGCTGCGTTTCACTGGCAGTGGAGAGCCCATGTCAGAGCTGGCTTCACGCATGCTCCCGGAAAAATGGCTGGGAGATCCGACCGCTTATAACGAGCATGTGGCCAGAGCGATAGAACTGGCCGACACACTGCAACGCATGGCAACGCTGTCCCAGGCGATGGAAGCCACCCTGGATCAACTGGAACAGGACTCCGTAGCGGGCCGTGCCATACGAGAATCACTGTTGGCCGGGATCAAGTACCCCCAGCACTT
>Ga0302347_1004322_pt1 | contig 11437 bp, 7 predicted proteins | sample PhyWR1_FD_202178 | JGI IMG/M metagenome (GOLD analysis project Ga0302347, IMG submission 202178) | Leaf surface microbial communities from wheat plants in UC Gill Tract Community Farm, Albany, California, United States - DLSL W.R1 (v2)... | ecosystem: Host-associated > Plants > Phyllosphere >...
TCATTGGTCCGGACATTCTAGCGCCGGACTCGCCGAAAAGGTTGATCCTGCTCATGAGCCAAGCTCCCCTCGTCCTGGTGGACGGTTCTTCATATCTGTACCGCGCCTTCCATGCTCTGCCGCCGCTGACTACGTCCAAGGGCCTGCCGACCGGCGCGGTCAAGGGCGTGTTGAACATGCTCAAAAGCCTGCGCAAGCAGTACCCGGACAGCCCGTTCGCGGTGGTGTTCGATGCCAAGGGCGGGACATTTCGCGATGACATGTACGCCGAGTACAAGGCCAATCGTCCGAGCATGCCCGATGACATGCGTGTGCAGATCGAGCCTTTGCATGCCAGCGTGATCGCGCTGGGCTTCCCTTTGTTGTGCGTGGAAGGCGTGGAGGCGGACGATGTAATCGGCACGCTGGCCCGCAGCAGCGCCGCAGCAGACCGACCAGTGGTCATCTCCACCGGCGACAAGGACATGGCGCAACTGGTCGATGGTCATATCACCCTGGTCAACACCATGACCGGCAGCGTGATGGACATCGAGGGCGTGAAAGAGAAGTTCGGCGTTTCGCCCGAGCAGATTATTGACTACCTCGCTCTGATGGGGGATTCGTCCGACAACATCCCCGGTGTTCCGGGCATTGGCCCCAAGACCGCATCCGGCTTGTTGGTGGGTGTAGGCGGTGGCCTGGCAGATCTGTACGAAAAGCTCGATATCGTGCCGACCCTGCCTATCCGTGGCGCCAAGAACTTGCCTGCCAAGCTCGAAGAGCACCGCGAGATGGCGTTCCTGTCGTACCAACTGGCCACGATCAAGGTCGATGTGCCGCTGGATGTTGGCCTGGAGGACTTGCACCTCAAGGCCCCGGACTGCGAAAAACTGATCGAACTGTACACCGAGCTGGAATTCAAAAGCTGGATTGCCGAAGTTGAGCGCGAGGCCAAGCGTGCCGGTCAAGTGATCGTCCATGAAGCGCCTGAAGCGCCCGCTGAAGAGGCGCAGCAGTACGATATTATTCTCGATCAGGTGAAGTTTGATCTGTGGCTGAAAAAGCTCAACGACGCCAAATTGATTGCCTTCGACACCGAAACCACCGGCCTTGACGCGCAAAAAGCACAGTTGGTGGGCCTGTCGTTCGCGGTTAAGCCTGGTGAAGCGGCCTATATCCCGCTGACCCACTCCTATATGGGCGTGCCCGAGCAACTGGACCGCGACACCGTATTGCGTGCCCTCAAGCCGCTGCTGGAGGACCCGAGCAAAACCAAGGTCGGACAAAACGCAAAATACGACATGAATATTCTGGCCAACTGCGCCATCGGTGGCGATCAGGCGTGCGGAATCACGGTGCAGGGCGTTGCTTTTGACACCATGCTTGAGTCCTACGTGCTCGACTCCACAGGCAGCCGCCATGATATGGACAGCCTGGCCCTCAAGTACCTGGGGCATACCACCACCAGCTTCCAGGACATTGCTGGCAAAGGCGTCAAGCAACTGACCTTTGACCAGATCTCCCTGGAACAGGCCGGGCCATACGCCGCTGAAGATGCTGACGTGACCCTGCGTTTGCACCATGTGCTGCACGAAAAGCTGGCTGCGATCCCGAGCCTGAACACCGTGTTGACCGATATCGAGATGCCACTGGTGCCTGTATTGGCACGCATCGAGCGTCAGGGGGCGTTGGTGGATGCCAATTTGCTGGGCATTCAGAGTGTGGAACTGGGTGACAAGCTGGTCGCCCTTGAGCGCGAGGCTTTCGCCATTGCGGGCGAGGAATTCAACCTGAGTTCACCCAAGCAGCTGGGTGTGATTCTGTACGAAAAACTCGGCCTGCCGATTATCAGCAAAACCGCCAAGGGCCAGCCATCGACCGCCGAAGCCGTGCTGGCCGAACTGGCCGAGCAGGACTTCCCCCTGCCCAAGGTGCTGATGCAATACCGTTCCATGAGCAAGCTGAAAAGCACCTACACCGATCGCCTGCCGGAGCAGATCAACCCGCGTACGGGCCGCATTCACACGTCCTACCACCAGGCGGTCACGGCGACCGGGCGTTTGTCCTCCAGCGATCCAAACCTGCAGAACATTCCGATCCGTACCGCAGAAGGTCGGCGGATTCGTCAGGCGTTTGTCGCGCCCAAGGGCTACAAGCTGCTGGCGGCGGACTACTCGCAGATCGAACTGCGGATCATGGCCCACCTGGCCAAGGACGAAGGCTTGCTGCACGCCTTCCGCAACAATCTGGACGTGCACAGTGCCACGGCGGCCGAAGTCTTCGGGGTGGAGCTGGCGGACGTCACCACTGACCAGCGTCGCAGTGCCAAGGCGATCAACTTCGGTTTGATCTACGGCATGAGCGCGTTTGGCCTGGCCAAGCAGATTGGCGTAGACCGCAAGCAGTCGCAGGCCTACATCGACCGTTATTTCGCACGTTATCCGGGCGTACTGGACTACATGGAGCGCACGCGCACCCAGGCGGCCGAGCAAGGTTATGTCGAGACCATTTTCGGTCGTCGCCTGTACCTGCCGGAAATCAACGCGAAAAACCCGGCACTGCGCAAAGGTGCCGAGCGCACGGCGATCAACGCGCCGATGCAGGGCACGGCGGCCGATATCATCAAGAAAGCCATGGTGGCTGTGGATAACTGGCTGAGCGCCTCTGGTCTCGATGCCCGCGTCATCCTGCAAGTACACGATGAACTGGTGCTCGAAGTGCGCGAGGACCTGGTGGACCAGGTGCGCGATGAAGTGTGCGTACATATGAGCGAAGCGGCGAAGCTGGATGTACCGCTGGTGGTCGAAGTGGGCGTGGGCAACAACTGGGATGAGGCGCACTAAAGGGGGAGGCTGCGCGCGGTTTCTTCCTGTGGGAGCGGGCTTGCTCGCGATGGTATCGCCTCGGTTTATCAGATACACCGCGTCGTTTACATCGCGAGCAAGCCGGCTCCCACAGGAGACTTGTTAAGCATGGAAAAACCGGGCTTATTCCAAAGAGTTTTTAAGCCTTCGGAACTAAATCTGCCAAACAGCAATCATATTTATTGAATGGGTGGTGAAGCCCTTCAATGCTCCTAATGTTGTGTTAAGTGTTGGCAGATATCTGGACCCCGCCCTAGCGGTCCAGTACTTGAACCCCGGACCTCCTTCCCCCCATGCGAAGTCCGGGGTTTTTTTTGCCTGCGATTTTTACTCGCCAGCCTCTACCAGCTCTTCGCCTTTGTTCGGCAGTTCCATCCAGCGAGCCAAAACGGTGTAAGCCTCTTCCAGGCCCATGCGTTTGGGCGTGGAGAACAACTGGATGGTGACGGCATCGCCCCACTGCTTGCGAATATCCGACTGAATTTTGAGCAGGGTATTTTTCGCAGCGCCGTACGTCAGTTTGTCGGCTTTGGTCAGCAAAATATGCATCGGCATTCCGCTGGAAACAGTCCAGTCGAGCATCAACAGGTCGAAATCGGTCATTGGATGACGGATATCCATCATCAAAATCACGCCCTTGAGGCTTTCGCGGCTACCGAAATAGGCTTCAAGGTGACGCTGCCAGTGCAGCTTCAACGGGATTGGCACCTTGGCGTAGCCGTAACCCGGCAGGTCGACCAGGCGACGTTCTTCGTCCAGTTGGAAGAAGTTCAGCAGTTGCGTACGGCCAGGAGTTTTCGACGTACGCGCCAGGCTGGCGTGGGTCAAAGTGTTGAGGGCACTGGACTTGCCGGCGTTGGAGCGCCCGGCAAACGCGACTTCGTAGCCTTCGTCGTCGGGGCATTGCTCGACTTTGGCAGCGCTGAGCATGAAGGTTGCCTGTTGGCACAGACCGAGAATGGGGTTCTTGAGTTGCATGGGATTTCCGATGTGAGCGGCGTCAGGAATGGACGCGGCGAGCGTGTCGTTTCCGTTTCAGTGGCGCCAGTATATAATGCCGCAGATTTTGTGTGCGCTTTGTCCCAGCGTAGGATGAAGAACACGGGAGCAAAAAACCAAGGTTGCGCATTAGAACGCAGCAGGCTCCCAACCCTGAAAAGGTCGTTTTATGACGAAATGGCTGCTAGTTGCCGGTTTCTTGATAGCCGCGTTATAGCACTCAGGCTACACAGGATCTGGAAGCCGTGTACAACCGCGTTTGTATTGTCTGCCATGCTGGTCAGCTTAAGGCCAAGGTTTGAGCAAGGTATGGAGGCGCTGGTGCAACACGTGACCCAGGGTTTCAAGGCGATGCCGCCGCGTGGTTTGTGCATGGACTGCAGTGTCGAGGATCACCGAACTGTCCTACAGTGGATAAGCGAGTGAGCCCGGCCCATAACTCTTTAACCCTTAGCCGTAGTTGGATTAGCTGATGAACAAATTACTCGTGAGTCTGCTGTTGACCTTGGGCGTCACCGGTATTGCCCAGGCTGCAGGCACCGCTTTGGTAGGTGATGCTGCTGCAGGTCAGGCAAAAACCGCTGTATGTGGCGCTTGTCACGGTCCAGACGGCAATAGCATGGCGCCAAACTTCCCCAAGCTGGCCGGGCAAGGTGATCGCTACCTGCTCAAGCAGTTGCATGAAATCAAGGACGGCAAGCGCCAGGTGCTGGAAATGACCGGCCTGCTGGCGAACCTGAGCGATCAGGACCTTGCCGACATTGCGGCCTACTACTCAAGCCAGAAAAGTTCGGTTGGCGCTGCTGACCCGGCACTGGTGGCCCAGGGTGAAGCACTGTTCCGTGGCGGCAACCTTGAAAAAGGCATGCCAGCCTGCACCGGTTGCCACTCGCCAGATGGCCAGGGCAACGCTCCTGCCGGTTTCCCGCATCTGGGTGGCCAGCACGCCAGCTACATTGAGAAGCAGCTCACAGACTTCCGCGAAGGCGATCGCACCAATGATGGTGACTCGATGATCATGCGCGGCATTGCGGCCAAGATGAGCAACAAGGACATCAAGGCACTGGCCAGCTATATTCAAGGTCTGCACTAAGGTTTGTGCGATCGTCGTGGCCGGGTTTGTAACCAATGGTCACGTTAATGATCGTTTAATCCTTGAATGTGAACCTCAAAGGGCAGCTTCGGCTGCCCTTTTTCGTAGCGTCTACCGTTACACTAGCGAACTCAAGCCAGCATGGACCTGTCTGAATACAGGTCACGTTGAAACGACCTTATCCGCCCAGGAGTAAAGCATGCGTAATCTGATCCTCAGCGCCGCTCTCGTCAGTGCCAGTCTGTTTGGCATGACCGCTCAAGCCGCCGAGCCGCTTGAAGCGGGCAAACAATATGTAGAGCTGAGCAGCGCCGTTCCGGTTGCCGTGCCTGGCAAGATCGAAGTGGTTGAACTGTTTTGGTATGGCTGCCCGCATTGCTTTGCATTCGAGCCAACCATCAACCCGTGGGCTGAAAAGCTGCCGGCTGATGTGAATTTTGTCCGTATCCCGGCCATGTTTGGCGGGATCTGGAATGTTCACGGCCAGTTGTTTATTACCCTGGAAGCCATGGGTGTTGAAAACAAGGTCCACAAAGCCGTATTCCAGGCCATCCATGACGGCAAAAAGCTGGCAACGCCTGAAGAAATGGCTGATTTCCTGGCCGGGGAAGGCATCGACAAGGACAAGTTCCTGAGCACCTACAATTCGTTCGCCGTCAAAGGCAAGGTTGAAGACGCCAAGAAGAAGGCTCAGGCCTACCAGATTTCCGGCGTACCGACCATGGTCGTCAACGGCAAGTACCGCTTCGACCTGGGCACTGCCGGTGGCCCTGAAGGCGCATTGAGCGTGGCCGATCAGTTGATCGCCAAAGAACGTGCCGCAGGCGCCAAAAACTAAGCCGCGCCCTCCCCCATGCTCCGCTGGAAAGGCGAGCGAAGTGTTGGTCTGCATGAACCGCAGATCAACGAGGATCATCTGGCATCCAACTTGATGCCGGATGACCGGCGTTTGCGACTGCTCAGTTTCAATATTCAGGTCGGTAACAGCACTCAGGGGTACCGCCACTACCTGACCCGCAGCTGGCAGCATGTGCTGCCACACAAGGGGCGGGCAGGTAACCTGGACCGCATTGGCGACTTGCTGGGTGACTTCGATCTGGTCGCCCTGCAAGAGGCCGACGGTGGCAGCCACCGCTCGGGCTACATCAATCAGGTCAAGTACCTGGCCCAACAGGGCGAATTCCCCTACTGGTATCAACAACTCAATCGCAATCTCGGTCGTCTGGCCCAGCACAGCAATGGCGTGCTCAGCCGGCTGCGTCCTGCCGCGATTGAAGATCACCCTTTGCCAGGCCCTGCGGGGCGTGGCGCGATTCTGGTGCGTTTTGGTGAAGGCGCCGATGCACTGGTGGTCGTGGTCATGCACCTGGCGCTGGGAACAAAAACCCGCACCCGGCAGTTGGCCTATATTCGCGAGCTGATTGGCGGCTATCAGCATCAGGTGCTGATGGGGGACATGAATACCCATGCCAATGATCTGCTGCAAACCTCACCCCTGCGCGACCTCGGGCTACTGGCGCCGCAAATGGAGGCGACCTTCCCCAGTTGGCGTCCGCAACGGTGTCTTGATCATATTTTGCTCAGCCCAAGTCTGACCCTTGAGCGCGTGCAAGTACTCGATCAGCCTATTTCCGACCATTTGCCGGTAGCGGTGGATATCCGTTTGCCGGGTTCTGTGGGGGTGAACTCACAGCTCGCATTGCGACCCGATAGCGATGGGCCCAAGGCATGACAAGCGAAGCTGAACGCTGGAAAGAGAAATACCTTAAAGGCGTTGAGCAGCAAGACACGCTTGAGCGTCGCTGGACTGCCCGTCTCGACTTGCTGCGCCGTGGTCTGGTGCGCAGCACCCTGGCTGCCGAAGGCACGGATCGTACGGTCGACCAGTGCATGAAAGAGATGCGCGAAGCGGTGCGCACCAATGATATGGACGCGGCCCTGGCCGCCTTGCTGCCTCGTCTGGAAAAAGCAGTGCTCGACTCCGAGCAGCGTCGCGAAACCCGGGTCGAGCAGGTCAGCGTGGCGCTCAACACCCTGGTGACGCAGCTGCAAGCGCTGCCGTTGCCCCGTGAGGTCAGCAAGCCGCTCAAGGCTTTCGCCAAGCAACTCGACAACCGGGTGACCCACGCCCGCGAGATTCCGCTGCTGCTCGACGAGCTAAGCCATTTGCAGGGGCAGGCCCTGGCGCCGCAGCTCAAGGGTGCCGAACTGCCCAAGCCGGGTTTGTTGCAGCGTCTGTTCGGGACTCAAGAGAGCGATAACCCTTCCATTGAAGCAGCCCCGGCACCTCAGCCCGTTGCCCCGAGAGCTGTGGCCCCGCCGGTTGTGGTCAAGCCGTTGGCAGTGACCCCGGCTGAGGCTGAGCCGGTCATTGCAGAGGTTGAGCCTGAGCAACTGACCCCGGCGGCCTCGCCCGATGAAGACGTTCAAGTGTTTGGCGAACCAGAGGTTGCGGCCATTGAAGTGCCTGATGAGCATGCATCCAGCGGGGCGCTAGAATCCGTGGTGGCGCTGGTAGAGGCAGAGAACAGCCAGGCACAGGCCGCTGAAAGCCCCGAACCCGAACTTGAGCTTGAGCCAGACGAGATCGATGCCGTCTATGCCCTGCCTGATGCCCCCGAGCCCACTTACAGCAGTGTCGCGCAGCATATTGAATCCACGTTGCTCGGCCTGCTGAACGACCTGTCGCTGCCCGAACACCACCGGCCCCAGGCCGAGGCCATGCGCAAGCGTCTCGAAAAAGGGTTGAACTGGTACGAGTTGCTACCGATTCTCGACGATCTTGCCGTGTTGATGCTGGCCATTACCGACAGCGGTCAGCATGAGTTTGAGGCTTATCTCAAACAGCTTAATGAGCGTCTTGAGTCCTTCCAGAACAACCTTCAGGCAGCCAGCGAAGGCCATGCTGAAGGTCGAAGTGCCGCCGACGACCTGCACAGCCAGTTGCGTGAGCACGTCGACGGGTTGCAAAACAGCATGCAGGACGCTGTCGACCTCAACAGCCTCAAGCACCTTCTGGAAAATCGCCTTGAAGGCCTGCTGGGCACCATGGACCAGCACCAGCAGCAGCGAAACGCCCGCGAGCAGGAAGTGGCGGCTCACCTGCAAGGACTGGCCGAGCGCATAGCGCAGATGGAGCAGCAGGCCCAAGGCTATCGCGAACACCTCGAAGAACAGCGTCAGAAAGCCCTGATCGACCCCCTGACCGGCTTACCCAACCGGGCGGCCTGGGGCGAACGTCTGCAATATGAAGTCGAACATTGGCAAATTCACGGCAATCCTTTGCTGATTGCCATGCTCGACCTGGACCACTTCAAGCGTATCAATGATGGCTACGGGCATCTGGCGGGCGACAAGGTACTCAAGATCATTGCTGCCCAGTTGCGCAGGCACCTGCGCCCGGTCGATTTTATCGCCCGGTTTGGCGGCGAAGAGTTTGTCCTGCTGATGCCCGACACCCCACTGACGACGGGCTTGCAGTTGGTCGACAAGCTGCGCACGGCGATTGAAGCCTGCCCGTTTCACTTCAAGGGTGAACCCGTGACCATCACCCTGTCCATTGGCGTGTCGGCGTTCAGGGCTGGTGATCGCAGTGATCAGGTGCTCAAGCGCGCGGATGAAGCGCTGTACCGGGCTAAGCACCGTGGGCGCAACTGCGTAGATGCAGAGCCGCTATCAGAGCTGATCCTGTAGCTGCAGCCTCGTTCCTTCGCCAGCTGCTTGTATCTATAAAGGCTGGGGCGAACCATACAGCTGCGCGACAAGGCCCGTGAGGTATGCTTGCCTATTAATCTTTAAGTCGTGTTGTGCTTGCCCATGAAATTTTCCGCCCTGATCTTGTCCCTCGCCCTGCTGGCTGGCTGCAGCAATGGCCTGCGCATGGACACCAGCCATCCTTCGGTCAACTACGACAGCCGCGTGCAATTTGTGGTGCTGCACTACACCTCGACCTCGCTGGAACGTTCTCTGGAGCTGTTGACTCGCGGGCCAGTTAGCAGCCATTACCTGGTAGGCGATACCCCGCCCACCGTGTACAAGCTGGTGGATGAAAACCAGCGCGCCTGGCACGCCGGAGAAAGCCAATGGAAGGGCCGCACCTGGCTGAACTCCAGCTCCATCGGCATTGAGATCGTCAACAAGGGCTTTCGTGATACCCCACAAGGGCGCGTCTGGTACCCCTACACCGAAGGTCAGGTCCAGTCGGTTATCGCACTGCTCAAAGATATCTCGACCCGCTACAAGATCGACCCGCGCAATATCATCGGCCACAGCGATATAGCTCCCCTGCGCAAGCTCGACCCGGGCCCGCTGTTCCCCTGGAAGCGCCTGGCCGATGCAGGCTTCGGGATCTGGCCAGATGCCCAGGCAGTGGCCCGGGAGCAAGTTTTGTTCAACAGCACCACGTTGCCGAGCATCACCTGGTTCCAGCAGCAACTGGCGTTACTGGGCTACGAGACTCCGCAAACCGGTGAGCTGGATGTAGCCACTCGCCATGTGTTGGCAGCCTTCCAGATGCACTTTCGGCCAGCGCGGTTCGATGGCACGCCCGATGCAGAGAGTGCGGCCATCCTTAAAGTGCTGAACACGCAAAAACGCTGAAGGGCCAGCTACACCAACGGCAGGGCCATATAGAACTGTGTGCCTTGCCCGGGCCGTGAGTACACCCCGATGCGCCCGCCGTGCAGTTGCACGATCTCCTTGCACAGTGCCAACCCAAGACCGGCACCGCCCTTTTTGCGCCCCACTTGCACAAAGGGCTCAAATATCCGCCCCTGCTGGCTATAGGCGATGCCTTCGCCATTGTCTTCGACACTGATAATCACCCGCTCGCCATGACGACGGGCCTGCAGGCGGATCTGCCCGCCGCTGGCGGTGTGGCGCAAGGCGTTATCCAGCAGGTTGTCCAGCACTCGCTCCAGCTGGACCTGGTCGGCATTCAAAACCGGCAACGGCTGTTGCAGCTCTACCAGCAGTTCGATATTTCTGCTCTGCGCACGCTCGGCGAAGCGGGCGCGGGCGTCTTCGAGCATCTGCTGAACATTGCAGGGCGCCAGGGTCAGCTTTTGCATGCCGTTCTGGTAGCGGGAGAAGTTCAACAGGTCATTGATCAACTGCATCAGGCGCTGCATTTCTTCGTTGACGGTGTTGAGCAAGTCGGTTTCACGGGAGAGCGGGTCAAATTTCGCACGTTCCAGAAACAAGCCGAACGCCATATGCATGCCAGTGACCGGGGTGCGCAACTCATGGGAGGCTCGTAGTACGAACTCGCTGCGTACACGCTCAAAGGCCCGTTGTTCGGTCACGTCATGCAGCACCATCACCGCGCCGAGAATCGGCCCCTTGGGCTGGCTAACTGGGGTCAGGCTGTAGGTCAGCAGGCGGGTTTCGCCCTCTATATCGACGCTCAAATCTTCCGGCAACCGCTCAAGGCTGCCACCGCGCAGCACCGTTTGCAGTTGCTGGTCGAGTTCCGGGCGTTGCAAGGCTTCGCCCAGCGCTTGGCCAAGACGGGTTTCATCCCAGCCCAGCTGTCTCTGTGCCACGGGATTCAAATGCTCAAGCCGGCCTTGCTGGTCGATCATCAGTAAGCCGTCATCGATACTGTCGAGCACTGCCTGCAGACGCTGCTGGCCCGCCAGCAACTCGTCAATATTGGTTGCCTGATGCTGGCGCAAAGCCTCGGCCATTATGCCGAAGCGCCGGGTCAGCAGGTTCATTTCTGTGGCCGATGAAAGGGGTAACACCACCTCGAAGTTGCCCTTGCCAATATTGTCGGCCGCTTTGGCCAGCGCCTCGATCGGCGCGCCAAAACGCCGGGCAATGCCGTGGGCAGTAATAAAGCCGATGATCAGCACCGCAAGGCCGACCAGGCCCAATAAGGCCGCGATAATCAGGGCACGATCGCGGGCCGCAGACTGTGCCGCATAGATGGTGTCCAGTGCTCGGCGGTGCTCGGTGATCAGGCCGTTGCGCAGCTGGTTGAAACGGCTCGAAAGCTCGTTGTCATTGCTCAGGTTCAGTGCTGCGCTATTGGCTTTGTGGAAGGCCTGCAAAAACTTGTCGTAGTCTTCCCGCGCCTGGGCAAAACCGCTGTGCAGCTCATTTTTGCGCTCATGCACAATGCCTTCGTCGAGCAGTGCCATGTACTCCCGGGCCGATGCCTGCAGTGCTTGCGGATCGGGCTCGTTGCGCAACATCAGGATCAACTGGTCACCCAGGGACTGACGCAGCTTCAGGCCCAGATCGAGGCTGATGAAGTTGTTGCGGATCAGCGCTTCCTGGCTCTTGGCCATTTGCATCACGCTGACGACACCAAGCAACAGACCCAGCAGCGCCACCGTAATCAGCGCCGAAATGCTCAGGAATAGACGGGTGCGCAGCTTGATCGCAAGTTTCATCGGATGCTCACAGGTTGTACTGCTTACGTTTGCGGTACAGCGTCGAGGCATCGATGCCCAAGGTTTTTGCTGCCTGATCCAGGGTTTCGCTGGTGGCCAGAACA
>Ga0302347_1004323_pt1 | contig 11437 bp, 10 predicted proteins | sample PhyWR1_FD_202178 | JGI IMG/M metagenome (GOLD analysis project Ga0302347, IMG submission 202178) | Leaf surface microbial communities from wheat plants in UC Gill Tract Community Farm, Albany, California, United States - DLSL W.R1 (v2)... | ecosystem: Host-associated > Plants > Phyllosphere >...
AATGTTTAAGAATAAAGTATTATCATTAATAATTATTGGTATGACTATTACAAATGTTTATGGTCAAACGATACAATTTGAAAACAAAGAATTTGAAATTTCTAATGTTAAGGCTTCTGTCATTGATTTTGAAGGTGAGAGAGTTTTAAAGATTGAAAGAGATTTAGAAAAAATACCTTTCGACGTGAATCATCTGGAGAATACGGTTGACGAAGCGACTTTCTTAAAATTAGCGGATACAAATATTGACAATGGAGTGATTGAAGTAAAGGTGTACAGCCAGATTCAAAATCCTTCTCCATTTGAGTTTGCACAAGGTTTTATAGGCTTAGCTTTTAATATAAATAAAGATAATTCTGCTTTTGAATCAATTTATTTAAGGCCAAAAGCAGCAAGGTCTGAACAACAATTTGCGAGAAATCACAGTGTACAATATTATGCATATCCGGATTTTAAGTTTGAAAAATTGAGAAAGCCGGAATTCAAAGGACAGTATGAAACGTATGCAGACTCAGGTTTGAATGAGTGGATTACGTTACGGATTGAACTCAAAAATGGAGTTGCAATTTTATATGTTAATAATCAAAAGCATCCGTCATTTGTTGTGAATGAACGAAAAGGAAAAACGCAATCGCGAAGTATTGGACTTTGGGTGGATATTGGAACAATCGGTTATTTCAAAGATTTAAAAATTACGAAACTTTGAAAAAAGTTTGATTTTTTAAGTTAACTTAATAATGAAAAAACTCCAACAAAATTATTTTTTGTTGGAGTTTTATATGATTGATGGAAATTATTAAATCGTTGCGGTTCCTTCAACTCCGTCAGAATTGTCTGTTTTACTTCCGCTGATTGCAGCTGCTGCAAAACTTAAAAGACTAACTAATTTTCCTGCTTTTGTGTCCCAATAATAAGTATCTTTCGGTTCAACTCGGATGATGGAAACATTCGGGTCGTCTTTTCCATCAAACCAAGCGTTTGCCATTGGCGACCACTTTTCTTCGATGGTAGATTTATCTTTATAGATGTAAGCATCTCCGAAAATGGAAAGATATTCAGAATCGCTGTTGTTCATAAAATAAAGTTGTACGCGATTATCTTCCTTGATTTCGAAATTTTTATTGCTTGTTTCGCTACTGATGAACCAAAGATTTCCATTGTCGTCGGTTTCCTGCAAAGACATTGGTCTCGAGTTGACTGGTAATCTGTCTAGTTCTGTGGCGAACATACAAATCCTGGCTTTTTCAGATAGTTCCTTAATTTTTTTAATTGCTTCTTGCTGTGTAAGATTTTCTGTAGACATAATGTTTTATTTTTAGTGATTTGTAAATTTTAAATTATCCATTAACAATTTCCCCGCCATTCGGATGTAAGACTTGACCGCTTATGTATCTGGAATCGTCGCTGGCTAAAAATAGAAAACTTGGAGCCACCTCATTGGGCTGTCCCGCACGCTTCATTGGCGAATCGCTCCCGAATTCAGAATTCTTTTTGGGCTTGAAAGATGATGCAATTAGTGGTGTCCAGATTGGACCAGGTGCAACAGCATTCACTCGAATTCCTTTATCAACCAAATTAGCGGAAAGACTTCTTGTAAAAGAAATGATGGCACCTTTTGTAGCAGAATAGTCTATTAATTTTGGACTTCCTCGGTAAGCGGTTACGGATGAAGTGTTGATAATACTTGCGCCTTTATTCAAATAAGGTAATGCATATTTTGTAACCCAGAAATAAGAAAAAACATTATTCTGAAATGTTCTTATCAATTGGTCTGTAGAAATTTCTTCAATAGATTCTGATTCCCAGTGTAGACCAGCATTATTGATGATAATATCGATTTTTTTGTGAATCTTTATTGTAGTTTCGATCACTTTTTTACAATGATTTTCTTTTCCCAAATCTCCTTTTATCAAAGTGCATTTTCTGGAATAAGCTTCTACTTCTTTTTTAGTTTCTTTAGCATCTTTGGTTTCGCTGAGATAAGCAATTATAATATCAGCGCCTTCTTTTGCAAACAGAAGCGCAACTGCTTTCCCGATTCCACTGTCTCCGCCTGTAATTAAAGCGACTTTATTTTTCAATTTTCCTTCTTTCGGATAATTGATTGGATCAGTTTCAGGAATTGGATTCATATTCTTTTCCAATCCCGGTCGTCTTTGTTTTTGCTGAGGTCTTATTTTCTTTTTCGTCTCCTTTTCCATTTTTTACTTTTCGGAATAATTACAAATAATGTGCTATTTGTAAAATGTGTTTAAAATTGTTTTTGATTTAAGAAAAAATACAAACATCATAGAAACTAATTAGATTTTAACGAAGTTAAAATCTAAGTGCCTTAAAATTATTGCTGTCTTTTTAAATATTTTGTGCCTTTGCCTTAAAACAAAATACAGTTTAACCAATTTGCTTTTGCCTTTCTGAATCCCTATTTTTGCTGAAATCGATAATATTTCAATATGATTTTCACTAAAGCAAAATTATTCTTTAGCACATTATTTTTAGTTTTAATTTCAAATTCATTTTCCGCACAAAACCGAATCAGCAATCACAACAATATTGGCTGGTACGCTTACAACGGAACTTTCAAATTAGATTCCAAATTTTCCATCCACACCGAATATCAGTGGAGACGAAATGATTATATCACAACCTGGCAACAGAGTCTTTTGCGTCTGGGAATCAATTATCAGGCAAACCCGAATCTGCAATTACGACTTGGTTACGCTTGGGCAGAGACTTTTCCTTACGGTGAAATCCCGTTGAACGGAATAGGCAAAGATTTCACGGAACATAGGATTTACGAAATGGCAACTGTGACGGACAAGATTGGAAAAATCGATTTGTCGCATCGTTTTATGCTGGAACAGCGCTGGGTTGGGAGATATTCTAATGCCAATCTGACCTCGGAAGACCAATATCCATTTATGAACAGAGCGCGGTATATGATTCGTTTGCAGATGCCTTTGAAAGGAACTTCGATTGCTGAGAAAACGCCTTATGTTGCCGTTTATGATGAGGTAATGATTGGATTCGGGAAAAATGTCGGCGAGAATATTTTTGACCAAAATAGAATCGGCGTTTTGTTGGGATATAAATTCAATGATTTGGTAAGAATAGAAGGCGGTTATCTGAATCAGATTGTACAGTTGGGAAGGGAAGTGGAAGGCAAAAATGTGTTCCAGTATAACAACGGTTTTATTGTAAGTGCAAATTTTAATTTTGATTTCTCCAAAAAATCAGAATAATCTTTAATTTCGCAAAATGAAAATAGCATTCTTAGGACCCGAAGCCTCTTTTACGCAGTTGACCGCGACTCAATTATTCCCAAACGAAGAATTGATTCCGAAAGCCAATATTTTGGATTGCTTTCTGGCGGTTCAGAATAATGAAGTTGATAAAGCGGTTGTTCCTTTGGAAAACTCGATAGAAGGGACGGTTTCTATGACTTTGGATTATCTTTATCAGACACCTGAAATCCGAGTTGAAGCTGAAGCTGTAATGCCGATTGCGCATCATTTGATGATTCATCCAAGTCAAGAGAATGACAACCAAATCGAGAAAATCTATTCTCATCCGCAGGCTCTTGCGCAAAGCTTTCATTCTTTGAATAAAAATTATCCGGACGTTCCGAAACAGGAGTTCGCTTCTACGGCAGCTGCTGCAAAACGTGTTTCTGAAAACCCTGATAGAAAAATTGCAGCTGTTGCAAACAAATTTGCAGCAGAATTATACGGTCTGAAAATCATTAACGATAACATTCACGATGTCGAAGAGAATCATACGAGATTTATTGTAATCTCAAAGAGCGAAGAAACTTTTGACAGCGATTTGAACAGTTCCGGAAAAAAAACCGGACTTCTGATTACGCTTCCTCAAGACCACGCCGGTGGACTTCATCAGGTTTTGTCAGTTTTTGCGTGGCGAAATATGAACCTTAGCAAAATCGAATCCCGAACTTTAAAAACCAAACTCGGTAATTATTTCTTTTTTGTAACTGTTGTCGGAGATTGGAACAATGTGCTTTACATTAATTCAATTGATGAATTGAGAGCGATTGGTGCTGATGTTAAATTTTTGGGGAATTATAAGGAGTTTTTGTTGGAGAGTTAGATGAATTCTAATTCTTTTTGAATATTTTCTCTCGCTTTTTCTTCATATTTTCCTTTGAAATGATTTGTTTTGAAAATTTCATCAAATTCTAAAAAGTGAATCAATACTTTTTTGCGTCCAGGCTTATACATAAAGTCAGGATAAATTGAATATTCTTTTCGGATTTGTTGAGTGTAATTTTCGTAGATTTTCCAATCTTGACCGAGAATTGCTAAGTCTGCATCAAGGAGAAAATTGGTGTCAGAATCTTCACTTTTTTTGTGGGATTTTGTGGCAAGAATTTGATTGTAAATTCGAATTATTTTCTCTTGAGGAATATTTAGTTTTTCAAGTCTGATTTTTGCTATTTCTGCGCTTTTTTCTTCGTTGTCTTTTGATGTCGCTTTGTAAATAATGTCGTGATAGAAAATTGAAAAAAGTAAAGAATCATAATCCGAAATTTTATCTTTCACTTCTTCCAATTCGATAATCATATTTTCAAGATGAAGGAGATTGTGATATTGTCTGCTTTTATGAGAATAAGATTGTTCTATTTCCTTCCAGTAATCAGTTTTTAATATTTCATTGTCTGAATATTTTGAGATTAAATTTGAAAATATAGAGTTTAGATTAATGTACATTTAGTTAAACGAAAAAAAATTATTTGAAAGATTCTTTGATACAATTATCGAGATATTTTATTAATGCGTTTCGGTCAGGCATTAAATCATTTAATTTTTCTAATCTTATTTCTTGAAAAGCTTTAATTTCATCTAAAATCAGGGGTCTTCTTTTTTCTAATATGGTTTCACTTTTTATTATATAATCTATTTTTAGACAGTGTTTCTCAAATTCGTGTTGAAGTTTTAAGATTTTTATTGTTAGTTTTGTTCTTAAATCGTAGAAATCCTTATCAGATATGAAAATTTCTATTTCTCCTTCTTTCAAATTATTTGCTGATTTTGCATCTTTTATTTTTCCAATAGCAATCTCATTTTTAATCTCGTGTTCACTACTATGATTAACTGAATATTCTGTAGTTGTTCTCTGCCAATTATTTAAAGTTGCGAAATAATCAAGTATAGCTTTCCTTTTTAATGAGTTATAATCAATTTCTCCACTTTCTCTAATTTTAATTTTTGTTTCTACAGTTTTAATTTTTTCAGTTATTTCAGTTACGTCTTCTTTCGTAGCTAAGTTTTTTCCTTTTTCTGAAAAATAACTAGGAAGTAAATTTTTCATAAAAAAATAGGCAATTATTAAAAATGCGAAAATTAAAATTTGTAATATTATAATGATTGTCTCCATATTTAGTTTATTTCATTGTTTTTCTTATTAATAAAAAAGTAAACCGGTAACCCCAGCAAAATCAATCCTAATCCTGGCCAAGTATATTGCGGTTTATAGATGAATAACAGAATACAAAATCCAGTTCCAATCAAAAGATAAAGAACAGGTGTGAAAGGATAAAGAAAAGTTTTGTAACCCCTTTCCAATTCAGGTTTTTTGATTCTTAGATAAATCACACCAAAAACGGTAATCATATAAAATAAAACAATCACAAACGAAATCATATCCAGCAAATCGCCGTATTGTCCACTAAGACAAAGCAAACTTGCCCAAATTCCCTGCATCCAAAGTGATTTTGCAGGAACACCGTTTTTGTTATTTTCTACGGCTGATTTTAGAAACAATCCATCTTTTGCCATCGTTTGGAAAACTCTTGCACCGGCGAGAACAATTCCGTTCACGCAACCAAAAGTCGAAATCATCACAAGAACGGCAATGATAATAGTTCCGGCATTTCCGAACATTTTTTCAGCTGCTGCAACTGCAACTCTGTCATTCGCTGCGAAAGCAATAGAATCTCTGTCGAGGGCATTGAGATAAACAAAATTGACTAAGAGGTAAAGAATCATCACAGCTGAAGTTCCCAGAATCATTGCTTTCACAACATTCTTTTTTGGATTTTCGATTTCTCCGGAAATGAAAGTTACATTTTCCCAAGCCACAGAACTGAAAACTGAACCAACCATTGCCGCTGCGATTCCGCCTAAAACTGTTGCGCCGGAAATGCTTTTCCATTCGGTTTGTTTCAGATTTTGGAATGCATCCCAACCAAAACTCATATTAGAACTCCAATTGGATTGTGAAATCAAAACAAAACCAAGAACAATCAAACCAAGAAGTGCAATGATCTTGGATGAGGTAAAGACATTTTGGAGAAGTTTTCCGCTTTCCACGCCTCGTGTATTCACAAAAGTCAGGAAAAGGATCACGCCAATCGCCAAGATTTGAATCCAGGTAATTTTAAATTCACCACTTTGAAAAATCGGAGCAGCGTCATTTAAACTTGGAATCAAGTAAGCTGTAAACTTTCCAAACGCAACAGCAACCGCAGCAATTGTTCCGGTTTGAATGACTGTGAACATTCCCCAGCCATAAAGAAATCCCATTGGTTTCCCGAAAATTTCTGTGATGTAAGTATATTGCCCGCCTGCTTTTGGAAACATTGCTGATAATTCGCCATAACTAATGGCTGCTGCTACAGTCATCACTGCAGTGATTAGCCAAACAACAATCATCCAGTAACCAGAACCGAGATTTCGCATAATGTCTGCGCTCACGATAAAAATCCCGCTTCCTATCATCGAGCCCATTACGATCATCACAGCGTCCCAAAGTTTGAGTTTCTTTTCCATAGTTTTTTATTCTTCATCAAATATAAAAACATCTTTGGTATTTTGATGACAGCGAGTGAATTAAAATAATTTTGACAAATTTTTGAGTCTGTATATTGTTTTAAGTTTTTCCAAAAAGAGTCCTTTAAGTTTTGAGCAGTAAAAAATGTTTTTCACCTGCACTAAACATTAAAGGTTTACCAAATCCGAAAAATAAAAATAATATGAGAAAATGACGTTTCATCGTTTTTTTGTTTTTTAATAATTAAAAAAAATCAGGATCTATTATACTAATTCATATAAATTTCAGAATATTTTGTTCATTATTAAGGTTTACTTTGTTTTTCTTCATTCATTTAGTGTTCGGCTCATTTGTTTTCCTCTGAACAGCGACACCAATGATGGCATTGTAACCATCGTACATCAGAACTTTTTATTCACATTTATCTTAGATTGTGATTTTAAATCTTTTATATTGATTAAGAATTTTTTCTTTTTACATTTACTTTACAAACATTTTGCTATTTATATTTTATAATTAAAGAAAGAATCTGATGTCAGAAATAGTCTTTTGTGTTTTTTGGATCTTGTTTTTGGTATTTAACTTTTTTGCGGTTAAAGCTATGGTCAACAAAAAGAAAAGCTGGGGAGAGATTGTTTTATTTTTTATTTACATCCTTTCTTTGTTGTTTTTTGCATTTGGTCTTATGTTCCACACTCAAGATTATCATACAGCTATAGATCCGGTGGACGAATGCTATTCTCCTATTGGTGGGAAACACATTATCACTTTACTTTTATATTTTTTTCTATATCATATTTCAGCTTATGTACTTTGGATCAAAGGTCGAAAAATTCCACCTTTGTTTTTGGTATTTTGTCTGATATTCATCTACATTGGGATAATCATCAATTTTGCATTGCTACTTCAATTTAGCAGTCACAATACGGAGAGTCTTAGTATTTATAAAGGTAATGACGGTAGTTTCTTCTTTGTTCCAGCAACGCTAATTAGTAATATTATCGGTATTTTACTTTTAAATAAAATTATTTCTGAGGAAAAAAACCAAGCTGAAAACAGAAGTTTCAAAAGTGTGTTTCTAAATCGATGTAATCTTTTTCTATCTCAAAAATATGAAGTTCACATTTGGGCAATTTTCTTTTTATTGCCGGTATTTTTCTTGATTACATTAATTCTGATTCTTTTTGGTCAAGATTATAATTCTATGGTCAAAGTATTTACCGATACCACAACCTGGGCATTTTCGCAGAAAACCCATCCGCCTATTCTGGATCATAAAGGACATTATCTATGTACGGTTTCAGCGAAGGGAAATCCGAAACTTGTAAAACCAACCCATATTGGAAAACGTCACGGTCAACCAATTATTGTTAACAGGCAATTGCAGATTGCCAATGCTTTTGAGGAGTTGATTGCGGATTGGTCTCCAAAAATTCATCAGTTTGTAAGATCTAATTATGACAAATATGGTTATAATCTATCAATAAAAATCAATAACCAAAAAGCGTCTGATGTTACTTATGTTTTAATGAAGCCTTTAGAGTGGTTTTTTCTTTTTTGTCTTTATCTTTTTTGTGAAAAACCAGAAGCTAAAATCAAGAAACAATATTTATAAACTTCGATTAAATTGAATTGATATTATGGAATTTTCAAATAGCAAAACATTGATTAAGATAGGCAATGCTTTCTTTGTGATCGCTTTTTTAATGACTGTTTTCTCATTTGTAGACTTGTTTTTGAGACAGTATAAGGACGTTCTAATAACAATCAATTATCAATGGATTTGGTTGGCAATTATTATAATTACTCTTTTGTTTTTAGGAATACTGAGGAAATGGAAGAGATTCTTTTTGGTAATGTTTCTTGTATTTGCTGTTGTTTCATTATTTCTGTATTTTATCGTATCATCGCCATTGTCTTTTACAAAAACTATTGAGAACAGTCGATATGAGTTGCAGGCAGATCCGAATTATTATAAAATTTACAAGAAAAATGTTTTTTATAAAGAGATGGTTGCCTCCAAAAAATCAAAAATATTTTTTGAACCTAATGTTAAAACAGGATTGAATTATAATTTCGAAGTTAAAAAAGTTTCGGAAACACCTGAGATAATTGTATTGGAGATAACAACAAAACAAACTGTAAAAGATACGCTTCAAAAATTACAATATTAAATTTCCTCTTCAGATATTTTTGGTCATCAAGTTATTAAAACCTGTATATTTAGACCTGAAAAAACTTTTACTCTATGAAAATCAGTTTGTGTCTTATTGTCAAAAATGAAGAAGATGTTTTAGGCAGATGTCTGGAAAGTGCCAAAGATTTTGCGGATGAAATCATCATCGTCGATACAGGTTCTACTGATAAAACCAAAGAAATTGCCAAGCGATTCACAGACAATGTTTACGATTTTGAATGGATTAATGACTTCGCCGCAGCTCGTAATTTTGCGTTTTCCAAAGCAACGATGGATTATCAAATGTGGCTGGACGCCGACGATGTTGTGCCTGAAAAATCGGTTCAAGAAATCAACGATTTGAAGAAAACTCTGAGTGATGATGTTGAGATTGTCACGATGAAATATGTTTTATCATTTGATCAAAACAATAATCCTACTTTTCATTCGACACGTGAAAGATTATTTAAAAGAAGTAAAAACTATCAATGGATTGACCCAGTTCACGAATGTATCCCTTTGATTGGCAACCTGCAATATACTAATATTGAAATTTGGCATAAGAAAACCAAACAAGAAGTTGCATCTACCAGAAATATTGATATTTACAAAGCTTTGGAGAAAAGAGGGAAAGAGTTTTCTCCAAGACAGCTGTATTATTATGCTCGAGAATTGAAAGATCATAACGATATCGAAAATGCAATTATCTATTATGAGAAATTTTTAGCAACAGGATTAGGTTGGATTGAAGATGTTGTAACATGTTGTCATCAGTTAGCAATTGAGTATAAAAAGATAGGAGCTGAAGAAAAAATACTCCCAACTTTACTCAAAACTTTTGAATATGACACGCCAAGACCAGAAATCTGTTGCGAGTTAGGGTATTACTATAAAGAAAAGCAAAATTATAATCAGGCATTCAAATGGTTTGATTTGGCAACTAAGGTTGAGGTGCCTAATGGTATCGGTTTCGTGTTTTCAGATTACTCTGGCTATATTCCTAATCTGGAAGCTTGTGTTTGTCTTTCATTTTTAGGAGATTATCAAAAAGCTAATGAATATAATGAGAAAGCTTCTGTTTCCAGACCAGATTGTCCTTCTGTAAATCAAAATAGAAAATATTTGAAGGTAATGTTGGAGAATTATTTATGATAAAATATTAGGATAATAAGTGAAAATGTATCCTTTCGAATGATCGAAAACCCAAAGTGGTTTAGCAATGACTCAAAAATTATTAACTAAAAAAGAAGCAACAATTAATTGTTGCTTCTTTTTATGAAATGTATACCTAAGATTCTTTTTAATATTAATTTGTGTTTTTGTAAAAAATTAATATTTATTGTGAATATATTTTTTATACTTTTGTCAAAAGTATGGTAATCTACTAAACATAAAAAATAATTTCAATATAATTGATAATTATTTTATGTTTATGGCTTGATATGGTTGGTTTCTATCCAGAATAGAAGATGATAAGCTTTGAAATAATCGAAGCTTTATACAAGGATAAATTAAATATTAATAAAATAAAATTAATCAACTATGAAAAAGCTTTCTTTTTTAGCAGCTTCTCTTGTTTCAACTTTTGCATTCTCGCAAGTACAAGATGCCATGAGTTATCAAGCAATAATCAGAAATTCTAGTAACGAACTGATTAAAAGTCAGAATGTAGGGATGAAATTTTCTATATTGAAAGGTTCTCCTACAGGATCCGTTGTTTATTCGGAAACGCAAATGCAGCCAACAAACATCAATGGTTTGGTCAATGTAAAAATTGGTGCTGGAACTTTACTTAGTGGTTCTTATTCTACAATTGATTGGGGTGCGGACACTTACTTTATTAAAATCGAAACAGATCCAACAGGTTCAACAAACTATACAATAACAGGAACATCACAGTTATTAAGTGTTCCTTATGCATTGTACGCAAAAACTTCGGGAAGTTCTCTTCCCGGCCCAACAGGAGCAACAGGTCCACAAGGGGCTCAGGGTATAACTGGTGCGACTGGAGCCAATGGAGTTACAGGAGCAACGGGTTCAACTGGAGCTCAAGGTATTCAAGGTGTAACAGGAGCGCAAGGTCCTCAGGGTGCTCAAGGTGTAACTGGACCAATAGGTGCGACTGGAGCTAATGGAGTTACAGGAGCAACGGGTTCAACTGGAGCTCAAGGTATTCAAGGTGTTACAGGAGCGCAAGGTCCTCAGGGTGTTCAAGGTGTAACTGGACCAATAGGTGCGACTGGAGCTAATGGAGTTACAGGAGCAACGGGTTCAACTGGAGCACAAGGTATTCAAGGTGTTACAGGAGCGCAAGGACCTCAGGGTGTTCAAGGTGTAACTGGACCAATAGGTGCAACTGGAGCCAATGGAGTTACAGGAGCAACGGGTTCAACTGGAGCTCAAGGTATTCAAGGTGTTACAGGAGCGCAAGGTCCTCAGGGTGTTCAAGGTGTAACAGGACCAATAGGTGCG
>Ga0302347_1004326_pt1 | contig 11433 bp, 13 predicted proteins | sample PhyWR1_FD_202178 | JGI IMG/M metagenome (GOLD analysis project Ga0302347, IMG submission 202178) | Leaf surface microbial communities from wheat plants in UC Gill Tract Community Farm, Albany, California, United States - DLSL W.R1 (v2)... | ecosystem: Host-associated > Plants > Phyllosphere >...
CCGAACCATCGGCAATGGCCAGGTTCAGCTTGCCCTTGAGGACGCGCTTGATTTGAATGTTGTAGGTGACTTTCTTGGCGGTCGGCAAGACCTGGCCAAAGAACTTCACTTCGCCCGAACCCAGGGCGCGACCGCGGCCAGGCAGACCCTGCCAGCCCAGGTAAAAGCCGACCAGCTGCCACATGGCGTCAAGGCCCAGGCAGCCCGGCATTACCGGATCACCTTCGAAATGGCAGGCGAAGAACCACAGGTCCGGGGTGATATCCAGCTCGGCGACCAATTCACCTTTGCCGTACTTGCCACCCTCTTCGCTGATATGGGTGATGCGATCCACCATCAGCATGTTAGGGGCGGGCAGTTGCGCGTTACCCGGGCCGAACAGTTCGCCGCGGCTACAGCGCAGCAGATCTTCCCGAGTAAAGGCGTTTTGTTTGGTCATGCGAGCTCCTCAATAATCCCATGCGGCGGGTGGGGCAAATCTTCCCGACCAACTGAAACACAGGTGTTTCAGTTCGCCAGCCTACACATAGACTATTGCGTTGTAGTGAAAGTCACAGCGCAAAGGACAAGAATGTACACTTGTGCACTGAAAATTTAAATCGGGCCGGTTCAGTGGCCCATTCGGGTGCCTAAGACTGCCGCACTTTTGTGTTTAACGCCAGTCACAGGTGGCCTATTAGCCATAAGTTACTGGACCCAGCGCTGCAGAATTTGTTCCAGATCAGCACGTTTGAACGGCTTTGCCAGGTAATCGTTCATTCCGGCCTGCAGGCAGGTCTCCCGGTCGCCCTGCAGGGCGTTGGCGGTCAGGGCAATGATGGGCATGGCCCGGCAGCCGGCCAGCTGGCGGATTTGCCGGGTGGCTTCATAGCCGTTGATGATGGGCAGACGGCAGTCCATCAGGATCGCGGCGAAGCGCTCGGTGTTGGCAAAATGAATGGCCTGTGCACCGTCACTGACCATGGTCACCTCATACCCCAGGCTGCTGAGCATGGATTCTATGACTGTCTGGTTGACCTGGTTGTCTTCCACCAGCAGCACCTTGCGCCCGGGCGCACAGACGGCTTCGGGCTCCTGCAACGGCCTCTGGCTGAGCGTGACGGGTTGATGCAGTTCCAGCGGGATCTCCAGGGTAAATACCGAGCCTTGGCCCTCTTCGCTTTTGGCGTGTAGCGTGCCGCCCATGCGCTCCGCCAGTGTGCGGGCGATGGGCAGGCCCAGCCCTGTGCCGCCATAACGTCGGGAAATCGAGCTGTCGGCCTGCTGGAAGGCGGTGAACATTGAGTCCAGTTTTTCGCTGTTGATACCGATACCGCTGTCGCGCACGGCGCAGGTAAACCAGATCAGTTCATGGTCCAGTTGTTGCCAGAGCGGTTCGATACTGACCTGGCCTCGTTCCGTGAACTTCAGGGCATTGCCGATCAGATTGACCAGGATTTGCCGGATCCGGGTCGGGTCGCCCAGTACAGGCAAGTCCTGCAGCCCTTCAGGGATGCTCAGTTGCAAGTGCAGGCCACGTTGCACGGCATTGTGCTGAAATGCCTGGGCGCAGTTGCTGACCATTTCGGCGAGGTTGAAGGGGATATGCTCCAGCTCCAGAGCTGAACGTTCGATTCGTGAGAAATCGAGGATATCGTTGATGACCTTGAGCAGGTGTTCGGTGGATTCAGACGCCAGGGCGGCATATTCGGCCTGCTCTTCGGTCATCTGCGTAGTTTCCAGCAGTTGCAGCATGCCCAGCACGCCATTCATGGGTGTGCGCAGTTCGTGACTCATCATGGCCAGAAAGTCGGTTTTTGCACGGTTGGCACGCTCTGCTTCTTCACGTGTATGGATCAATTGCTCGATGGCCGATTGTTGCTCGCGGCTGGCCTGCTCAAGGCCTGTGGCCAGGTTGTTGATGTGTTGGGCCAGTGTGCCCAGTTCGCCATCGTCGACCACGGGCAAGGGGGCTTTATAGTCGCCCTGCTGGATGGCCTTGACCGCCTTGCTCATGTCACTGATGGGCCGGGACAGGTTGGAGGCCAGGCGCTTGGCCAGGAGATAAGTGAAGCCCAGGGCAAACAAGGCAAGAATCACGGCCTTGAGCAGGATTTCCTGCTGGCGCGTGCTGAACGCTTCGCCGGACATGCCGACCAGTACCCGGCCCAGATAATCTTCTGTCAGATCCGTAGCCTGTCGGTTGCTGAGCAGTAAGTGATCGCCGGAAGGGCTCTTCTGCAACCTGACCGGAGCCTGGAACACCTCTACCTGGGAGACCTTGCCGCCGTTGGGTGTTGGATACTCGGCGTGGGCCAGGATGTCGTTGGCGCGGTTCTGTACCTGCACGAATTGAACATGGGAGATGTTCAGCGAGGCGTTGATCAGGGTTTCCAGCACATCGTTGTTCCCCGTCATGATCCCGTACTCGGTGGCGGGGGCCAACTGGTTGGCGATCAACTGGCCGGTATGCTTGAGTTCCTGGCGCAAATCCTGGATTCGCACGAAGGTAAAAAAGCTGATCAGCAACAGCGTCAATAGCAAGGCCGGGCCCAGACTCATCATCTGTGTGCGGGTGTGGATGTCCCACCGGCTGCGAGTCATCATGGGTGCGCGGCTCCGTCGGTCAGTCGCCAGTGCGTCAGTCCATGTCCCCTGTCCATTGCCATCCTTGACCTGCGCTTGTTCATTTTGAAGTGCAGCAATGCTGCCTCTGGGTTGTGAGTACCGGAGCCGCATGGTAACCGAGGTCCTGTTCTTTTTCAGTCATGGCCATCTATATGCTGTGGGGCTGGTCGCGGGGGATGTGCTCCGTATAATGCCGTTATTGCCACTGCTAGATGGATAACGGGATTGCATATGACTGAACAGCACGCTATTGCGGTCTTGGGAGGCGGAAGCTTTGGCACCGCCGTGGCCAACTTGCTGGCAGAAAACGGTCATCGAGTGCATCAGTGGATGCGCGACCCCGAGCAAGCCGAGGCCATTCGCGTCAATCGTGAAAACCCTCGTTACCTTAAAGGGATCAAGATTCATCCCGGGGTCGAACCGGTCACTGACCTGCAGGCGACGCTCGATGCCTGCCAATTGTGCTTTGTGGCCTTGCCGTCCAGTGCTTTGCGCGGCGTGCTGGCGGAACATGCCGGGCGCCTGAGCGGCAAGATGCTGGTCAGCCTGACTAAAGGCATTGAAGCCCACAGTTTCAAGCTGATGAGCGAAATCCTTGAAGAAATTGCCCCGCAGGCGCGCATCGGTGTGCTGTCCGGGCCCAACCTTGCCCGTGAAGTGGCCGAACATGCGCTGACCGCCACTGTGGTTGCCAGCGCCGACGAAGAACTCTGCACCCGCGTGCAGGCGGTACTGCATGGCCGCACGTTTCGTGTCTACGCCAGTGCCGACCGCTTCGGCGTTGAACTGGGCGGGGCCCTGAAAAACGTCTACGCGATCATCGCCGGCATGGCCGTGGCGCTGGGCATGGGCGAAAACACCAAGAGCATGCTGATTACCCGTGCCCTGGCAGAAATGACCCGCTTTGCCGTCAGCCAGGGTGCCAACCCCATGACCTTTCTCGGGTTGGCAGGGGTAGGCGACTTGATCGTTACCTGCTCATCGCCCAAAAGCCGCAACTATCAGGTCGGCTTTGCGCTGGGCCAGGGGTTGAGCCTCGAAGATGCCGTCACCCGGTTGGGTGAAGTGGCCGAAGGCGTGAATACCCTCAAGGTACTCAAGGCCAAGGCGCAGGAACTGAACGTTTACATGCCGTTGGTTGCCGGCTTGCACGGGATCCTGTTCGAGGGCTACACCCTGGAGCAGGTGATCGGGCAATTGATGCGCGGCGAGCCCAAGACCGATGTCGACTTTATCTCCACCAGCGGTTTTAACTGAGCACCACAGGAGCAGCACATGAACGACACTAAAAACGCACCCAAGTACGAGTCGCTTGTTTTGCGCGTGCTGTGGATGCTGGTTTTCCTGCTGGTATGGCAGGTGGCGCAACTGGTGCTGGGCGGGCTGGTGCTGGTGCAATTGATTTACCGTCTGATTTACGGTGCACCCAATGGCGGCTTGATGAACTTCGGTGACAGCCTGAGCCTTTACCTGGCACAGATCGGTCGTTTCGGCAGTTTCCACACGGAACAAAAGCCCTGGCCGTTTGCCGACTGGCCAACGCCACGGGCACCTGAGGGCGAAGCACCTTACACGCCAGGCGCCAAGGACGAAGAGACCAGGCCATGAAAATATGGATTATGCGTCATGGCGAGGCCGAGCCCCATGCCCGCCGCGATGCCGAGCGTGAACTGACTGCCCACGGGCGTGAGCAGGTGCTGCGCAGCGCCGCTCATTTGATCGGTCAGCCACTGGACTGCATTCTGGTCAGCCCTTATGTGCGCGCCCAGCAAACCGCCGCGCTGGTTTGCCAGGCCCTGGGCTTTTCTTCCCCGCCGGTCACCGTGCCATGGCTGACGCCCGAGAGCGAGCCCAAGTATGCGCTCAGCAAACTGCCGGACAGCGGCAATGTGCTGTTGGTCAGCCATCAGCCGTTTGTGGGTGACCTGATCAGCCTGTTGCTGCACGGCCACATGCGTCAACCGCAGCCCATGCACACGGCCAGTCTGGTGGAGCTTGAAGGTGAGTGGCCGCTGGCGGGCAGCATGACATTGCTCAATGCACATCACCCCTGACCATTACGCCCGTTGCACAGTCCGGGTGTAGTGAAAGATAGTTGATGGCGGGTTACTGGCTTTTAACCTGAAGGTTGAAGGCCAATGGCTCTGCCACCCACATTCACTGACCAAGGAATGACCACATGAGCTTGTGGACGACCCAGCCAGATCTGGCACGCCTCAATGAAATGCGCAAAAACACCATTTGCGATGTGCTGGACATCACCTTCGATGCATTTGACGACAACTCCATCACCGCAAGCATGGTAGTGGACCATCGTACCCACCAGCCCTTCGGCTTGCTGCATGGCGGTGCGTCGGTGGTGCTGGCAGAAACACTTGGCTCGATGGCCAGCTTCATGTGCATCGACACGCAAAAATTCTATTGCGTGGGCCTTGAGGTCAATGCCAACCACTTGCGGGCTGTGCGCAGCGGCCGGGTGAGTGCAGTGGCACGCCCGGTCCATATCGGTCGCACCACCCATGTGTGGGATATCCGCCTGAGCGATGACAGCGGCAAAATCAACTGCATATCCCGCCTGACCATCGCCGTTGTGCCCTTGGGCGAAACTCCGCCGGTATGGTGATCAAACGGCCAGTTAATGGCCGTAGTGTCGTCACTGATGGCGCATACAGGCGTTGATATAAGGAATCTTCCTACAGACAATAAGGCGTATTTCCTACTTATGGATGCCTTGTATGTCTCGGCAGATTTTTTTCGCCCATGCCAACGGCTTCCCTTCGGCCACGTACGGGAAGTTGTTCAGTGCCCTGGCGCCGGATTTTTCCGTGACCCACTTGTCACAGCATGGGCATGACCCGCGTTACCCGGTGGACAATAACTGGCACAACCTGGTCGATGAGCTGATCTATCACCTGCAGCAGCAAGACGAACCCGTGCTGGGGGTGGGTCACTCCCTGGGCGGCATGTTGCACCTGCATGCCGCGATCCGCTGCCCGCATCTGTACCGCGGCGTGGTCATGCTGGACTCGCCAGTGCTGACGCGCGCGGATCAGTGGGTGATCCGTGCGGCCAAACGGTTTGGCCTGATCGACCGCCTGACCCCCGCCGGTCGCACGTTGGGGCGCCGGGAAGAGTTTGCCGACCGTGAAGCTGCACGTGCCTACTTTGCCGGTAAATCACTGTTTCGCAGCTTTGACCCCGATTGCTTCGAGGCCTATCTGGAGCACGGTTTGCAGCCTGTGGATGAGGGCTTGCGGTTGCGTTTCGACCCGGCCACCGAAATCGATATCTATCGCAGCGTGCCGCACACCAGCCCCGGGCGTGCCTTCAAGTTGCAGGTGCCGCTGACCGTGGTGCGTGGGCGCGACAGCCGGGTGGTCATGAACCATCATGCCAAGGCGGTGGCGCGCATGGCCAACGGGGAGGCGCTGAGTGTGCCGGGCGGGCACATGTTCCCGCTTGAACAGCCGCAGGATACAGCCAGCCTGCTGAAACAGATTTTTGCCCGCTGGGAACTGCGTCATCCCGGCCTTTAACGAGCATTTTGCATGAGCCCTGTGGTTGAAGAAATTCGTCTGAGTCTGCCGCATATCGAACTGGCGGCACATCTGTTCGGTCCCGAGGACGGTCTGCCCGTCATCGCCTTGCATGGCTGGCTGGACAACGCCAACAGCTTCGTCAGGCTGGCGCCCAAGCTTGCCGGCTTGCGCATCGTGGCTCTGGATTTTGCCGGGCATGGCCATTCCGATCACCGCCCCCGTGGCGCCGGCTATGCGCTGGCGGACTATGCCTTTGATGTACTGTGCGTGGCCGAACAATTGGGCTGGGAGCGCTTCGCCTTGATGGGGCACTCGCTGGGGGCAATTGTGTCTGTGGTCATTGCCGGGTCGTTCCCGGAGCGCGTGACCCGGATGGCTCTGATTGATGGCATTGTCGCGCGCAGCGGTCCCGATGGTAATGCGGCCGAGCGCATGGGCCAGGCCCTGCAGGCGCAACTGGATCTGGAGCACAAGCGCAAGTCGGTGCATCCGACACTCGACCGGGCTGTCGAAGCGCGGATGAAAGGTCTGGTCGCGGTCAGCCGCGAGGCCGCCGAACTGCTTGCCCAGCGCGGTCTGATGCCGGTGCCCGGAGGTTACAGCTGGCGCAGTGACAGCCGGCTGACCTTGCCATCGCCCTTGCGCCTGAGTGATGAGCAGGCGATGTCTTTTGTTCACCGGGTGAGTTGCCCGACGACGCTGGTGGTGGCGGAGCAGGGCATGCTGGCCAGCCACCCCGAGCTGCTGGATCGGCTACCCTTCAACCTGGAACGGTTGCCGGGTGGCCATCATTTGCACCTGAATGACGAGGCGGGAGCAATCCTTGTTGCAGACTGTTTCAATCGGTTCTTCGCTGTTCCTTGACTTGCGGCTACCAACTGTCGAGGCTTGGCGGGTTGAAATGGGAGACAACCATGATAGATCTCTACACCGCTGCGACCCCGAAAGGCCACCCGGTCTCTATCGTGAGGATGCTGAGCCACACGTCATCAGTCGGTGAAGTACGCCGATGAAAATACCCAGCCGATTTATCCTGGCTCTGGGCCTGGGCTGTCTGAGCCCGTTACTCTGGGCCAGTGATGTGCCCGGCAGCAGTGATTTGCCGGATGTGCCGCGTCTCGCGGACGCGCAGATTGTCGATTACAGCGTGCGGCCTGATGTCGAACGTATCTACCCGATGGGCTCGATCCGCAAGATCAGCGGCCGCTTGCGATTTGAGGGGCAGGTCACTGCCCGTGGCCAGAGCACGGCCGTCACCTATGAGCTTCCTGCCGAGCACTCGGCCACCGAAGCCTTTACCGCAGCCCGTGAGGCCCTGCAGAAACAGGGTGCCGAGCTGCTGTTCTGGTGCCAGGCCCGTGATTGCGGCGAAAGCAGCCTGTGGGCCAATGAAGTTTTCGGTAACTCCAAGCTGGTAGGCTCCGACGAGCAACAGTCGTACTTGTTGCTGCGCCGTGCCGCCCCGGACCAGAACCAGCTGGTTGCCCTGTACGGGATCAATCGGGGCAATCGCAAAGCCTACCTGCAGGTTGAGCAGATGCAGGCGAGCGCCGACCTCGGTGAACTGTTGCCAACCCCGGCCACCCTGCAACGCCAGCTCAAAAGCACGGGCGAGCTGGATTTCCCCAAGCTTGCAGGTGAGCCGGACGCCCGGTGGCTGACATTGATTTCCCGGGCGCTGAACCTTGACGCGACCTCCAGGGTCAGTTTGACCGGGGCCAAGGCCGGCGCCTGGCGCGATGCGCTGATCACCGGTGGTGTACGGGCATCGCGCCTGGAACTGGGTGACGGCCAGGCCAAAGGGTTGCGCATCGAACTGTTGCGTTAAACCTGAGCAAACGACGACTACACTCTGCGTAGTCGTCGTTCTTCTTTGATTTCTGAATTTTCTGTGGAACACACATGCTCAATAACGATCGCCTGCTGGTGCAGATTCTGCTCCTGGTGTTGTTCGGTGCCAGCCTGTGGGTGATGGCCCCTTTCTGGTCGGCTTTGTTCTGGGGCGCGGTACTGGCATTTGCCAGCTGGCCGCTGATGCGTTTGCTGACACGTTTGCTCGGCGGGCGCGAGTCGCTGGCAGCCAGCATCCTGACCTTGGGCTGGATGCTGCTGGTGGCCGGGCCTCTGGTGTGGCTGGGGTTGAATCTGGCAGACCATGTGCGCGATGCCACTACCTTCGTCAAGGATGTGCAGCTTGAAGGGTTGCCTGACGCTCCGGCCTGGCTGGCCGGTCTGCCGCTGGTGGGGGAACGTCTGGTGGGTATCTGGAACACCATCGACGAGCAGGGCGCTGCCATGCTGGTGGCCATCAAGCCTTACCTGGGCCAGGTCGGCAACTGGCTGCTGGCGCGCAGTGCGCAGATCGGCAGCGGTATTCTGGAACTGACGCTGAGCATTGTCTTTGTGTTCTTTTTCTATCGTGACGGGCCGCGCCTGGCGAGTTTTGTCCACGGGCTGCTGGAGCGCCTGATCGGTGAGCGGGCGGATTATTATCAGGAGCTGGTGGCGGGCACTGTCCAGCGCGTGGTCAACGGTGTGATCGGTACCGCAGCGGCGCAGGCGTTGCTGGCGCTGATCGGCTTCCTGATAGCCGGTGTGCCCGGAGCGCTGGTGCTGGGGCTGGCCACGTTCCTGCTCAGCCTGATCCCGATGGGGCCGCCGCTGATCTGGGTGCCGGCCACGGCCTGGCTGGCCTGGAAGGGTGACTACGGGATGGCGATCTTTCTCGGCATCTGGGGCACGCTGATCATCAGCGGTGTCGATAACGTGCTCAAACCTTACCTGATCAGCCGGGGTGGCAACCTGCCATTGGTGATCGTGCTGCTGGGCGTATTCGGCGGGCTGATCGCTTTTGGCTTTATCGGCCTGTTTATCGGCCCCACCTTGCTTGCCATCGCCTACAGCCTGCTGGTGGACTGGAGTGCCAGCCAGCAGAACAGAGGCAAGGTCTGACCTAGCCGAACTTGGGCCCGGAACGGGTGTTGTTGCCCTTGGCCAAGCGGTCGTAGAGCACCACGTTGACTGTTGCGGCCAGGTTCATGCAGCCGGTGGTGGGGATGTAGATCACGTCCTCACACCATTCGAGCACATCCTTGCCGAGCGATCCGTCTTCCGGGCCAAAGATATAAATCGCCCTGTCGGGGTGGGTGTACTCGGGCAAAGGGCGTGCGCCCTCGACCATTTCTACGGCGACGGGAATGCAGCCCAGGGGGATGATTTTTTTCAGGTCGTCGATACCGATCAGCGGGATGTCCTGATGGACCTTCTTGGTATCGGTGATGAAGTCGCGGGCGCGTTCATAGCGCTTGCCGGTGTAAAACACCGACGCCACGTTGTAGCAACCAGCCGCACGCATCACCGAGCCGACGTTTTCCGGTGATTTGGGGTTATACAAACCAATGCAGCTGTACCGTTTGTTTGCCACGTGCCCGAGCCCTTGCGAAAAAAGACGCGAGTATACCTGTGTTGTCCCAAACTCCGTAGCAGCTGCCGCAGGCTGCGTCCGGCGACGGAGTCGTCGTAAAGCCCGAGCCTTGCGGTCTGCTCGTGAAGTCGCGGGCTCTGGTTTTACGATCGCTGCGCAATCGGACGCAGTTTCGGCAGTTGCAACGAAAACAGGCTACTCGTCTTTTTTCATCAGCCCGGCCAGTGCTGCGAATGGGTTGTGGGTAGCTTTGGCGATTTTCGGGCTGCTGGTGGAACTGTCCGAAAAGTACTGCTGGTCGGTGTAGCGCGAGTGCTCGTTATCATGGCAATACAGGCACAGCAGCTCCCAGTTGGAGCCGTCCTGCGGGTTGTTGTCGTGGTTGTGGTCGCGGTGGTGAACGGTCAGCTCGCTCAGGCGCTTGCCGGCAAATTCACGGGCGCAACGGCCGCACACGTGGGGGTACATTTTCAGGGCCTTGTCGCGATAGCCCATTTCGCGGTCACGCTGGGCATCGGCCAGGATACGGTCCAGCTTGGCGGTGTGGGAGGGTGGATTCGCCGAACTCATGGGTTCACCTTGTAAGACTAATGACGGTTATGTCGTTAAGTTTAGCTGTTGATCAGCCTTTGATTTTTTCTGCAATCCAGATGGTGTGTCGGGTGCCCTTGTTGCCGTGGGCAAACACCTGGACTTCTTCAGCCTTGAAACCGGCTTTGCGCAGTTTGTCCGAAAATTGTTTGTCGGCACTGGCAGACCATACCGCCAGTACGCCTTTGGGGCGCAGGGCCTTGGCGCAGGCACTCAGGCCGCCGGCCGAATACAGCCAGCTATTGGCTTTTTGGGTCAGGCCTTCGGGGCCGTTGTCGACGTCGAGCATGATTGCGTCAAAGCCGTTGGGTTCGGCTTGCAGCACCTTGGCCACGTCTTCCATGCGAATCACGGTGCGCGGGTCTTGCAACGGGTTGCCCGATTTTTCGCCCAGCGGGCCGCGGTTCCATTCCACGACGCCGGGTACCAGCTCGGCAACCACTACTTCAGCCGTTTTGCCCAGGTGCTTGAGCGCCGAGGACAGGGTAAAACCCATGCCCAGGCCGCCGATCAGTACCCTCGATTGTGGGCGGCCGGCGACCTTGCGGCAGGGGATTTCTGCCAGCGCGTCTTCGGAGCCGTGCATGCGGGTGTTCATCAGTTGGCCGCCATCACCGCCCTGAATCTTGATCACGAAGTCTTCGCCATACTCGAACAGGCACAAGGCACCGCCGTTTTCGGGGATCGGAGTGGTGTCGAGCAAAACAAAACGTTTCATGGAAATCTCATTGAGGGGGGCAAAAACCCCAGGTTACGAGTAGCCTGAGGGCAGACAAGCCGGTCTGGCAACGGAGTGATTGATGAAACGCACTATTCTAACGGCCATTGTAGGCAGCGCGCTCTTGATAAGTGCTGCCCGAGCAACGGAATTGACTACAGTCCCGAGTACCCCCGTGACGCCCGCACCGGGTTCGCCGGGCACCGCCACGCCAACTCCGTACCCGCAAATTACCCCGCGCGCCGTGCCCAAGCCTGTGGCCGGTAGCAGCAGCCTGATACCACTGCCACCCATAGACCTGCCGCAGCCGCCCAAGGATCAGCCACTGCCGGGGCTTGAGCCGAAAGACCCGAAGGGCAAAAGCCCGCAGGATTGATCGGACTTGCCACGTTTCATGTAGCAGCTGCCGCAGGCTGCGTTCGGCGGCGAAGCCGTCGCAAATTCATTCTGCAAGGTTTGCCAGGCAAATCGCGGGTTCAGGTTCTGCGCCGGCTGCGCCGCCGGACGCAGCCTCGCTCCGCGAGTCAGCTGCTACGGGATTCGGTTTCAGACAC
>Ga0302347_1004328_pt1 | contig 11431 bp, 8 predicted proteins | sample PhyWR1_FD_202178 | JGI IMG/M metagenome (GOLD analysis project Ga0302347, IMG submission 202178) | Leaf surface microbial communities from wheat plants in UC Gill Tract Community Farm, Albany, California, United States - DLSL W.R1 (v2)... | ecosystem: Host-associated > Plants > Phyllosphere >...
TGCGAGTCGTACTTGCTGGCATCGGCCCACGCGACGATCAACTCGTCCACGTTACTCACTTTGGCCATACCGATACTTGAACCTTCATGAGCCGGTTTGACGATCAAAGGGAAGCTCAGTTCCTTGCCCGCAGAAATACAATCGGCTTCGCTGCTCAATACGGCATGACGCGGCGTTGGAATGCCCAGGCTGTGCCACACCTGCTTGGTGCGCAGCTTGTCCATAGCCAGGGCCGAGGCGAGGATGCCGCTGCCGGTGTAAGGAATGCCCAAGCACTCCAGCAGGCCTTGCATGCTGCCGTCTTCACCGCCACGACCGTGGAGAATAATGAACGCACGGTCGATTTTTTCGCTGGTGATACGGGTGATGAAGTCATCACCCACATCGATACCGAAGGCATCCACACCCGCGCTTTGCAGCGCGCCCAGCACGGCATTGCCCGACTTCAGCGAGACTTCACGCTCAGCGCTCTTGCCGCCGAACAACACCGCCACACGGCCGAAATCGGCTGGGGCAATGGTCGAGAACAGATTGGCGTAGGCAGCAGTCATTTCAACTTTCCTTCACTGGTAGCGGCAACAACAGCACCGGCGAACAGCGGGCTCTTGATAAGTTGCGGTGCCAGACGGCCGATATCGCCCGCCCCTTGGCACAACAGAATGTCGCCAGCACGCAGCAGCGGCTTGACGATCGGCGCCAGCTCAACGCCGCGCTCGATGTAAATCGGGTCCAGTTGGCCGCGCTGGCGGATGCTGTGGCACAGCTGGCGGCTGTCGGCACCCGGGATCGGCTCTTCGCCAGCCGGGTAGACTTCCATCAATAGCAGCACGTTGGCGTCGGCCAGGACCTGGACGAAATCGTCGTACAGGTCGCGGGTACGGCTGAAGCGGTGCGGCTGGTACACCATCACCAGACGCCGCTCAGGCCAGCCACCGCGTACGGCCTTGATCACGGCCGCAACTTCGGTCGGGTGGTGGCCGTAGTCGTCGACCAGCATCACGCTGCCGCCTTCAACCGGCAGTTCGCCGTAAACCTGGAAGCGTCGGCCCACACCTTCAAAGCCGGACAGGCCCTGAACAATGGCTTCATCGCTGATGCCTTCATCGGAAGCAATGCAGATGGTGGCCAGAGCATTGAGCACGTTGTGGTTGCCCGGCATGTTGACCGACACATCCAGCGGCTCGCGATCCGGGCGCAACACGGTGAAGAAGGTTTGCATGCCCTGCTGGCGCACATTGATTGCACGTACGTCAGCGTTTTCGCTGAAGCCGTAGGTCACGGTTGGACGCTTGACCTGCGGCAGGATTTCACGCACCACCGGATCGTCCAGGCACAGCACGGCCAGGCCATAGAACGGCAGGTTGTGGAGGAACTCGACGAAGGTTTTCTTCAGCTTGTTGAAGTCACCTTCGTAGGTCGCCATATGGTCAGCGTCGATGTTGGTGACCACGGCAACCAGCGGTTGCAGATGCAGGAAGCTGGCATCGCTTTCGTCTGCTTCGGCAATCAGGTAACGGCTGGTGCCCAGCTGTGCATTGGTGCCTGCTGCATTCAGCCGGCCACCGATCACGAAGGTCGGGTCCAGGCCACCGGCAGCGAACACCGATGCCAGCAGGCTGGTGGTCGTGGTTTTACCGTGCGTACCGGCAACGGCTATACCGTGGCGGTAGCGCATCAGCTCAGCCAGCATCTCGGCACGCGGCACCACCGGAATACGGCGTTCCAGCGCGCTCGCCACTTCCGGGTTGGAGGTGTTTACAGCGCTCGACACCACCAGTACATCGGCGTTGGCGGCGTTCTCGGCACGGTGGCCGATAAAGATGTGCGCGCCGAACGATTCAAGACGCTCGGTCACAGGCGATGCATTCAGGTCCGAACCCGAAACTTGATAGCCCAGGTTCAGCAACACTTCGGCAATACCGCACATGCCCACACCGCCGATACCGACGAAGTGAATGCGACGGATACGGCGCATCTCGGGTTGTGGCATAGCTTTTTGATTCTCAACCATTGGCCACCTCCAGGCAGATATCTACAACGTTGCGGGTCGCATCAGGTTTGGCCAGGCGGCGGGCATTGGCCGCCATGCTGTTGAGTCGTTCCGGTTGCATCAAAACCTCAGTCAGGCGTGCAGCCAGTTCAGCTGCGCCAGTTGTCGCTTGCGGCATCAGGAAGGCGGCGCCCTCGCGTGCCAGAAAGTCGGCATTGCGGCTCTGATGGTCGTCAATCGCGTGGGGCAATGGCACCAGCAGCGAAGGCAGACCGGCCGCAGCCAGTTCACTGACGGTCAGCGCGCCTGCGCGACAAACCACCAGGTCGGCCCAGCCATAGGCTTGGGCCATGTCTTTGATAAAAGGCTGTACTTGAGCCTCGACACCGACCGCGGTATAGCGCTCAGCAGTAATCTGGTCATGTTGCTTGCCGGCCTGATGAAACACCTCAGGACGCACCTCAGCCGATACCTGGGCCAGCGCTTCAGGCAACAACTTGTTCAACGGCTCGGCGCCCAGGCTGCCGCCCAGTACCAGCAGGCGTGCCTTGCGCCCTTGCAGTGCGGCACGTGGCGCCAGGCTGAACAGCTCGGGGCGTACCGGGTTACCGGTGCTGCGCAGCTTGTCCGACGCCTCGAAGGTGCCGGGGAAGGCTTCGCACACACGGCGGGTCATGGGCACCAGCAAACGGTTGGCCGTACCGGCTACCGCGTTTTGCTCGTGAATGATCACCGGCACACCACAGGTTTTCGCCGCCAGGCCGCCAGGTCCGGTCACGTAACCACCGAAGCCAAGCACGCAGACCGGCTTGAGCTGACGAATGATCTTGCGCGCCTGAAACAGCGCCTTGAGCAACACAAACGGCGCCTTGATCAGCGACAGTTTGCTCTTGCCACGCAGGCCCGCGACGTTGATCAGGTGCAGTTTGAAACCGGCAGGCTCTACCAGTTCATTCTCGATACCACGCGGTGTACCGAGCCAGTGCACGGTGTAGCCGCGGGCTTCGAATTCGCGGGCGCAAGCCAGCGCCGGGAACACGTGGCCACCGGTGCCGCCCGCCATGATCAGCACATTAGCGCCCATGGGTCGGCTCCTCTGCGAAGTCGCTTTCTTTGAAATCGGTCTCTTCGCTGCCCAGGTGGGTTCGACTCTCCCACTCGATGCGCAGCAACAGGCCCATACACACGCAGCAAATCACCAGCGAGCTGCCGCCGTAGCTGAGGAAAGGCAGGGTCAGGCCCTTGGTGGGCAGCAGGCCGACGTTTACCCCGATATTGATCAGGAACTGGCCGATCCACAGGAACGACAGGCCGTACGCCATATAAGCCGAGAAATACTGCTTGGCGCGCTCGGCCCACATACCGATATACATGCCGCGCACACACACGAACACGAACAGGGCCACGGTCAGCAGCGAGCCGACAACCCCCAGCTCCTCTGCCAGTACCGAGAACACGAAGTCGGTATGGGCTTCAGGCAGGTAGAACTGCTTCTGTACGCTGTTGCCCAGGCCCACGCCGAACCACTCACCGCGACCGAAGGCGATCAGGGCCTGGGTCAGTTGGTAACCGGAACCGAACTGGTCGGACCAGGGATCGGTAAAGGTGATCAAACGTGCCATCCGGTATGGCTGCGCCTGTACCAGAACAAACACGGCACCGACCGCCAGCGCGACCATCAGGGCGAAACGGAACAGGCCGACACCGCCAAGGAACAGCATGGCCGCCGCAGCCCCCATCATTACTACAGTGGCACCAAAGTCCGGCTCCATCAGCAGCAGGCCGGCCATCGGCAGCAGCACGATAAATGGCTTGAAGAAGCCCATCCAGCTTTCGCGCACTTCCTTCTGCTGACGCACCAGATAGCCCGCGAGGTAGATCACCACAAAGACCTTGGCGATTTCCGAAGGCTGCACGTTAAAGAAGCTGAAACCGATCCAGCGCATCGAACCGTTAACCTCACGGCCAATGCCCGGGATCAGCACGGCCACCAGCAAACCGAATGCACCGATCAGCAACATAAAGCCCATACGTTGCCAGGTCGCGATCGGCACCATCATGGTCATGATGCACGCGCCCAGACCGAGCACGATGTAAAACAGGTGGCGGATCATGTGGTACAGGGTGTTGCCGGACTGCAAGGCAGCCACTTCGGACGAAGCCGAAGTGATCATCACCAGCCCCAGACCCAGCAAGGCCATGCAACCGGCCAGCAACGGGAAATCGAGATCGATGCCACGGCCCGTGATCAGCGGCGAAGGGTAAGGCTTGAGGATGCCGAAAATCATGCCAGCACCTCCACAGCGCGGGCGAACAACTGGCCGCGATCTTCGTAGTTCTTGAACATGTCGAAACTGGCGCAGGCGGGCGACAGCAAGACCGCATCACCCGGTTGTGCCAGGGCACGGCTTTGCGCGATGGCTTCGTTCAGCGAAGCAACCCGTACTTGCGGCACGCCATCGCCCAAGGCATCGGCAATAAGGCCCGCATCACGCCCCATCAGCACGACGGCGCGGCAGTACTTGGCCACCGAATCACGCAGGCCGCTGAAGTCGGCGCCCTTGCCGTCACCGCCAGCGATCAGGACCAGCTTGCCATCCATGTCCATGCCCAGGCCGTCGATGGCAGCCAGTGCCGCACCGACGTTGGTGGCCTTGGAATCGTTGTAGTAGCTCACGCCATCCAGCTCGCGAACCCACTGGCAGCGGTGCTCAAGGCCGGTGAAAGTGCGCAGGCTGGCAAGCATGGCATCGAACGGCAAACCGACCGCATGTCCCAGAGCCAGGGCGGCCAGTGCATTGGCCTGGTTATGGGCGCCACGCACCTTCAGCTCGCGAACAGGCATCAGGTTCTGGAATTCGAAGGCGAGATGTTTTTCGCCGTTTTCTTCGCGCAGGCCAAAGGCCTTGAAGTCCGGTGCGCTCAGGCCGAAGGTCCAGCACGGCTGACCTTCGCTCATCAGCGGGCGAGTCAAGGCATCCTGGCGATTGACCACCACCTGCCGGGCACCCCGAAAAATCCGGTGCTTGGCCAGGTGATACGCCGGCAGGCCGGTGTAGCGGTCCATATGGTCTTCGCTGACATTGAGCACCGTGGCTACTTCAGCACCCAACTGGTTGGTAGTTTCCAGCTGGAAGCTCGACAGTTCCATCACGTACAGCTCGATATCATCGCTGAGCAGGTCCAGCGCCGGTGTGCCGAGGTTGCCGCCGACGGCCACGCGCTTGCCGGCTGCCGCGGCCATTTCACCGACCAGGGTGGTCACGGTGCTTTTGGCGTTGGAGCCGCTGATTGCCACAATGGGCGCTTTCGCGTTACGCGCGAACAGGTCGATATCGCCCGACAATTTTACGCCACGGGCAGCCGCCGCTTGCAGCGCCGGAGTCGCCAGGGCCAGGCCGGGGCTCACGTAGAGCTCGTCGGCACGACACAGGAAGTCGACATCCAGCTCGCCACAACGCACTTCCACTTGCGGGTAGTCACGGCGCAGCGTGGCCAGCTCCGGTGGATTTTCCCGCGTGTCCGCCACGGCAAACGACACGCCGCGCTGCGCCAGAAAGCGCACCAGGGACATGCCGCTCTTGCCGAGGCCGACAACGATGCGGAAGTGGTCAGAAGCGATCAGAGACACAGGTTCTACCTCAGCTTCAGCGTGGCAAGGCCTACCAACACAAGGATCACGGTGATGATCCAGAAACGGACGATCACACGCGGCTCGGGCCAGCCTTTGAGTTCAAAGTGGTGATGAATCGGCGCCATGCGGAACACCCGCTTGCCGGTCAACTTGAAAGACGCTACCTGGATCACCACGGACAGGGTTTCCATCACGAACACACCGCCCATGATGAACAGCACGATTTCTTGACGCACGATCACGGCGATGGTGCCCAGGGCTGCGCCCAGCGCCAGCGCGCCAACGTCACCCATAAAGACTTGTGCCGGGTAAGTGTTGAACCACAAAAACCCGAGGCCGGCGCCAATCAGTGCGCCGCAGAACACAATCAACTCACCTGCGCCCGGTACATAAGGGATCAGCAGGTAGTCGGCAAATTTCACGTTGCCCGACAGGTAGCAGAAGATACCCAGCGCACCGCCGACCATCACGGTCGGCATGATCGCCAGGCCATCGAGGCCGTCAGTCAGGTTGACCGCGTTGCTCGAACCCACGATCACAAAGTAGGTCAGCACCACAAAGCCGATACCCAACGGGATGCTGGCATCCTTTAGGATCGGCAGGATCAGCGTGGTTTCCACCGCGCTTGGCGCCGTGACGTACAAGAAGATCGCCGCGCCCAGACCGAACACCGACTGCCAGAAATACTTCCAGCGGCTTGGCAAGCCACGGGAGTTCTTTTCGATCACCTTGCGGTAGTCGTCAACCCAGCCAATGGCGCCGAACAGCAGGGTCACAATCAGCACGACCCACACATAGCGGTTGCTCAGGTCAGCCCATAACAGAGTGCTGATGGCGATGGCCGACAGGATCAGCGCGCCACCCATGGTCGGGGTGCCGGATTTCGACAGGTGCGATTGCGGGCCGTCATTACGCACCGACTGGCCGATCTGACGGTTTTGCAGGGTGCGGATCATCCACGGCCCCAGGCACAACGACAAGGTCAACGCGGTCAGCACCCCTAGAATCCCGCGCAGGGACAAGTACTGGAAGACCGCGAAGCCTTTGTAGAACTGTTGCAGATACTCCGCTAGCAGCAGCAGCATTAATGTTTCTCCCCGCTGGAACCGCACAAAGCCGCAACGATGTTTTCCATCGCAGCGCTGCGCGAGCCCTTGATCAAAATAGTGGTGTTTGTTTCACCCAGTTCGCCAATATCTCCGAGCACCAGGACGGTGCGGCCGGAAAAGGCGGCGAGTATATCAACGGCAGCGCACATTGAGGTGGGGTTTGCGTTGTAAGTGTCATCAATAATTCGCAGGCCCTCGGCGGTCACTTGCGCGACGGCACGGCCCTTGACCGGCAACACCGCCTCAAGTCCGGTTTTGATCCCGAACAGCGAAACGCCCAGGGCGTGAGCGGCGGCCGCAGCCGCCAGCGCGTTGGCCACGTTATGGGTGCCCAGCAGGTTCAATTGCACCCGCTCGCTACCCAGCGGGCTATGCAAGGTGAAGCCCGGGCAACCGCGAGCATCACGGCTCAGGTCGCTGGCATAAAAGTCAGCCTCAGGATTGCCCAGGGCAAAGCTCAACACCTTGCGCCCTGCTGCACGGGCTTTCCAGATAGCGAAAGCCTTGTCATCCAGATTGAGAACGGCGACGCCATCGGCATCCAGCCCTTCAATAATCTCGCCCTTGGCTTCGACGATTTTTTCCGGCCCGCCAAACTCGCCCACATGGGCAGTGCCGGCATTGTTGAGCACGGCGACATGAGGTTTGGTCATGGCCACGGTGTAGGCGATCTCGCCGATGCGCGAGGCGCCCAGCTCGATAACTGCAGACGTGTGTTCGTTAGTCAGCTCGATCAGGGTCAGGGGTACGCCCAGATCGTTGTTCAAGTTGCCTTTGGTTGCCAGCACCGGGCCGCGGGTGCGCAGGATGCAAGCGAGCATTTCTTTTACGGTGGTTTTGCCACTGGAACCGGTAATAGCCGCGACCGGCTTGTCATAACCGGCGCGATTGAGCGCGCCCAGGCGGCCCAAGGCTTCGCGGGTGTCCCTGACCACCAGCTGTGGCAATGCCGACTCAGGCACTTCGCGCTCGACCAGCGCGGCAACGGCGCCCTTGGCAGCGACTTCATTCAGGTAGTCGTGACCATCAAAGCGAGGGCCGGTCAGCGCAATAAACAGCTGACCCTTGCTGATTGCACGGCTGTCGATGCTGACGCCATTGAAACGGCAGTCTGCTTCAACCACACGGCCTTGCAGGGCTGCAGCCACTTCACTGAGCAACAGAGGCTTAAGCATGGTCAGCCTCCCAGATTTCCAGGGCTTTGGCCGCTTCGACCAGATCAGAGAAGTCATGGCGTTCGCCGTTTATTTCCTGATAGTCCTCGTGACCTTTACCGGCCAGCACGATCACGTCTTCGACGCGAGCGTTGGCGATGATCTGTGCAATCGCGTCACCTCGGCCGGCTACAAAAGTGACGTTCTGCGGGGCGGTAAAACCGACCCGGATGTCATCGAAGATTTGCGCCGGTGACTCAGTGCGCGGGTTGTCGTCAGTGACCAGGACTCCGTCGGCCAAACGTTCAACCACTTGCGCCATCAACGGGCGCTTGCCGCGATCGCGGTCGCCGCCACAGCCAAACAGGCACAGCAACTGGCCCTTGGCATGTGGGCGCAGAGCCAGCAGTACTTTTTCCAGGGCATCCGGGGTGTGGGCGTAATCGACCACTACCAGCGGCTTGCTGGCGCCACCCAAACGCTGCATACGCCCGATCGGGCCTTCCAGTTTGGGCAATACGGTGAGAATTTCATCCAGCGGGTAATCCAGACCCAGCAAGGCACCGATAGCAGCCAGCACGTTGCTCAGGTTGAAGCGCCCAAGCAGGGAGCTGCGCAGCAAGTGCTCGCCCTGAGCGGTCACTACTGTCGCACGCACACCGTCGTCATCGAAGGTTTCGTCACGGCAATACAAAGTAGCGCTGCTGTCTTCCAGGCTGTAGCTGATCAGGCGCGAGTCGTGCTTTTCAGCGGCCAGCTGGCGACCGAATTCATCGTCCAGGTTCAGCACGCGGCAACGCAGATCAGGCCAGGCAAACAGCTTGGCCTTGGCGGCGGCGTAAGCCTCCATGGTGCCGTGGTAGTCCAGGTGATCACGGGACAGGTTGGTCAGCACGGCAACGTCGAACGCCAATGCACTGACCCGACCTTGATCCAGGCCATGGGACGAAACTTCCATGGCCACCGCTTTGGCGCCGGCCTTTTTCAGGTCGGCCAGCATGGCTTGTACTGCAATCGGGTCCGGCGTGGTGTGGCGACCGCTTTGCAGCGCGCCATAAAAGCCGGTGCCCAGGGTACCCACGATGCCGCAGTGCTGACCCAACAGATCAAGGGCCTGCGCCACCAACTGGGTCACACTGGTTTTCCCGTTGGTGCCAGTCACGCCAACCAGATTGAGGTGACGACTCGGCTCGCCGTAAAAACGCCCGGCGATATCCGAAAGCTGAGCCGCAAGGCCCTTGACCGGAATCAGCGGCACGGACGAGATCGGCAATACATCAGCGCCGTCTACTTCATAAGCCACGGCAGCCGCGCCGCGCTTCAAGGCGTCGGCAATATGTTCACGACCATCGAGTTTGCCGCCGGGTACCGCCAGGAACAAATCACCTGCGCGTACATTGCGGCTGTCGAGGGTCAGCTCACGGATCAGCAGATCGTGACCGGCGTGAGGAAAAATCTTGTTCAGGCTCAGGGACATTAGCCGCGCCCTCCTTTGGCTGCTGCAGCGGCTGCCGCTGCTTGTTGCTCCGCTGCCGTTGGCAGGTTATCCGGGATCACGTTCATCAAACGCAGGGTACCGGACATGACTTTGCTAAATACGGGAGCGGAAACCAGACCACCGAAGTAGCCCGCCTTGCTAGGCTCGTCGATCACCACCACGATCGCGTAACGCGGATCGCTCATGGGGCCAAAACCGGCAAACAATGAGCGGTAAGAGTTCACCGCATAGCCTTTCACACCGCCGGACGAAGTTTTACGCGCGGTACCCGACTTGCCGCCGACGTGATACGCCGGCACTTTGGCACGCCAGACACCACGCGGGTTTTCGATCACTTCCTGAAGCATGCCCTGAACCGTCTTGGCCACTTGCTCAGGCATGACTTGCACCGACTCGGCTGGCCGATCGGTTTTAAGCAGGGTCAGCGGCGCCAGCTTGCCGTTGTTGGCCAGGGCCGAGAATGCGTGAACCAGCTGGATTGCGGTGACAGAAACGCCGTAGCCGTAAGACAGGGTCGCGGTTTCCGCTTTACGCCATTCGCGGTAATTGGGCAGGTTGCCAACACGCTCACCCGGGAAGCCCAGGCCGGTGTCTTGCCCCAGGCCCATCTTGGCCATCTGGCGGAAGATCGCTTCGCCACCGATATCGAAGGCTACCTTGCTCATGCCCACGTTACTGGAGTTGATCAGGATGCCGGTCAGGTCGAGGACAGGGCCTTCGGTGCGCGACACGTCACGAATGGTGTATTTACCCAACTGCAGGGTGCCCGGGTAAACCTCAACCTTGTCGGTGGGTTTCCAGCGCCCGGTTTCCAGAGCCGCACTCATCGAAATCGGTTTTACCGTCGAACCCGGCTCGAACACGTCGATCATGGCGCGGTTACGCATCATCGCCGGTTGCAGATTGCGACGGTTGTTGGGGTTGTAGGTGGGCTGGTTGACCATCGCCAGAATCTCGCCGGTCTTGACGTCCATGATTACCAGGCTGCCAGCCTTGGCACCGTTCTCGACCAACGCATTGCGCAGCTCGCGGTTGGCCAGGTACTGCAGGCGCAGGTCAATCGACAACGCCAAGGTCTTCCCTGCCTTGGCGTTTTTAGTCACTTGCACGTCTTTGATCAGCCGCCCGCGCCGGTCCTTGATCACTTGCCGCTTGCCCGGAACCCCGGCCAGCCACTCGTCATAGGCCAGTTCAACGCCTTCACGACCTTTATCGTCGATATCGGTAAAGCCGACCATATGCGCCGTCACTTCACCCGCCGGGTAGAAACGACGGAACTCTTCAATGCCGTAAACACCCGGCACCTTGAGGTCGAGCACCACCTGGCCCTGCTCAGGGGTCAGGCCCCGGACCAGGTAGATAAATTCTTTATTGGCTTGCTGCTCAAGGCGTGCGGTCAGCACCTTAGGGTCTTGCCCCAGTGCATGGGCAAGCGCCGGCCAACGGTCCTTGGCCACCTGCATTTCCTTGGCATTGGCCCACAGGGTGGTCACCGGCGTACTCACGGCCAAGGGCTCGCCATTACGGTCGGTAATCAGGCCGCGGTGTGCAGGGATAGGGATATGCCGCAAGCTGCGCGCATCGCCCTGGCCCTTGAGGAAGTCATGGTCGATCACTTGCAGGTAAACGATCTGGCAGGCGATAGCGCCTACCAGCAGTGCCAGCAATGCCAGCACCACACGAAAACGCCACGGGTAGAGTGCGCCTTCGAGTTTGATCATGGCGCCACCATCCGAACTTCTGCCGCGCCCGGAATGCGCATTTTCAGTTGTTCGCTGGCCAGAGTTTCGATACGGCTATGGGCAGTCCAGGTGCTCTGTTCGAGAATCAAACGCCCCCATTCTGCCTGCGCCTTGTCACGCACACTCAGTTCCCCGTACAGGGTGTTGAGCAACTGGCGGTTCCAGTGGGCGCTGTAAGAAACGCCCACAGCCGAAACCAGCACGCCAATAAACAACAGCAGCATGAAAAAACTTCCGCCGGGAAGTGGTTTGGCGAAGAGCTTGTTCAACGAAGCTTCTCCGCGACGCGCATGACAGCGCTGCG